>ENA-OQHP01000256-OQHP01000256.1-human-gut-metagenome-genome-assembly--contig:-NODE-256-length-17686-cov-2.705621_pt1 | contig 17686 bp, 18 predicted proteins | sample MGYA00242563_ERZ504717 | MGnify/ENA primary metagenome ERZ504717 (study PRJEB26092, sample SAMD00036212) | human gut metagenome | host: Homo sapiens | study: EMG produced TPA metagenomics assembly of... | reverse complement strand
CGGTCTGGTCATGATATCATGAATTGTTTTCTCGGTCATGTTACGTAACATTTTTTTCATTACGCTGGGCATACGGAATTTCCATTGCATCAAATTACCTATCAGCATCATCAAGTCATTGCTGAATCCTTGGAACATAAAAAGATAAGTCTTGACATCATTTACATTCTTGCAATTCTTTTTATAGAACCGTCAATTTCTTTAAAGAATCATCACTTAGACCATAAGTTCTACTAACATCTTTTTGCAGCGTGATTTCTCAGCAATTCCCAACTTGTTGTTTGGTCGGTATTTTAAGGGTGCGTTTGAAAACTGCCATGTCTGGCAAAAAATTAATATTTGTGATACCTATGTTGCAGGCCATTACAGACTGATAATATACACGGATTAGTGTCATGAAGTCTTCCATACCACCTATGCGGCTTGTTTCTTCTCCTTCTGTCTGTTTTTTACCAAATAATTTTGAAAATATGCTCATTGTGTTCTTAAATTATATTGTTTTCCTGTCTGCAAAGATAGCGATAAAACTGAAACATTTTTGATTAAAATCCTTTTGTTTTACTATTTATCATTTTTATTGAATGGTTGATGCCGGGGGTATTGCTTTGTGTTACCAGCATTCCAAATCATTTTCAATATCTTTCATTCTGTCTTTGGTGAAAACTGGATTTTTGACCCCGTTACGTTTCTGAATTCGATAGTCTTCCAATAGACGGAATGCATATTTCCCTAGTAAAGTAATGGCTATCAAGTTACAGATAGTCATAAATCCCATTGCCATATCGGCCAGGCTCCATGCCAGTTCCAGACTGGCCAATGCCCCAAACATAACCATTCCTCCCACTGCTATACGATAAATGGGGATAGCCCATTTCCGATGAGTTATGTAACGTACATTGCTTCACCGTAATAATAATTTCCCAAAATGCTGCTATAGGCGAAAAACAGAATTGCCACCGCCACATAAATAGTCCCGATGTTGCCTATTTCATTATTCAGTGCCATTTGAGTAAGTTTTATTCCATTGGCTTCTTTTGTGGAGGCCACTCCGCTGAAAAGAATGATGAAAGCAGTACAGGTACATATGACAAGTGTATCGGTAAAAACTCCCAATGTCTGAATTAATCCTTGTTTTACAGGATGGGTAACATCGGCACTTGCCGCTACATTGGGTGCGGAACCCATACCGGCCTCATTGCTGAATAATCCACGTTTGATTCCTTGCATTAATGCCATGCCTATACCTCCGCTTAATGCCTGTTCCCAGCCAAAGGCATTCGCTATAATCAATTCAATAACTTCTGGCAAATGCTTTGCATTTACAATTACGATGAAAAAGGGATAAAAAAGATGTATCCCAATGCCATGACAGGAACAATAATGCTACTTACTTTAGCAATACGCTGAATGCCTCCGAAGATGATAATTAATGTGAGCGAGGTCAGTATCACTCCCATTAGGCTGGGAGGAATATTGAATGCTTCTTCGAAAGCGGCACAAATGGTATTGCTTTGTACTGAATTAAAAGCAAATCCAAAAGTAAAGATAAGCAAAAAGGCAAACAAAACTCCCATCCACGGCTGTTTTAATCCTTTTTTCATGTAATAAGCTGGCCCGCCAACGAAAGAATTATGTCCGTGTACTTTATATAATTGGGCCAATGTGGACTCAATAAAAGCGCTGCTGGCCCCCAAAAGAGCAATTACCCACATCCAGAAAACTGCACCCGGACCACCCAAAGTAATGGCGGTGGCGACTCCTGCCAAATTGCCTGTTCCTACGCGGCTAGCTATGGAAACGGCAAAAGCTTGAAAAGAGGAAATATGGTGTTCGCGACCTTCTGTCTTGCCTGTAGAATCACCTAATAGACGTATCATTCTCTTATCATGCGGAATTGTACGAAATTGTTTTAAAAGTAAACCAAAATGCACATCCTAACAGCATGATGATCAAAATATAAGTCCAAAGCACATCATTCACTCTGCTGATTAATAGGGTCAGTATATCCATTTTACTTATTCCTTGTTTAATTTAAAATAGAACTTATGTCCATGGAAACAAGTTCCACTAGACCAAAACGGATAAAGTCTGCTAATAGTTCACAAGTTGTCTTGTGGTTTAACCTGCAAAGTTTGCAACATTGATTTAATGAAAGTTTTCTTTTTCTTTCAAGACATCCAGTAACCGTTGCTCTCTTTCGGTAAATGTTACAAGTGCTCCTTCAGGTTTCTTGCTGTGTTGCCACATCTTTAGATGGACGGGAGTGGCCAGTATGTTTTCGTCTTTGATGCGGATATAGGCCCATGGCTTATTCGTTTCATCTAGGGCATATACAGGTTTAGAAACCGTTTCGTTAATACGTATTTCCAATACAGTCTTTCCTTCTACCTTGTAAGTCTGCGTTTCCAGTTCTACTTTGGGCTTGCAATACATGGTTGCTGCTGCTTCTATCATATATATTTCTTCGTCAGAGCGGACTCCTGCTATTTTGTCATTGTCCTTTACTCCTATTAACAGCCTGCCGCCCTCGGTATTGGCGAATGCGGAAAGGCTACGGGCTATTTTGCGTGCGTCCGAAATCTCGAATTTGAAATCCTGATGACAGTGTTCTCCCTCCGAGACAAGCTGTCGTATGTATTGTGTATCCGTTAATGCTTTCATTTCAATTGCAAAAATAGGAAAAATGAAACATATTGTGGGTATCGAATGATAAAAAAGCCGATATTAGTTTGTCTGTTATCAAGCTTTTTGCTTCATTTGCAGTGGAATAAAAATAATTAGCCTTTAAAATCTATGGGAATAAGAAAAAATGTTTGATCATTACATTATTATGCTTTTCTAGTCTGATGCATGCAAGTGAATTCATGTTTAAACATTTGGAGGTGAAAGATGGTCTGTCAAACAATCAAGTCCTTGATATATTTAAAGATTCCGAAGGTTTTATGTGGTTTGCCACAGCTTCCGGTTTAAATCGGTATGACGGGTGCCAGATGACTTGTTTCGTAGTAATAATGCTGATCCGGCTTCTTTACCTGATAATTATATCAAAAGCATACAAGAAGATTATAAAGGAAATTTATGGATTCTTACCGGTGTGGGTTATGTCATTTACAACTCGGAATCAGAAACATTTGATAGGGAGGTGCATGCATGGCTATGTGAAGTCGGTATTGACGGAACTCCAGCATTAGTATATATAGACCATAATAAAAATATGTGGTTTTATATAAAAGGAAAAGGCTGTTATTTGTACATTCCGGAATCTCAATTACTGTATCCGCTTTTGTTTAATACTCATCAGTTGCCAGAAGGTGATATTACGGACATTGTAGAATGTAGCAAGGGAATCTTGTTGGTATATAATACCGGAAGACTTGTTTGTTTGGATACTCGGACAAATGAGATTAAATGGCAGCAGGATGATTTGGTTGGGGAATTGGGAACTGACAAGCAGGGAATTTTCACTCTGTTTGTAGATCGTGATAATGATATATGGATGTACAGTCCGCTTGGAATATGGGTTTATAATCCGGAACAGGAAAAGTGGCTGTCTTGGCTGACAAATATTATCAAGCGTCGGTCTCATAACATGGTCCGTGCTGTATCACAGGATAAGCAGGGGCGTATATGGATAGGAACAGATCAGGATGGCATTGATATATTGGATAAGAAGACAGGGGAAGTGAGGCAGTTGCGGAACAAGGCAGGTGATGAACGTAGTTTGCAAAATAATACAGTAATGGTTCTATACGAGGATTCCAGTGAAACTATGTGGGTGGGGACTTATAAAAAAGGAATTTCTTATTTTAATGAGTGTGCTTTTAAATTTGGTGCAGAGTATATAGGAGATATTAGTTGCATTGAAGAAGACAAAGAGGGGTATGTGTGGCTGGGTACCAACGATGTCGGTATCATATATTGGAATTCCGTGACTGGCAACCGGGCTGCTTTTCCACAGAAAGGTATGGATAAACTCACTACTGATGCCATTGTTTGCATTTTGAAAGCCAGTGATGGGAAACTTTGGATTGGTACTTTTGGGGGAGGCTTGATTTGTTATGATAACGGTCGTATTATTCATTATAAAAAAACATATCGGAACGGCAAAATTCTTTGGCTCATAATAATGTATTGGCTTTGGCTGAAGATAAGCAGGGGATTATATGGATAGGTACATTGGGTGGGGGAGTGCAGAGTTTGAATCCCAAGACGGGTTTGTTCACCACTTATAATACAACTTCGGCCGGCTTGATATCCGATTATGTTTCCTCTTTGTGTATGGGAAAAGAGGGCTCTTTGTGGATTGGTACCGCTCAGGGACTTTCGGAATTGGATATTGAAACTAAAAAAGTGGTTAATCTGGAAGGTACTAAATCTGGTAAGGAATATTTTTCAGATCAGAATATAAGTCAGGTGTATGAGGATAGCCGTGGATTGATATGGATTGGTACATGTGAGGGGCTGAATGTTTATAATCCCAAAACGGATGAACTGATTATATTAGGAGTGGAGCAAGGAGTTTCCAGCCCTATCATTTCTGGAATAGTAGAAGATGGTAATGAAAATATATGGGTGACTACAGCACGTGGAATAACTAATGTCATACCGGCAGTAGATTTAAAAACAGGGCGCTATATTTTTCATAGTTGTGTTTATGATGACAAAGATGGTTTGCAAAATAGTGGGTTCAACCTGCGTTCCATTAAAAAATTGTCTTCTGGAGAAATTCTTATGGGAGGGCTGTATGGTATTAACCGCTTCCGTCCGGATGATATAAAATACAATAAAAACGTCCCAGCGTGATGTTTACCCGTTTGTTCTTGTTCAATGAAGAAGTAGGGGTGGGTGAGGAATATGAAGGCAGGGTGATTTTGGATAAGGTGTTGAACAAGGTAGATCAGATAAAATTGAGTTATGAACAGAATATGTTCAGTGTACAATTTGCTTCTGATAACTATATTTTGCCGGAAAAAACGGAGTATGCTTATAAACTGGAAGGTTTCAATGAGGGTTGGATGACTACTGCCTTTGGCAAAGTGACTTATACTAATCTAGCTCCCGGAACTTATATGCTGAAGGTGAAAGCAATCAACAGTGACGGATATGGTGGAGATGAAGAAGCTTCATTGAAAATTGTTATCTATCCTCCTTTTTGGCGTTCCGTTTGGGCATATGTTGTTTATAGCCTTTTGTTGGTTGCTGTATTGATATTGGGACGCTATTGGATTCTGCGTGGAGAACGGGATAAATTTAAAAAACAGCAAATAAAGCAAGAAATAGAGAGGAATCAGGAGAAGGCAGATATGAAATTGAAGTTCTTCACTCATGTCGGCCACGAATTACGTACTCCGCTCACTCTTATTATCTCACCGTTGGAAACGCTGATGAAGGAATATCAATCGGATGCTGCTCTGATGGATAAATTAAATATAGTGCAACGCAATGCATTAAGGTTGTTGAATCTTGTAAATCAGTTGTTGGATTTTAGGAAAATTGATGTGAATGGATATTATTTAAGTCTGTCTGATGATGATATCATCTCTTGTATTCATACGATTTGTGATTCTTTTATCTCTTTGTCTGAAAAGAAAGATATTTCTCTCATTTTTCATTCAGCAGTTCCTTCGTTGAATATGTTGTTTGATGGGGATAAAATGAGGGAAGTGATGATGAATCTGCTTTCCAATGCTTTAAAATTTACTTGCAATGGTGGACGAGTTGATGTGTCTGTCGGTTTAGTAGAAGGACAGGATTCTCGGGAAATGCTGGAAATCAGAGTGGCTGATACAGGTGTCGGCATTAAAGAAGAAAACAGAGAACGCATTTTCGAACGTTTTTATCAAGTGGATAATCCGGATATGAATATCTCAGATGGCGGAGGTGGTCTGAGTATTGTACGTGATTTTGTCACACTTCACGATGGCACGGTGAACGTAATGGATAATACTCCTGTCGGTTGTGTTTTTGTTATTCATATCCCGGTAAAGCGTTCCGAGAGTAAACCGACGAAGATAGAACAGGTGCAAGTTACAGATAAGCCGGTAGAAGACATTTCCACACTTCAGATTCCGGAGTTTTATATGGCGTCTAATGCCGGGGAGGAATCGGAAGAAGAACCAAACCATATAATAACAATAGAAGGACTGGAGGAGGATATCCGAAGATTAGAATCTGGTAATACGGAAGAAATTGCAGAAGAAAAAAACATAGAAACAATCTCAGCCGTTGCTCCACAAAGAGCAACGGTGATTCAATTGATTGAGGGTGAGGATAATGAGATGATAACTCATATTATTCCACCGGAGGAGTTGCCGGAAATGGTGACTGCTGTTCCTGAAGAAAAAAGTGAACAGAAGTTGAAAACGGTTTGGAATCATGCTTATATTGATTTCAAACTAGTGGGACTGCCATAACTTCGATGGATGAAAAACTGATAAATCATGCTGTGAAATATGTAGAAGACAATATTGCACGCAGTGATTTGTCTGTAGAAGAGTTAAGCAAGGAATTAGGGATGAGTCGCGTTCATTTATATAAAAAGTTATTGGCTATTACCGGTAAGACTCCTATCGAGTTTATTCGTATGATTCGTTTACAGCGGGCTGCCCAATTACTCCGTGGAAGTCAACAGAATATTTCAGAAATAGCCTATCAGGTGGGCTTTAATAATCCGAAATATTTCAGTCGGTATTTTAAGGAAGAATTTGGTATACTACCTTCGGCTTTTCAATATAGACAAGGCAGATAGTTCTCAATATTTTATAGTGTCATTTAAAGTGTGTATCGGAGTTTCGTCAACAGACATACGTTCTGTAACAGATTTCATCTATGAGTAAAAACAATTCCATTTTATTATTGTTTTTATTAGTAATAGTCATACATTAAAACCAATATAGAATGGAACATACAGTTATACATGACGAGAAAGTAGACCGTTTCGAAGTATTTGAATCGGGACAAATCGCCTATTTGCAATATGATGAAAAGAACAGAGTTTTGGATATCCTTCATACCATAGTTCCCCCACAGTTGGAAGGCAGGGAATAGCTCAGGCTTTGACCGAGGCCGCTGTGAGATATGCTTCGGTTGTAGGGCTTAAAATACGTCCTACTTGTTCTTTTGCAAAAATGTTTTTTACCCGGCATACCCAATATAAAGACATGTTGGTGGAGTGAGAAATAAAATCAGACACGGATTGTATAAAATGCCGTGTCTGATTCGTTTTTAACTCTCTTATCTTTATATATATTTAATCACATTGTTTGTGGGTCATAATATCCAATACTAGTTTATCGGTTTCATTCATGCCTTGTGAACCAATTCTGGTCAGGTTGCGGATACTGCGGTCCACATCATTGTCAATGATACCTTCTACAGAAGATACACATTTATGTTCCATCGCTAATATAGCTGAAAATACAGCAGTAGAAACACCGCTGCTTAATTTCAGAGCACAACTGGGCTTGGCTCCGTCACAAATCATACCTGTCAGGTTAGCGATCATATTCTGTACGGCAAAAGTGATTTGCTCGTAAGTGCCTCCCATCAAATAAGTGATACCACAGCTGGAACCTGTTGCAGCCACTACACAGCCGCATAGTGCAGACAGACGTCCCAAGCTTTGTTTGATGTAAATCGCTGTCAGGTGGCTAAGTGTCAGTGCGCGGATCAATTCTTCTTCTGATTTATGGTTGTCTTCGGCATAGACTACTACCGGTAAAGTAGCTGTAATTCCTTGGTTCCCACTTCCTGAATTGCTCATGACAGGAATCATAGCTCCCGCCATACGTGCATCGCAAGCTGCCGAGGTATAAGAAAGGATGTGGGTAAATGTATTACTTCCCAATATTTGTTCTTCGCTTTTGCTGCTTTTCAGAATCTTGCCTAATTCGTGACCGTAGTTTCCTTTGAAAGAACGTTCTGCCGCTGCTTTGTTCAAACGTTTGGTCTCAAGAATAAAACGAATTTCATCCAATGGTGTGGTGGTGGCAAAATCGTACACTTTCCGCAAGTTCAACTCCGGTTCTTTTGCATCCTCATTGCAGGTGGAGGTAGTTTGTTTGTTTAGTAAAACTTGGTTGTTTAGGGCCACATATATAAAATTGGTATGCCCGCAAGCAATAATGGCCGTCGCTGTATCACCATCAGCTTCACAGATAATTTCGATATATAACTTTTCTTCTTATATTCTCTTTCAGCCCGATAGAGATAGCTTGTGAGTCAATTAGTTTTTTACCCTCTGCTACGGCGTCAGGAGTGCTGTCTTTTAAGACTTCCAATTGATATTCGGATTTTCCGATTAATGCCCCTAAGGCGATAGCGATAGGTAGCCAATCATTCCTGTTCCCGGGATGCCTACTCCCATGGCGTTCTTAAGAATATTGGCGCTGAGTAAAGCTTTAATCCTTTCAGGTCTTTTACCTAGTGTTTCTGTTGCTTTTGCTACACAAAGGGCTACGGCTATGGGTTCTGTGCACCCGATAGCCGGAACGACCTCGCGATTTATAAGGGCAATGATTTGCTCTCTTTCTGGTTTGGCGATCATAGTAGATAATTATTAAGGGGTCTTGCAAAAATCTTTTTGAAAGTGTGTCAAAACTCGAATAAAACTATCGTTTCGTTTGTCTTTTCCTTTTTGTTGATTTTCAGAATATGCTTTAATGAAGAAATATTCTGAAAGAATAAAATGATAGGTTTATTTAGTTTTGACACTCCTTCGACTTTTGACACACTTTGGTTATTTTTTATAGTTTTGTAATCCGGTCTGGAGGAAATCAACATATTTGTCTATATCCTCATCATATGAATATGATTTATTCAACGGTTTTCCCTCATTGTCAATCAATACATAGAAAGGTTGTGCATTGGCACCGAATTTAGAGCGTTGCAGGTAACTCCATTTATCACCGATCGTGCGTAGTGTACGTTCCTTACCGTTCTCCATCACTTTGATGTGTTCGGGCAATGGAGTTTTGTTATCAACGAACAATGTAATCAGTACATAGTCCTCAGTCATCAACTTGTTTACTTTCGGATCAGTCCATACAGCAGCTTCCATTTTACGGCAATTTACACATCCGTAACCTGTAAAGTCAAGCATTACCGGTTTTCCGGTACGTTTTGCATATTCCATACCGGCATCGTAGTCATCAAACTGCGCATGTACTTCATTGGTGTATAAGTTGAAGTCTTGTGTATTCATGGGAGGAGCAAATGCGCTGACAGCTTTCAAAGGAGCACCCCATAAGCCGGTACCATATATACAGCAAATGCAAGTGAGATAAGAGCCATAAAAAACGGGCAACACCTACTTTATCATCATCATCATCGTGAGGGAATTTGATCTTACCCAGCAAATAGAAGCCTAGCAAAGCGAAAATCACAATCCACAAAGCAAGGAATGTTTCACGGTCTAGAATTCCCCATCCATAAGCCAAGTCAGCAACCGACAGGAATTTCAAAGCAAATGCGAGCTCAAGGAAACCTAATACTACTTTAATTACATTCATCCAACCACCGGATTTAGGCATGGATTTCAGCCAAGACGGGAACATGGCAAACAGTGTGAATGGCAACGCTAATGCAAGAGCAAAACCTAACATGCCGATAGCAGGGGCAACTACACTACCTGTAGTGGAAACTTCTACCAACAAAAAGCCGATGATAGGACCTGTGCATGAGAATGAAACCAAAGATAGGGTGAATGCCATCAGGAAGATACTTAACAAACCACTGGTCTGTTCCGCTTTACTGTCTACTGCATTGCTCCATTTTGAAGGAAGAGTAAGTTCGAATGCTCCAAAGAAAGAGGCTGCAAACACAATTAGCATCAAGCAGAAGAATATGTTAAAAATAGCATTTGTGGAAAGTGCATTCAAGGCACTGGCACCGAATATCAAGGTTATGGCAAGACCTAATAATACATAGATCACTACGATAGAAGCACCATATGTCCATGCATCACGGATTCCTTTCTTTTTGTCTTTGCTACGTTTTAAAAAGAAACTTACCGTCATTGGGATGATAGGCCATACACAGGGCGTAAATAAGGCAAGTAATCCACCGATAAACCCGGCAAAGAAGATGTAAATCCATGAACGGTCTTGTTGTGATGTCGTTTCGCCAAATGCGTTCAGCTCTTGGATAACCGGAGTCCAATAATCTTGGACAGCAGTGTCATTGCCGATCAGGGCGGCAGTTGTAGCACTATCTGTTGCGGTAGTTGCAGTAGCTGTTTCCGCTACAGGAACTTCCGTTATGGCTGTTTCTGTTTTTGCAGGTTCAGTAGTCTTGCTTGTAGTGGCAGCGGCAACTCCTTTCCGGAGAAAGAGAAAGAAACTTCAGTAGGAGGCAGACAGTTTTCATCGTTGCAGGCACCGAATTCCATATAACCTTCTATCATATAGGTAGCGCCCGTTATTTTTAGTTTCTGAATGAAAATGGCAGTGTTCTCAAAGTAACGTAATTTCATTTCAAACACCTTGTCGAAGTTTTCAATTTCTTTACCTTGTGGAGTGAGCTTTCCTACTAATTCTACTCCTTCTATCTTGTCTACGTTGAAAGTTGCGGAGATAGGACCTCCCGAAGGAAGATCAGTGGAATAAACGTGCCATCCGGCATCAATCTTACCAGTGAATACTATTTGTGCTTCCGTATCGGAAATCGTCTTTAACTCGGTTTTGAATTGTACCGGATCTTGAATCTGGGCAACTGCCGGAAGCAATGCCATAACGATTAAGAGGCAACTTAAAAAAAACTTCTTTTTCATTACGTATTATTTAAATTTGGATTAATGTTCATACCGCAAAGTAAGGGATAATATCTTAGATATGCCTCTTTATACCTATATTAATATCGGCAATTGCTGTTTTCAGAATAAAAAAAAGAGCAAAAAGATAACCTATTGCTCTTTTTGAAGTTCCATAACTTTGTTCCTATATTGGGAGGGAGTCATTCCCACTGAGGATTGGAAAAGGTTATAAAAGGTGGAAATGGAGTTAAATCCCAGCTCTGTAGAAATGGCTTTCAGCGGAGTTTCGTTATTGGGGTCGGATAATAGACGGATAGCTTCTTCAATACGGAAACGGTTTACATAATGAGTGAAGGATAGTTTGGATTGTTCATTGATGATACGTGATAGATAAGTACGGTTAGTTCCTAATATTTCTGCTACTTTGTCTTTTGTTATAAAATTGTCTTTGTAAATTTTTTCTTCTCTCATAATACGCTCTAATGTACGGAAAAGTTCTAAACTTTTCTCGTCGGTGAGTGAGGAGGAAGCATATTTTTCGGAAGTAGAAACCATGGAGGGGGCATTGGTTTCCAATTCTTTTATACGGCGATGCAGTTCCGTTTCTCTTTTGATTGCTTCTTGATTTTGCTTGACTATACTTAAATAAGTTTGTTTTTACGGTGGTAGAGGTAATAAAGCAATCCTAGAACAATCACAATGATAATAAGAATAAATGTCTGTTGTTGTATACGCTGTTCTTTCTGCATTACATCCAGTTTGCTTTGTTTTATCAAATTTTCCTGCCGCTCAGAGTCGTATTTGAATCGCATTTCACTTAAATCTCTTTCTTTGTCCTTGTTGAAAAGACTGTCGTTTTCCAAACGGAATATTTTATAATATTTCAGTGCGTCATGATATTGGTGCAATTGCTCATAGCAGGTGGACAGATTTTCGTATAGTTCATTGCGATGGATGGCGTTGACGCGTGCATAAGAAATAGCTATTCCTTGTTTTAACAATAAAATAGCTTCTGGTTGTTTGTTTTGCTGCATTAGTATACGTGCATATCCCAAATGGGCATAGACAATAGAGGAAGTTTGTGCCGCCTGTTTGTCCTTCATGGCTTTTTTGTAATATTCCAAGGCCTGGGCATATTCACCCATATCATATAATATATTGCCAAAGAGATTGTAGGTATGGGCTTGGTCGTAGAAATCATTTTCCAGCATCAATGTTTCGGCTTCATGTATATATTTCATTGCTTCCTCATTCTGTTTCATTAAAAAATACATATAGGCAGAATTTACTGCACCGGAATAAATGATGTATGGATTACGCATACTGTGTCCTAATTCATAACATTCTAATGCGTATTTGATACCGGCTGTATCTTTTTTGAGGTAATAGATGTTTGCTAAATTGCCTAAAAGCAAAGCGTATTGTTGTTGGAAATTATTTTGTTGTGCCAACTGGATACCTTTATAAAGCCATCGTATGGCACGGTAATAATCGGTTTCAATATTTGCAGAGTAGAGTCCGAGACTACCATAGACGGAACAAAGGGTGGAGTCATTATTCAGTTTGGTTGCTAGTTCAAGAGAAAGGTTCAAGTTTTTTTTGGCTATTTTTTCCCGTCCGCTCATCATTTGTGCTTGTGCTTGGTAGATATATGAATAGAGTTGGAGTAGAGGATTTTTAGTCTTGTCCGCTACGTTTTTCATAATCTCGGCGTAAGTGATGGTTTTGGAATAATCTCCTTTATTTAAATAGTATTGGCATAGAAACTTTAATGCATCCCCGTTATCAGGTTCTTTCCTAATGATCTCCAACTGTTTCTCAAGGATGACGGGGCGCTTTTGTGCATGTACACAAAAGGATATTCCCAAAAGTAACAGTAAGAAAAGACATTTTAGTTTCATATGCTTTTTTTCGGTTGAGAGTGCAAATATAATAAAACCTTTAATTTTTCTTGTTCAAAAGTCTTGCATATTTAAAATAAAGTCGTACCTTTGCAACGCTTTCAACAAAAAGCACTTCTGAAAGGAAGTTTTGGAGAGGTGGCAGAGTGGTCGATTGCGGCGGTCTTGAAAACCGTTGTACCGCGAGGTACCCGGGGTTCGAATCCCTGTCTCTCCGCTGGAAAGAATTGCAAAACAAAGAAAATCCCTGTAAATTAATACTTTACGGGGATTTTTGTTTTTGGTGCATGGCAAAAACAAGCATATCAAAGCATTCTTTCGGTGTACTATTCGGTGTACCTGGTCTTATGCTTACATATGTGATATCTTCATGCTCTCAAAAAAGATCAAGAACTTTTCAAAAAAGACGACGACCTTTTTAAAAAAGAACAGGAACTTTTTTAACGTCTTGGTCTTTTTATTGTTACCAATGCATCGTAAACCGTCATTCTGTGGAGGTACAGACCTTTCATGCGTACTTTTTGCGGGGAAAAAGCCTAAAACACCCTACTTTATATCAAGTCGAAACGATCTATAAGAAAATGGTATGTGGCTGAAAACAAGTAATTTATGTGGAAATATACTTCAAAACATTGTGAGAGTATGAGAGCATGAATGAGAGCAATTTTTTTATCCTTACTACATAAACCGTTAATAATAAACCTGTTATATATGCAGTGAGGGGCATGAGGGTATACATGGCTCGAACTTTTCTTTGGAATATGCAAAACGGCTATATTCCACGATATAGGAATATATGCCGTTTTGATAGAGGGGAAATTTTTTATGGTATATAATTCCAATAATCCATATTTGTAATGATTTGAACTATAATTTACGATCTCCTTCTCGTATTTCGTTGGGAGCATTCTGAGATGCATACGATATTTTTGCGCCCACTCCTTTTGCTTTTAACATTTTATTGGGAACTCCTTTCTTTATAAGTGCATTGACTACAGCGTCTGCACGTTTTTGGGATAGATCCATATTGTATTGTGATGATCCTTTTGCATCAGTACATCCTGTGATGAGATATTTTTTGCTTGTGTCTGTCAGCATAATTTGAGCTATTTCATCAATGATAGTAGCTGCTTTAGGAGTTATTTCTGTTTTATCAAACTCAAAATAGATATTGTTGAATAAATCACATAAAACATTGGGCTGGCTTGGAGTTTCTACAATTTGTTTCATGATTATAGGTTTTTCTATAACTTTTTCTATGATTTTTTCCACATATTGAATTTCCGGTTTGACTTTTAGGGATTTACCACCAATGCGCCACATCAATCGAATGCTTCCTTGCCATGAATTGCTATATGTTTGTATGGCATGATGAGGTAGTCTCCTTGGAGTCCTATGCCAATGTTGTCATTAAGCCACATATTCACGCCTATTCCCAATGAAATAGGGATAAGATTTTGTTTATCTTTCCCTTCTTTAGTATAATCATTTGACAGATTCCATCCCATCTCCTCACTGTTGAATTCTTCCATCCCCTTATAGTTGATCTTAAAATTCTTGTACATATAGTTGGCTCCCATCCGTAGGAAAGGATCAATATAATTTGAATGGAGATATTCACCTAGACGCCACTGTAAACCGATTCCTGCCATACCTAGCCATCTTGATTCTTTACCGTTACGGACAGGATCGGAACTGTAGTCTAATGTTCCTTGTAAATCTAGATAAAAATGAGAGTTAAGTTCACGAGCAAAATATAGATTTCCTCCAAAAATAAAATCTTTTTTATTAGTACCTACAGTGTAACCGCCTTTATTATTAGTATGGAAATTAATGACATTAAAACGTGTCATTTGAAGTCCGGTTGCGCCTATACCTATTTCCCATGCTTTTTTATTATTATCGGCTGCTCCATTCTTTGCATTTTGTTGTGCATTTATAGGTAAACCGAAACATAATACTGAGGTAAAGCATAGTATGAGATGGATTTTATGTATATATATTTTCTTCATATTTTTATTCTTCATAGATAACTTGTACTTCGGGCAACTCATAAGAGCTGCTATAGTTTTCAATAATAAATGTTTTTTCATCCTTTCCTTTTCGGAGATAACCTTGATAATATCTATAGAAATATGAACTGTTGCCACTGTCAATGTATATGGATGAATTTAAAAATGGTGCGAATACTTTGAACGTTGGAACTTCTGCAGAAGATCTGTTATTAGAACTTGATGCTTCTTGTGAGCCAGCTGTTGAGGTATATCTGAATGTGATATATGCCATTTTAAGTTTGCTGGCTTCTTCTTCAGTATATGCTATCGGTTCTACATAGTCCATTCCATTTTCTTTAACGACACGTGTGGTCGATGATTTGTAAATTCTTGTAAAGTCTATTTTTGAAAAATCCAATTCACCTTCAGCAGATGAGAAACTGGGTGCTTCTCCATTGGATATTATTTTTAATTTTAATGTTTTTAGCGTAGGTCCCATTTGATAAGGAGCTAATAAACAAACACCATCCATTGGAAAGTTTCTCCATAATAAGGTTCTCTAGCTTTTACAGTGTAATAAACGTCACTTCCATCCCAATATTCAGATTGATTGTTTTTGAATTTTCCGGGATTTTCTTGAATGAACCGATAGGTATAAATATAGTAATAATATCCTCCATTATTTGAACTATAACTTTGGTTTGAATATAGTTTTTTGTCTGGCAAAATACTGTTGGGATTATTTTTGTCAGAGACTCTATATGCGTCTAAATTCCTTGAACCACTATTAGGTAAATAAGAAGGGATATTTTGCCATTGGTCTTCCGGATTAACTTTTCGTTGTATATAGAAATATAGATACTGATAATCGTATAATGAATTTGAATTATCGCGGAGGATCATTCTCATGCGTACTCTATTAGGAACATATGTGTTTTTAGCGGATTCTTGCGGCAACTTTCCGGCTAGGGTTACTTCTTTTACCGTTCCCCAGCGTAAGTTTATGTCTTGTATTTCGGGTAAATCTTCTTTAGGTACAATAAACTCTCCGTTTTCATTGGTAATGTAAGTTTTTTCCGCATTGATACCCGGCATGCCTTTTACTTGAGCTTTTGGTGCGATTTGTCCAGTTTCATCATATACTTTATAGAGTACACCTCCATCAGTTGTGCGTACATATTCACCATATTCTGATTGAGAATATTGTGCAATAACATTAGGTATACCCTTAATGATGGTAACTTCTGTTCCCGGTTTTCCTGGTTCTCCGGGTTTGCCGTCTTTGCCATCTTCTCCGTCTTTGCCATCTTTCCCGTGTAGATAGTCATAAAAATCCTTTAACGTATTTTTTTCACAGTCCCATACTCCACCATTTTTGTGGTCAATAAGTGCATCTGTTGTACCGCAAAATTTAGCTAAGTCATTTTTCCACAGTTCATGTCTGATAAACCATTGCTTCCGTTTATTCCGTCTTTACCAGCTAAATAATTGAAAAAATCATATTCTGAAACTTTGTCAGAAGGCCATTTTTGTCCTGGATTTTTAGGATCATTCATATTGCCTGTTCCTACAGTTTCTTTCCATAGTTCATAAGCGGATTTTCCATTGTTACCATTTGTTCCACTGAGGTAAGTGTAAAAATCTGCCATTGTAATTTTATCTTTGGACCATGCTGAATTATTTTTGTCTTTGATTTTATCATTTTTGACGTCATTTACCCATAATTCGTATGCAGATGCTCCGTTAACTCCTTTTTCTCCTTGAGCTTTTATTCTTGTATCAGTAGTACCTATCCACCAATTTCCGTTATTACCTATATGGGGAGATACGCCATCATCTCCTTTCTCTCCTTGAGCTTTTATTCCTGTATCGGTGGTGCCTATCCACCAGTTCCCATTTTTTATCACCGGGGTAAGTCCGTCCGCTCCTTTATCACCTTGTTCTCCTTTGGGACCTTGCACTGCAATCCCTGTATTGGATGTGCCTATCCACCAGTATCCGTCTTTAATGAAAGGGGTTAATCCATCGCTTCCTTTTTCTCCTTGAGCTTTTATTTTTGTATCGGATGTATTGATCCACCAGTTTCCATTAGGACCAATATAAGGGGATGTTCCGTCTTTACCATTTTCTCCTTTTTGACCTTGAGCCGGAAAATTTGTATCACGATTGCCAATATACCAATTACCATTTTCACCAACATGTGGAGTAATACCATTTTCACCATCTTTCCCTTTTAAATATAAAAAGAAATGTTCCATTGTTGTTTGGTCTTTGGGCCAATTTATATTGCCGCCAGCAACAGATTGTTTCCATAATTCATAGGCGGAAAATCCGTCTTTGCCATTAATTCCATCCTTTCCATCTTTGCCGATAGCTTTGATTTTTGTATCTTTATTGCCGATATACCAATTCCCATTTTCGCCAATATGAGGTGATTCTCCGTCTCTTCCGCTAAGAAAATCCCAAAAATCGGCTTCTGTATTTTTTGAAGAAGGCCAAATGAGCGAAGGGTCATGAGGTTGGTGACATTACCTTGGGTGATCAGGATTTTCCATTGATCGTATGCAGACATTCCATCTTTTCCTTTGTCTCCTTTTTCTCCTTTAATATAAACTAAAAAGTCTGCTAAATCAACTTGGGTGGAAGGCCAGTTATATGACCGGTTTCAACTTCTTCTTTCCATATCTCATAAGCGGATTTGCCATTGGTTCCCTGAGGACCTTGGGGTAATTCAAAATCAATACTGCTGCACGAGAAAAAAAAATGTGCAAAGTAGCACTGATAATACATAAATTTTGCATTTCTTCTTTGTATACATGACTGTAAATTATTAAAAATGAATTGTTCTTTGTTGTTACATATTGGATAAACTCCGTTCTGCTTTATTGAATATTGTATCGTTGGGGGGCATGCAATTTTATATTTTAGGTTATTCTGCTGTGTGCGATTTACATTATAATAATATTCACATTTTATTTGGGTGCAAGTTCTATATTTGGTACTAAAAAGAGTTGCGTATTTAAAAGATTTGTTTGCATATA
>ENA-OQHP01000255-OQHP01000255.1-human-gut-metagenome-genome-assembly--contig:-NODE-255-length-17722-cov-2.124069_pt1 | contig 17722 bp, 23 predicted proteins | sample MGYA00242563_ERZ504717 | MGnify/ENA primary metagenome ERZ504717 (study PRJEB26092, sample SAMD00036212) | human gut metagenome | host: Homo sapiens | study: EMG produced TPA metagenomics assembly of... | reverse complement strand
GCGTATCCTGCACGTCAGAACCGATACGGGTAAGCTCCTCGATGCGGCCGATCTTGCTTCCTGCATCGCCTTCATCACCGGGGTCTGTACCAGGGCACCCTCACTCGGCCCCTCGGCGAGAAGACGGGCATAGTTCCAGCCATAGCGGATGGCCTCTTCTCCCGTTCCGGCGGTACCTGTACTATCAGCGTCGAATCGCCTGATATGCTGCCGCCATGTGCTCGCTGACCCAGCTCTTGGCCGTACCGGGAAGACCGTACAGAAGCAGCGCCCGGTCGGTGACAAGGGTGGCCACGGCAATCTCCATCAGGCGGCGGTTGCCTATGTATTTCGGTGAAACCTCGAAACCGTTCTTCAGTATCCCTCCCATGAGGTAGGTGACCACGGATTGGGGTGACATCTCCCAGTTTTCGGGAATCGGGTTGGTCTCGTTCTTTTTCAGTTCATGAAGTTCCTCTGCAAACTGTTGCTCGGCATGTTGTCTCAGTAAAGTGCTCATATGAATATCAATATTTATTTTTCATTTAACAAAGTGTCTATTTCAGATTTAAGATCCATGAATTCCAGCATCTTCGAGCAGAACTCGTTCATGGACGGCGAAGCTCCGCCGAAGAGGCGGCCTTGGCCTTGATCAGGTTCCTTAGATGTGACGGGATATGCATGGCAAGCCGTTCCGCCATGTCTGCGGCATAGTACAGGTAATCCTTTTTCAGAATCCAAGACATGACGCTGGAAGAGAATTTCGGGCCCCATGCCTCGTAGTCGTTGCCGTACCATGAGTCGGGTATGAATCCGAAATCCCGGACCGTTTCCGGCCAGCTGATTTCCTCCCGCTGGGAGGGAGTGAGCATCGCCACGAGTTCCGGCTTGCGCAGATAGGAAGGGTCTTCCTTCAGGGTGTGGAAAGCCCACAGCCCGTCCGAGAAGTTGAGTATCGGGTCCTCCAGCTCCAGGAACTTCCTGAAAGGGGGATGCTTGGCGAATTTTCTCGCGGCCTCTTCCTTACCGCAGCCATATACCTCGCACCAGAAACTCAAAGGCACCCGTTCGGCGAGCTGCCTCAGGATGAATTCGGAATCGCCCTCTTTCTTGTTGGAGCTTACCTCGGACAGCCCCATGGCCTTCATCTCCGGGGTGTATCCGATCTCGTCGTATGACCATCCGGTAAGCATGTTGTGTCTGATATGTCCACGCAGGAGTTCGCAGCAGCGCATCACCATGGCTGAATCGGGAATCATGCACAGAAGTTTCCGTGCCGTTTCCTTGACAATGGAGCTGCGGTCCGACTCCAGCACTTCCTGTATGAAGAGCTCGTCGGCCTTGCTGATGTTTATCCGGAGACATTCAAGCAGCTCGTTGCGCTGGTTGGCCCGGTTCGCTCTTCCAGTCTTTCCGCAGCAGTTCAAGGGCTGCGGCAGAATCCTGCTGCCTGAATCTGGCAAGCATCTCCTTACGCTCGCCGTGGGTGGCCGTATCCCAAGAATCGGTGATCCCGCATTCCTCTCCGACAAGGCCCATCTGCCTGATCAGCCATAAGCCTCTGTTCCCGACGAGATTTTTCAGCAGCCTGCGTTCTTCAAACCGCAACGGATTGTTGCGGTCATAGGCACGCCGGATAAGCGGCTGGAGGTATTCGGGCGAAATGATTTTTCCCGACCCCTGCGTCAGACGGTAGCGTAGGCCAGCATATAGCGTGTACCGTGGAGTCTGGAAAAGAGTTGACTCCGGTCCTTGTCGAAATACGGCAGTTCCTCTTCCGGGGCTGTTTTCACGGGGACAATGCCTTCCGCTCCGGCCGGTTCCCATCCGGCACGCCTGTAGGCGAAGGCGGATGCGGCTGTCATGTACAGGAACGATTCCGTGTCTTTGGCTTTCCCGTGGATCCCGTCAACCAGAGTCTGAAGGGACTCGGGAAAGGCTCCGGGAACGAATTCACGGTTGGCTGTTCCAAGCAGTGCAGTCTGTATGATAGGTTCAGTTACATTCATCTCTCCAAGTATGATATTCTTTGTTGTACCAAATGGATTTCAGTTCCCATATATCCCCGTTTACAATGACCAGCGAGGCGAACGGATTGCCGCCGGTAATGGCGAGGATGTTGATGAAGGTTTCCTCGGGCATCGCCACACGGACGGCATTGCCCGCGTTGTCCAGCAGCGTGTAGTCTTTCCCGTTACGGGCAACCCTCACGTCATCCACAAGCAGGGGACGTCCTCGAAAACGGATTCGTCAGCATGGCCGTGCGGTACACCGCGGCAGCCTGCTTCAGGTCAGGGCTGCACGCCGGCACAAAGTTTTCTTCCGCGAGTACGGACTCCCGGAACAATGCACGCCGGCATGTACCCGTGCGTTGTAAAAGCATAGCGCCCCTTTATAGCACTGCCCGGAATCCAGTTCTCGGTGGAAAAGGTACCGGCAACGGCAAAACTCAGGTATCTGGCGAAAAGTCTGCTTTCCTTTCCGTAAAACCAGTAGATGTCGGTATTGACATCGTTGACTTTACGGGACTGCTTGTGAAGCACGAGCCAGCTGTCCGCCACCGGCTCTCCGGCAAGGACGTTGTCCTTGGACTGGGGATATCCGATCTGCGTGCGTATCTCGTCCTTCCATTCTTCGGGAAGGCCGTCCATGTTTCTGTAGCTCTGCATGAGCAGGTACAGCCTGCCCATGCTTTCCGTCAGGTCGGATTTCCAGCTTTCCGAGTCGAAGTCTATAGCTCCATGGCTCTCAGTCTCCCCGCAAGTCCCGGTGCCTGGGCATCCACCATCCTCCGGGCCATGTTGTCAAACAGGGTATAGGCACGTTCCGGAACATTCAGGAATCCGTTGCGCACCAGGTCCTTCATCCATACCTCAAGGTCGGATATGCCTCCCAGTACCTTCTGGTGCCGCTTCTCCTGCCTCTTGGCCTGAGCCGCTTCATCCACCGGGGTTTCGCTTTTGGCTTTCTGCTCCTTCTTTTCGGCCTTCTCCGTTCTTTTGGCCAGCCATGCTGTCACCCATTCCGGCTCTTCCGCCTGCGTGAACTGGTCTGGCTGGCGGGCGTACAGCAACAGCAGACCAAGTCCATGCTTGCACGGGAATTTGCGACTCGGGCAGGAACACTTGAACGCAATGTCATTCAAGTCTATCACCGTCTGGTAGGGATTCTTTCCGCTTCCCTGGCAATGACCCCAGACGGCACGTCCGCTGCATTCCTTCAGTACCCATTTGCTCAAGGTCGCAAGTCCTTTGCCGGCCTTTACAGATGAGTCGTCGGGAGCGAGCTGCAATATCTGTTCTTCTGTCAAGTTCAATGGCATACGCAACAAGTTAATTGGTCATTGGTAAATCATTCCCTGTTCCCGGCTGCATATTCTCCCGTGTTGATGTCAAGTACGGGACGCTTGGGCTGTATCAGCGCGTCTTCGTATTGGCATTTCCACTGGATGCTGCGGTCCATATCACCGTCTTTGATTCCATCGATGGTTTCTCCCGAATCTATTTCGTTGCCGCTTGTAAGCAGATAGGAAGCCACGTTGTAGGCATGGTTCACTATCCAGTTCGGATCAAGTCCGCGGAAGTGGTACTGCAGGTCAGGCAGGAACAGCGTGTTCATCCCGAGTGTATCGACCAGCATGTCGTCGGAACCCTGAATCGTGAAGAAACGGACGTTTACGGCATAGCGGATGAACCGGTCAGGACCTTCTATCTGATTGCCGCGGATTTCCTCCGCCTCGAACAGTTTCCCGCTGCCGCTGAAGAAGAACGCTTCGCAGGACGGGAACAGTTCGGCGAGCGCTTCAAGGTAGTCCATTTCCAGATTGGCACGTTCCAGAGAAGACAGGCCGCGGGCAAGGAAGTCCGTAGCGAGCATACTGTACCGGCATTCCTCAAGGATACGGTCACGGCTTTCCTGGCAGTCCCACATCTGGCTCCGGGTGAAGTCGTCCACGGTCTTTCCGTCAAAGTCCATGCACGAAGTCATCAGGAACTGCACGGGTGCTTTCCCGTCCTCAAACTCCACCATGTGGTCCAAAGCTGTGATGAAGACAGACTTGTCATCACCTTCGCGGCATTCTACATTGCCGAAATGCTTCCGGCATACATCAGCCACCCTCTGCGTATCCGGCAATTCAACCGGTTCCTTGAACAGAAGGTTTATAAGTAAAGGTCCTCCGGGCTGCAGTTCCTTTGTATTTAGGTCTTGTTGAAATACTTGATTCATATTGAAATGCTTTTGAATGTGAAAGAATCGGTTAATCCCACCAGAAATACCATATTCTGGATTGACGCAACGTGTCGGCAAGACTGCCTATGCCGTCACAGCTCTGGTCCATATCCGGACAGAAAGCATATTGCTGTATTGCGGCTTCCATTGCTCTGTCTTCCGGAACGGGAGCTGGAAGTTCATACTCCAGCTGGTCGCTGGTAAAGGTTCCCGGAACAGCACCGTATTCCTCGTACCAATACTTTGAGATGGCCATCAGTTCGGGGTTTGCAGGACAGTCGTTCCAGTTGCCGAATGGCAGGTACGCGAATATTTTCCACGGCTCCGTGACCGGAATACGGGCAAGGATCAGCGGATGCGTCATGTTCGTATCGGTATTCCAGTAGCTCGAATAACGGTTGTTGTCGAATCCGCCTTCAGGCTCTTCATCAATATCATCGTTGTCCTGCCCGGTCAGCTTGTCAAGGATGGATTTCCCGTCCATGACAGGAGCCTCAAGCAGCCTTCTGCGGAATTCATTGACTTTTCCCGGTTGAATGTGTAATCATCCGAGCTTTCGCTGTCAGGATCCGAGTTCCCGATTATGTTTTCCCACAAACCTTCATCGACATTGACAGAACGGGATGAAGCCTTCCCGCACGCCGAGCCGTTGGGCATAGGTATAGGCTGACATGATAGGGTCATCGTCACTCATGGATGGGAAATAGGTGCATTCACAATCAAGATAATCCATGAAGCACGGGCCAGTTCGTCTGGCTCAACGGTATCTTTGTCTATATGCAGCCCCTGCCAGTTGGCGAAGCGTCTGTCTATGCGTTGTGACATTGCCTGGTAATAATCCTCGTCATACGGGACAAACAGGTATGCTTCCTCTTTGAACTCATCGGAATGATACCTTTCCGGACCGAAATAATCCAGGGCGTGGTTGTCAATGTCTCCGGGATAAAATGGAGTTTCGTTGGCGCCATAGTAACTGCCATAATAGTAGTCGGCAAATGCACGGCCCTGTTTATTGAACAGGAATCTTGTAAGCTGCCCGTTCAGGTTGTCCTTTATGAACACCCTCAGGTCATCATCGGCCGAGCCGCTTTTGATCCGGGACACAAGGTCTCCGAACTGTTCAAGAAAATCATCCCTCATAAGGTCATTTACCATGCACCAGCGTAGATATATTGCCAGATGATTGTAGGCCGTAATTGTATCTAACGGCAGATCCTTCTCTTTGAACTTCTCCAGATGGCCTTCCGCATCGTCCATCACTTCATCCGTGTCATCCGGGAAATCGGGACCGCCATCGGCATCGTCTTCGCTGCCGTATGAGATTTTCAGAGTCACTTTGTCCGGAAGGGCAACACCCTGTCCACGTGTTATCCTATGTTTATCGACAGCAGAGAAGCCTATGGTTTCTCCGTCGTTGAGAACTGCATCGTATTCCAGAACATATCCTGCCATGCTGGCCAGGAAGTCTCTCACCTTTGACGGGTCGGCATCCACGTCAAGGACCTCCATTTCGTCCTTGCCGAAACACTCCATTCCATAGGTGTAGCCGCTGATTCCCTTTTCGGTACGGTAAAGCCCGAACCATATCCAGTTGTATATAGGCAGCGAATCCTCCTTCATCATTCCGGAAAGCTTCATAGAAACGGGGCTGGAAAACGACACCGCTGGTATAGATACCGGTTATATTCTTCTGGTGGCAGCAGACAGACAACAGCTTCACGTACAGTTTGCCTCTTTCAATCAGGGACTCCTCTTTGCCGATAACGGCAACCATGATGTGTGCCTTATGCTCTTTGGCTGTTTTTTCGGCCTCCGGCCACATGTAATTGTTCTTCGCGCATTCTTCGGCTTCGCCATTAGGTACGGGGGCAGGCATCAGGCTTACCGCCGCCATCATGTCACCCACGTCGAAGACCAGTGACTCGGGATTCCGTTCCTCGTCAGATTTCTCTTCAGCGGTGATGTCCCACTGTTCTTTCAGATCTCTGATGTATTTTTCCTTGTCCCAGCTGTTGTCGGAGAGCAAGGCGAATCCCACGAATGTGCCGGCCTTTTTCTCACGTTCCTCGGCCTGCTTTGCCTGTTCCATCCAGTAGGAACGCACCATCTCGACAAGGGCCGTAGCATCCTTGACAGCTGTCTTTTCGTCATAAGGTTCCATCTCACTGAACGTATGACCGCAGTCCGACAAACTGTCTCCTTCGTATCCTCCATTCACACCCAGCAGCCATTCACTGTCCTTGGTATCCTTGTATTTGAAGATGTAGTAGGTCATATCGTGCAGTACGAATGTTCCTGTACACTCGATCTCCGCCGGCTTATGTCCCAACTCCTGCGAGTGCGAGAGCCAGGCTGTCATTGCAGCCAGAGCTATTTCCAGTTGTTTTGTTTTCATATCTTGAATGTTTTAATTTATACTTCACTCTTCGTCCACATATAAGTTGCCGTCTTCATTGCGAACCAGTCTGGTGTCATATGGAAAATCCAAATATTGCATAACGTCCGGAGAATAGTTGCAGATGGTATTCAAATCGCAATATTCATATCTACATTCGTCATTATCTTCATCCCCATCAGCAAGGAAAAGCCAACCGCTGTCCCAACCCATGTCCTCAGCAAAGGGCTTTGACGAATACAAGTTGCTATTTCACATCCTTCTACTAAAACACGGCTACTTACGGTACATTCAATGGCTTTACTCCAATCTTTCAGCAGTAGTTTGATGTTTTTCTGCGGTATATGTAAGAATTGCGGATCCGTCTGTGGTTCATCCCCCCATTCTTCGAAACGGCTGTCTATGAGGACTACCATATCATGATAATATTTTTCTGTCCAAGGCAGCAACAGATAAGCAGCATCTGTCTCATCCTCACTATTCCATATCCTACCTTTGAAATAGTCCATGGCATATGCTTGTATATCTTTAATATAGGCATAAGGTGTACTACGGTTTTCCCAATTATACCATTTGGTAAACATCGTTCCCATTCTGTTTAGCAAGATAGTAGAAAGTCCGCCATGCAGATCCTCATTATCTCTAATAAATTCTCTTAAATCAATACTGTCTTCTGCTTTGACCCTATCAACCAGATCTCCATGTCTAAACAGGAAAGGTTGGCTCATAAGATTGTGTTCTATACACCATCGTAAATAAATCGCCATGTGGTTGTAAGGAGCCAATTCATCTGCTGACAAATGCAACTCTTCTATCTTTTTTTCATGTTTCTTCGCATCGTCAATATAAGATATGTCATAACCTATTTTCTCTGCATCTGTAACAACATTTAGCCTCAACGGATTAATTGTTTCCAGCGCATTATCAGGACATATTTCAAAGAATTCATCTATATCCTTATCTTGGATAAATTGTAACTCTTCTCTATATAAAGGGATAACCTGATAAAACTCAACACTTCCTGCTCCTTGTGTTTTACATGTACTTGACCTATCTCCAAATATACTTGGAGACAGGAGAACAATGGCACAGAGCTTGGTGTCTTCTGAGAATGTATTATCACCTCCAAGTTCCATTGTCTTTCCCCAGCTGATACAGGTCCTATGACGTATGCATTGTCTTGCCAACGACATAATAAGTCGTATAGGCCAACACCATTTCTCTTCTGTCCAATCAGACAATCCGAGTTTCCAGTCAGGTGGTAAATTGATAAGCAATTCTTGATGACAGGTATTGCCATCTATATCGTCCGATTCAAGGATTCATGATTACTCATGTTGGCTGTTATCAATGTATAATAGTTATGTTCTTTCCTCGGGGCAATAACAGCTATGTCCAATGGGCATTCTGAACACGAGTCATCATGCAAGAAATTGTTAATCTTACCAAAATACTTTTCAATATGTGCTATCACTTCCTGTCGTGCAACAGAGCTTATTGAATTTCACTGGATTGTATTGGGGTAGTTTCAATATCTATTTGATTCAGTACATTAAGACGGTGCGGATTTACAAGGAGAATATTGTCATTCATCTTGTCAAGAAGTTTCTGCGTTCCATTTTTGAGCTTATACTCCAGTTCATTTCCAATATAAAGGTATTACCTGATAAAATTGACTTCCTCTCCATCAGGTAGTGTACAAGTATTTCCACCTACATTTCCACATGGGGGATTTATCAGAATGGAGCACAAAGCTCTGTCGTATATGAAAGAGGTCCATCATAACTGACTGTATGACCCCAACCAAGCCAAGTATTGTTTTCTCCCGGGAAGCGAGCAAGTTCTTTCAACAACCGTATAGGCCAATACCATTTTTCGTCTTTCAAATGTTCTTTATCCAATTTCCAATACTCTGGCAGACAGATGACAAGTTCTGCCCGTTCCAGCTGTTCTTCTTTCAATTGGTTAGGTACATTCATCAAGTGTGCCCCCATTCCCATTGTCACAAGTGTATACCAGTTGCACTCTTCAGATGGAGGAATCAAACAAATATCCACATGAATGTCCGGTGATACTTTTCGTGAAAACGAATTCAAAATTACCATAATAGTGCTCGATATGCTTTTCTATAATATCTATTTCATCTTCTGAGTACATTTCTGGAGCAATAGACTTATTGTCGCCATTATCATCATCACAACAATTTTCACACTTTATTTTTCGTTTTTCCAGTTCTTCATTACACTCATTTATTACAGCAACTGCACTGCTGTCCTCCGGATCAAGTTCCGCCCAGCGTTTGGCATATTCTATCGCTTTTTCTTCTTGTCTCATAAGATATTGGTATGCGTATGCCATACGCATGTTCCAGTTCGCATTTTTCTCACCTTCGTCACGCACGGTCTCCATAAGTCTTATTGCCTTTAGTAGAACTCTGTCTCCTTTCCAGCGTTCTGTTCCTTCATCATTGTCACCGATAATGGCATAATTCTCATATGCACTTACAAGCAACATTTTTATCCTGTAGTCTTGTTGCTCTTCAGGTATTGCCTCCAAAGCCCTGATAGACTTCGTGTATTCGTCCTTCTCATTCCACTCTTCTATCTGACTGAAGAATGTATCATCTCCCGGACTGTACGAAATGCCATCAGGACTTCTCCTTTCCATGGTTCGCTGTCTGAAAGTCTACATAACTGACCCTGCCTACAGAATTCGGAAAGGTAGAAAGAATACTCAGGATACTCATCAAGCAAAGGAAGCAAAGTTGAGATAAATACTTGCTGGTTATAGACAAACAGGTCGATATAGCTGTATTCCGTTCCGGTTGCACCCCCTGTTATTCACACCGAGATTGCCCGGTTCAAGAATCTCTTCTGTTATCCTGTCTTCAAGATCATGACGGAAGTTCAATATATTATCTTCGCCAGCACCATTCTGGAAGACTATGTAAAGAGCTTGTGCACCGAAACCGTTGGCATGGTCAAATATCTCGGTTGAACCATGATAATAGTCAGCTACGATGGAGCTCAGACAGGTAGATCCTACTATCACATCGAAGCGCAGTTCGTCACTTTCCTTCGGGGTCAGTTGATATCCCGTATAAACGTCCTTCGGATTCTCGAAAAATTCATGGCCGTGGGATTTCACGGTTTCCTCTATGTGCTGTCTCAACCCGGACAAGGCAATCATGCCTTCCTCAATGCCTGACGCTCTTTCTATACCATTGACATATTTGAATGAGACACCTTCTCCCAGTACAAGTTCCAAAATGACATGAAAGTTTCCGTCACTATTTTCTTCCGGTAAGAGCAGAGATTCCTGTCGTAATACCTGATGTTGAAGTTTTCTCTCTTTTCGTCATAGGATGCTTTTACCATGATCTTGCCCATATCGACATCGGTATCGTGTACACGGTATGCGAAAGACCCGACCTTGCCCTGGTTGAAGGGGAAGAACTTCCATTTGCTTTTCAGGCTCTCCGGCATACAGGATATGATATAAGGGTAGATGATGAAGAGATCCGGCCATCCTTCGACCGAGAACGTGAACTCGTGGTCACCTCCGATATTGAAGTGCATGTTTTCCGATATCAGATTGGTGCCTTCACTGATAAACTCCATGAAGGCATCAGCTTCCTCCATGGAGTTCGGACACATCATGCCTGACAACTTTTCTTCGTTTTCTACAAACCAGTTCCAGAATTCTTTCACTCGCCTGGTTAACGGCATGGCCATATTGCACTGACGGATGAAACTCAAGCGTCTCCATTTTCCGGTTCAAGCTCCCTTGCCTTGCTGAAATAACTCAGGCCTCCCGGTAATTGCACAGAAAATACTGGGCATATCCCATTCTGAAATTCCACCGCTCATCTTCTGCGCCTTCCTCCCTGACGGATTCGAGCAGATCCGCGGCTTTGGCATATTCCTCAATATTGTTGTACGCCCTTGCAAGAAAGCCGGTCGTTTCAAAATCCCGTTCGGCTTCCGGAATCTGTTCCAGTGCATCGATGATTTCCTGATGCTTTTCGGCCTTGTGCCATTCGTCTATCTGCTCCATCAATTCGTCATTCATGTTCTCTCCGGTATATATGATTTACTTTTTTCCGGTTCTATAGGCTGGTCTGCAACCAAAGTCGGGAGGAATTCACTTGAAAGTTTTTTCAGGTCCTCTAACCGGGAGGCACACAACGTGAAGAGGGTGTACTGGTTGGGACACAGTGCATGACAGCTGTAAACGGGATAAGGTTCTTCATCCTCTGAATCTTGGTCGATACCCATGTCATAGAGGCGGTATTTTCCGCCGTCAAATTCCCTTTCTTCAATCATTTCCTCTTCCACATCAAGGAAATCCGGCTCACCATCGGTAGAGTATCCGGTGCATCTAACCGTGTGCCAATTGTCTGCAGCCGCATCATAATAGACGAGGGTGCCTTCATCCGTATCTTCGAGATAGCTGCCCGATAGGCTGAACCTGATCTTCCCGACCTTATGGTTGACAATTCCGCGCCGGTAACCGATGGCAAATTCCGTTTCGTAGGGCGGTATCCCGTCAGTCGGGACAGGAGCACAACCATGGAGTTTGCAAAGTTCCTCGTATTCCTTTTTGGGAAGGAAGAGACGGATCAAGTGATGCTATCGTTTCCAGCTCGCTTATGATGTACCCGTTGATACGGGCATCTTCTTCACTTCTTTCTGACGGCATGAAATAGCAGTCCTCCCACATGGCATTCAGGCCATGCCTCTATGAAAACGTGCATCACGTTCCGAATTGTTCCAGATGAAGAAATCATCGGCAAAAGATTCGATTCCTTCTTCCCGGATACGCCTAACGACCTCTGAAAGACGGAAAGAACCCAAAGGTGAAATGACAATGCCGTTGTCTGATTGAGGGTAATATTTATTGACATCCCAACAGAATAACAAAGACGTGCTGCCTTTGTCTTTCTGCTCCTGGATGATTTCAAACAGTTTGGCCAGCCACTTGTGAAAATGTTTCTTCTTCATGGCCTCAAAGTCCCTTTCCGTGTAATAGTCCGTCTCGTCTTCAACCTCAAACCGGGTACGGGTCGCCTGTTGAAGTCTGTCGATGAACTCTATTGCTGCCTTGTGGAAGCCGGGACCAAGCATGTTGGTCTGGCAGTCTCCGTTTACGGAAATGACGTTGTCTGTATTTCCTTCTCCCTCATGTTGATAATTTAGGAACAAGTCGCCCAGCCTGCAAAAACTTACCGTCGAAGATGATTCATCGTGCTCTGCATTATAACCGGACTCAACAGCCTGACTTTCTACAGTCTGTTGAAACTTTTCAATATCCTTGATTTTAGTGTGAATGGTGAATCCAAGTCCCATAATTTCATTATTTTGTTTATAAATGCAAGATACCGATTTTATTCCAACTGGTCACATTTAATTTGTTAATAATAACAGAAATTTGGCACTATTGTAATACAATACGCTTCCACATGGAAATCCATGCTTTTAATCATAGTTTAGCAACATTTTGTCAGTTCACTACATTGGGGTACAAGTTCTTCCGTAACACAAAAATCCCCCTCCCATGAAAATCATGAGGAATTTAAGCGCATTTGCAGCTTTGTGTCAGAGGATAGCAATGAATTCACTCATTCTTGTCATTCTGGCCCAGAAAGGCAAACTGAAGTCTCAGGATTTCATCCATCGGAACGACTTTTCGGACTCTGCTCTCCAGACTTCCGCCTCGGCCCAAAGGAAAGGATAAAAAGCTACGCCCTCGCTGCTCTTCAGTTTCGAAGCATCGTTCTGCCAGCCGTCCCATCTGTAATCGGTATAGAACTTATCCGTATCGCCATGCAGACACCAATAGACGAATTGTCCAAATTTTATCTCCATATCTTCCATCTCCAGACAGTCGGGGGCAAAATAGCCGATATTGCCGTCGTCAAGACAGATGAACAATCCTCCCAGTATGTCTTCGCCGATCACTATCTCGTTGAACGGGAACAGACTGTTTCTAGTGACAAAGTTTAGTTCTCCCGAACCGTACAGCCTTATCCAGTTGTCAATGACTATACACCTGTGTTTTCAAGGATTGCAGCCATCAGGCTACCGCTCTTGATCCGGTACTTCTCTTTCATTGCCTGCCTTGCTGCTTCATCCAGAGGCAGCACATTTATCGTTTTTGACGAACTTTTTATTTCATCAAGTATTCTCTGAAACATTTCATCGTTCATAGTCTTTATTTTTTCTGCTTAAAATTCAACTTTTCATCATACTCATTCAAAACAAATTGCACATTTATCTTGAACGTTATACCCATAGCATTTGCCGGAGGCCGTTATTACTTTTTTCATGTTTCTGTAAATCTTAAAACTCCATATCCTCCGTCCATTCCAAAGAGTCCACCGGACAAAGCTCTACTTCTTCATTTCGTACCAAACGGTCAGCAATATCCTAATGCTGTCAGGCGTATATCCCTTAACCCATGTACATTCTACAAATTTTCGTCTGCCGTCTCTGATTTCCTCGAATGTGGCATGGCTCAGCAACCCTACACGGAACTCTCCAGCCATGTCCTCCTTTCTTACTTGCATGGCATAGACTGGTTTCCCGTAGCGTGTCGTGCGCCCGTCTTGGTCGATCAGACGCTGCAAGACTTCATTGGGCGTTTCCTGACGGGCTACTATGGCAAAACGTAGTGAAAGGTAATCCCTCCACCTTTGCGGTACTTCAGTCCGCTCATTCTCCGGCGGCATTGTCTTGTCCGAAAAGTGGGAAACACAATATTCGCCGCCACCACCATAGCCACGATAACTGCCCAATAGACTGCTATTGCTCGTTTCCAGTAACGGGGACGTTCACGGAGTTCCTGCCGGACTTCCTTGCATATCTTCTTGTCGTCAAAAAATCCCAGAGGATGGCTGACAGCAGCACCGCCAGACCCGCCAGACCGTAGAAAACAACCTTTTGTGGCACGTTTACCAGATGTACATACCCGTCTTGTCCCCTTGCCGCCAGAAATGTGCCGGCCAACAGGACGAATTCCGGGAGGATGCTCAGGAAGTATATTCCGGCAGCAAATGCCTTTCGCTTCCTTTTATTGTTCCATTCCGTGAAATGCGCGTAGGAAATTTTATGCAGCATCACCAACAGGCGGAAAAAACGGCTGAATATGTTTCTTCTATTTGTCATTTGAGTATTTCAGTTATCCATTTCAGAGCAGTTCCTAATAAAACCATTGCGGGAATAAGAAGCAAATAGAGAGGGAAAAAGAACAGGTTGCGCCGGAAGGGACTGAACTTGCGTCCCGCATAATGCTGCATGACCGCTTTCCGCCGGGAAGGCGGGTATATTTTGCCGAACAGACGGTCTGTCATGAAGACAGAAACGGAGAACACGATTAGAAGAACGGCTCCAAACACCTCGAATGCCAAGTCATCCAGAAAATGACCGCCTATGGTCAGAACCGGCATGAATATAAAAACGTGATACAGGCCCACAGCATATCACTCCCACGGGATTGTTTGAAACTGACCTTGTGATAATGCTCCCATGTTATTTCTCCCAACCAAACAGATAGTCGAAGAAATAATAATGTCGTTCTTGCTCTTTATATTCCTGTTTCTTCATTCTAAACATAATGTTCGGCAGCCAATCGCTGTTTATGGCAATCTTTTCATTTCGCTCAATTACAAATATATATCATAAGGAAGAAACTTCAGAACATTCGGTCTTCCTTTTTTCTATGGTATGCTCAAAAGCATTTTTTGGGGATGCTTGTTTGGACGTTCTCCCTAAGGTCGGTGGAGCTGTCTCGCCCGAAAGTTTCCCGGCGTTTAATCGTTAGTTAGGGACAATAAAGCAAACCCCTATCCATAAATGACTATACAATTCCAACAACATCGAAGTAGTGTCAGTACAAAATGTACCAACAGTATTTTTCCGCTATACTTGAAACGATAGCAGGCAGATGCGACAAAGCCGATGGCACTCCAACCAATCGCCACCCGGCTTGTAAAGATATAGTTTTCGGAAGATTCATAGCTCCAACCTAATCCTTCACAACCTATCGGGTAAAGTTCCGGATGCTTTGAGAATTGTATAGAATCACTGACAACCATCCACAGCAATAGCAGACAGCATAGTCCCCACAATATCCTTAATACCAATCTTGATTTCATATTGTTTTGTTCATCATTTCAGGTTATCGTGAATGGTCTAGCTCGATGTACCAACCTTCCTTGATGGGCTTGTAAAGCGTGGTGTCGTTGTACGTCCTGCGGTAGATCTCGTTTAGGTCGCCATGTTCGGTGATACGGATATTCCGACGGCTTCTCAATCCGGGATCGTAAACGAAACTCTTGGACGTTCCGGCATCCACGATGCCGTGGGAGTAGTACGGCATAACGAGGCTCACATATACCGAATCTGCCGTTCCCCATTCCCTGCGATCAACAAGGATAAAACCGCATCCAATCTCTGACAACAGGGAGTCGAGTAGGATTCGCTCCGGCTTCAACAGTCCATATACCGGGATGTCTTGTTCATCATTCGTTTCATGGGATGTATCGCTTTGCTCCATTGAATCAAGTATAATGACCTCTTCCGGAGAAAGCGGCGGGTAGTGAAAACTACCTTCTGAACTCTCTGCCATGATTTCGTACACCTTACGGAACGCCGCCTCGTGCGTGGTGAAGTGGCGTATCATTTCCTCGTCCGACGGCGGCATGGGAGGCTCTCCGCAGCTTACGGCAAGCAGGATTACAAATAACAGGATTATGACTGGTGTTCTCATTTTCTAATGTTTAATGTTCTGTGGCTAACCAATCTTATTTAGGAGTTGAGCCATTTGTTAATAGCATCCAATCTGTTATTTTGTTTAATGGTATCTTCATTTCTACATAATTTGATTTGCCGAATAACGGAGTTCTGCATAATTGAATCGGATTTGAAAAGCAGTTCTAAAACGGCTTCATAACATTTGGAATATCTGGACAATTCATCCAATATATTTGCGTCTTTTAGAATATACAGGTTGAAATTGTACACAAATGACTTGTAACTGAAAATCTCCGACTGTAATGCTGCTGTATCAAGACAAGTATAAAACAATTCCTTATCGTGCTGATATAGCCACATATAATCAGATGGGTTCAGGTTGTAGTGCAATAAAGTTTCCGAACGGACAAATGGAAGCCCCGTATTTGAGCCTACCAGATAACGGTATGTCTCATTGACTATTGACTCAACTATTTCAATGGATTCTGATTGTTTGTCCGATTCCCGTATTTCTGTAAATGTATCGGCAATAAGAACTTCCACATCCTGCGATTTGTAATATATACCGTTTTTTTGCCAGCGGAATCTACGGATATATTCTTCAGAAGTCGGACAACAGAACAGTAAAGTATTTAACAATCGGTTCAGATATATTCGCTTATCTGGAATATGACAACGGTGTAACCCTATTATGGAGCCATAAGCGTATAGCTTTCCAAACTCGTTTTCCTCCGAATTTGAATTTTTAGGCATGTAATACAACCGCACAATATTGTCAATGAAATAATATATATCAAGATATTTCAATGTATCAGCCGATTCTCCATATTTGTTAAGTAAATGCCGCTCCAGTTTCTCGCCATACCATAAGTAGCCATCGGGATTTATTTGAAACAACCGATGAAACTTAGGTCTTGATAATGAAAAGTTCTTGTTTCTACTTTTCATTCGTTCCAGTAAGGCGACAATAATTCTATTCGTTATATCCATAGCTGTAATGTTCAATAGCGTTCCGCTTTAAGCAGTAGTGCTGTTTGTTACTAACGAATTCATTCATTAATTGATGCTTTCATTTTTTCTACAATTACATCAATATATTGTTGTGGAATGTTTTTATTTTTATAGTTCTCAATAGCATCAAGAATACTTTGTTTCAATATCTCAACACATTGAGAATCATTTGCTGTTTCAAATTTATCAAATGGGAGTAGAATTTCCAATTCTATCCGATTACGTTTTTTCGAATATCGACTTAATGGATTTGTAGTAAATCCTTTTAAGCAGAATACATAGAAACTTAGTTCATTAATATATGAAATATCACATAGACAATCCATATATTCTATTACAGAGTTTCTTGCTTTACGAAACTTATCAGAAATACTATGTTCCAATTCACCTCCAATAAAAACTTTCATACAAATTTGTTATCGTTAGTAATGTTTGGTGGCTAACCGACCTTTTTCAGGGGAGGTTAAGCCGCTTGTTAGTCGCACAATTTGTTCTTTTTTCAACTCAACTATTAGCTGCTCATATTTTTATCATCTTTACCATAAAAGGTTATGGCAGATAGACGACCTAATCTATACCATTATAATTATCCTTCGGCTTTAAACCATTCAAGATATTTAATGCCGTTGTAATCTACTAATTCCTCAATATGTTTTTTGGGAACATCAGAATCATCGTAACTTTTTTTCTTTATATAGATGTTCTGATTTTTCTTTTTATCTTTAAATCCATTAGGAATATAGCAGACTATACAATTCGATGCTGATACATGTTCTTCCTTGACGTAGAGTTCAATTACCCAATCAGGCACAAATTGATTGTTTATCATCCTTTTTACCATTTCAAATGGATTCTCAAGATGATCCAAAATTTCCACTTTCAAAAATTCTGGGTAATAGAACTTAATTCCTATGTCCTTGCAGAACTGACAGCGATGGTCGGGATTTGGGCGTTTCTTTGTACGACCTTCTTCGTAATCTCGTATTTCTTTCATGTATTCATCTTGATTGAAATACTCCATAAATTCTTCCCTACTTTATCGGTTGTGCCAATCCAAATCATATATTCTAATCCAGCATTAGACCTTGCATTCCTTCAGGCGACAGTTCAAACTCAAACGTACCAAGATAAGTCATGGTTGTGGTATTCTCTGCCTTCTTAGGAGATATACCCTCACGACAATTATAGCAGATAACAGCATTTGCCATTGTAATATTTTTATCAGCTATCGACAGACTTATCTTTTGGGTATCAGCAGGAATAAGGTTAAGTAATCCTGCCAAGCCGTCAGATGTGAATTTCATAATAAGAAAATCCTCATCATAGCTCATTACACCAAGCTCCTTACAGAACT
>ENA-OQHP01000254-OQHP01000254.1-human-gut-metagenome-genome-assembly--contig:-NODE-254-length-17723-cov-3.001193_pt1 | contig 17723 bp, 17 predicted proteins | sample MGYA00242563_ERZ504717 | MGnify/ENA primary metagenome ERZ504717 (study PRJEB26092, sample SAMD00036212) | human gut metagenome | host: Homo sapiens | study: EMG produced TPA metagenomics assembly of... | reverse complement strand
TTCCCTCTCTTTTCCGTTTTATTTGTATTTGTATTTATGTTAATTCCTTTTCGTTTTGCTCGTTTGGGTTATCTTGTGTGAACTATAGTTACTGTTAAACTTTTAATATAGACAATCTCTTAAACATACTTATTTACCTATTTACCTATTTACCTATTTACTAGTATTAACCATTAGATTAAGTATTTAAGTATTCATTTATTCATTTAATTGTCATATTGTCTGTTGTCCGTTTTTGGTTCTCACTACTTAAGTGTTGTATGCCCCCCTCTATTTATATCATTAAACAACTTTACTTACTTAATTACTATAGGTTCTTATCTATAGCTAACATAACATATCTTTACTTTGTTAAAACACTCGTTATTTTTACTCTATTCACTTCATTTTTAGTTCTCTGTTTCTAATAGTTTATCATATTTTAGTATTTGTTGCAAGAGTGGTATCTTCATACTTAAATGTTTTTTCTCTTTATCAACCAACATCTACATTAATATATACCCTAAATATTTGTCGGCTTTTTAAACTGATTTAATATCAAAAAGAGGTTACTTTAAATAGTAACCCCTAAATAATCTTAGTTTCTTTAATCTCTAATATATTAACATCTACACACACTAATTCATTTCTTTATCAATACTTTATCCACTCTTAATTATTGTCTGTCCTGCTTATATAATGAAAAAGCTATTTTGTTTTAAGTAGTTCAGCAAGGTAATGTTCATCTTTTGAATGTTTTCCCTTTAGTCTCCTATATTGTTTAATTGAATTCACTAACAAATCTATACGATTTTTATAATAATCCTTATAAAATTCCGTACTATTATCATAGGCTGTACGATTATAGGATATGTTTTCTTTACTAAATATTTTTGGTGACTTCTTAGACTTTACTTTTTCAAATTCTGCAAATTTGTTCTCAGAAAGAATTAATAACATTTCTAACTCAGGTTTAGTACAGTATTTTATTACTTCAGTAATTTGCCCTTTATACTCTCTTGGTATCTTCAATTCGTCATTTAATTTATCTCCTACTCTAAGTACCTTTACCTTTCCTTTATATAAATTTAGTGCTGTTTTACAGTTGCATTATTTTTAATTTGTCTTGCATGATATGGCACCAAATTTAACAAATCATCTTCTGTGAAAATAAGCTTATCATTTTCTAACAACATTCGAATAATTTCAAGTTCATTCGGACCCTCACACATAATCAGATACTTCATTTCAATTCATCAGTCCTTTCTTTAGTTCCATAAGGTCTTCATAATTAACTGAAGTATCAAATACATTGTTATAAAACTGACGACTCTTTAAAAGCTCAGGTCTAATATTGTAGCTTTCATACATATTTTTCAAATGAACCTTATTTTCAGCTTGTGCAATCCAAATGTTATCCTGTCGATTAAACAAATCTAATAGCTCACAATAATGTGTAGTGAATATAAGTGTCGCTGATTTTCTATTTACTGTCTTGTCCTTAAATAAACTTATCATATTTTCAACTAATGTTTTATGAAAATGGTTTTCTACTTCGTCTACTAATAAATCAAAACCATTCTTTAAAGCTGCTACTACAAATATATAAAGGAGTACGCCTTTGTTGTACCACTAGAGAGCATATAAACTAACTCTGAATCGGATAGTTCTTTAATTTCGTCTTGATAAACTATTTTATAACGCTTTTCGTCTAACATTTCCAAACTTTTAATTTTACTATCAAAGATTTTTATTATTTTCATTAACATATCATTAGATATTTTATAAGTTTTCATAGCCTTAAACATTATACGATATGTGTCTATACCCTCTCCATCACAATCAAAGTATACGGCATGTGTTTCCTTTTTCTTCAATATGAAAAAACGATAGATGTGTCTTCTGGGAGTTCACTAAAACCTGTGATTTCTTCAAATCCTTCATCTTCATATATGTCCTTTACCTTTGTTTTATAATACTTTTTTCTATAAATATGCTGTTGTGTAAAATTTGCTTTACTATTTAAGTTTAAATCAGATTTTAAAACTGTTTCATATTTGTAAATGAAACCTTTGTCATAAAATATAATCTCTAAATACACATTATCATAATTATAATGCTTTTCCTCTAACCTAAATTCTTCTAAAATTGAATAACAACATTCTAATAATTCTATCGCTGATGTCTTTCCTGACGCATTTTTACCTACAAACGCAACCGTATTAAATACATACAAGTCATCTGCTATCTCCTGTAGCTCATATTCTTTATCTTCACTTGTTTTCTTTGATTTAGTCACCAAATCTATTGTAAAGTCATCACAACAATTTTTATAGTTTGTTGCACGAACCCTTAGCAACTTCATACTCTACACCTTCCTTTATTTTTATTTACTTACCTATATTAGTATTATACCACAAAAACCATTTAAAAACAATATTTTTGTTTCTAAATTTCATATTTTACTACTTAATCAATATATGTCTTATCCTTTTATTCATATTTTAAGCAAAAATGTAAAGAAAAAACCTATAAAAAAGAGGTCACTTCTATCAGCAACCTCTTACCACTCCGATATATAGTCTTATTCTAATTAGAGTAACTAAATATTCACCCTTAAATTATCGAACTGACCTAAATACATCTTCAAATTGACTTGACATTAATGTTTTACAATGCCACCCTGTGTTTGTTGTATAAATATATTCGCACCAGTCTCCCAAACCTAAATGTCTTATTTCGCCTTCTGTTCCTTTATCTGTTGGTTTTAGTGACTCTGCAATTTTATTCCAATCTAATGATGTATGTCCTTCTCCTGTCTTTGGATTATATAAATAATCCCCATTTCCACTATATGTGTTTTCATCTGAACAAATTTTATTGTTTTGGATATATCCTAATTTTACACTTAAGCTACCATCACTTAGTTTAACTTCCCCATAGTTTGCAATCTTATGGTTTACATACTCTCCTGTGTTTGACAAGAAAGTTAAGTCTCTACCCATATCTAAGGCTACTGGCTGGTTTGCTCCGATTACCCCACTCTTTTCATCTTTGACTACTTTGATTGAAGTACCATCTGCTTTAATAAATGTATCTCCATCTATTGCTCCTCGTCTTGTTGGGTCTGTCTGCTTTAGTGTTGTATTTTCTCTCCCTCTGTCTTATCTATCTCTTTATCTGCTTCTGGTATTGTTACTTTTGCTCTCTTTTCTGGGTTTACTGCCTTGTCTATAATTATTGCTGAGTCTTCTCTTGTTAAGTATTTATTTGGGTAGAACTTTGCTTCACTATCTCCCTGTAAATTCCTGCTTCGTATAAACTTAAAATGTTATCTGCATTTGCACATCCTGATACGGATTCTTCTATCTCTCCTGTTAAGTCAGATATTGTCAACTCACTCCAATCCCCAATGAGCTTCTTTCCACCATTTCTATTCTCGGCTACGCCCATTGTTACATACAGGTCATTTCCCTTTAGTTCCTTTAAGCCTTGGTAAACCATCATTGCTGCATCCTGTCTTGTGATTGGTGTATCCCAGTTTCCTCCTGTTGAGTTGGTTTCGTACCCTGAACCTATTCCTAAAACTCGTGCACCTACAATTAAGTCAAAGGCTTTTCCTCCCCAAAATTCAGTTAATAATCCATCTTTTTTAAGTGAATCATAATAACTAATTCCGACTTCTACATCATCTTTTGCTTGCTGTACACCCTCAGCTAATTTTGTACCGTCTGGGTCTAAACTGTTCACAACCATACTAAGGAACTCTAACTTAGTAATTGTACCCTGTGGTCTAAATGTATTATCTTCTGGATAGCCTTTAATTCCACCTGTCGCTAATAAACTTTCAACTGAGCTTCTACTGTAGTCTCTGATTGAACTATCATCTGAAAACCTTGTAGATGCCTGAGTGTTGTATACAAAATGTTCCTGCAAAGGAATGGTTGCTACATTCATAGACCCTGCCGCTACTAGAATTGCTAATGCCCTCAATGTGATTTTTGAAATTGGTACTCTTGTTTCTTCTTTCATATCCTTATACCTCTCTTTTATTTTTACAACATAGAGGTTTTATTTTTCTAATAGCTTTGCTCTATGTTTTTATTTATCTCTATTATAATACTTTAAAAACAGAAACTCAAGTATAAAAATATAAGTGAAGTATTTATTTTATGTATCTATATCTGAAATATTGAAATTTCTTTCTATTTCACCCCAAATTTGAATGTTTTATTTTCTGTGTATAAATTATCACAAAATCATTTCTCTTAAATTTAACCCAAAATAGAAAGATTTAGAGATAAACAATCATATCTCCGATAAGAGAAGTATATATTTTCTCTTTAAGACCATAAACCATTAAACCTATCACTCCAGCTCCCTATCTCCAACCACTTACTCCTAAATCCACTCAGAGCCAACACCGTACTTCTAAATGTCATTTCCATGCTCTGATAAACTCTTAAACAACATTCCTATTTCTAAACACCTCAATACCCTTTAACTACTAGCTAACTACTTTTATTAACTTAAAACAACCCATCAAAACATAATAATATTATTAAAACTGGTTATTATTCTATTTTCGTTTGCTTTCCTCATTATATAATAAAGGAATGTCCCCCTCACGAACACTTTTTTACTCCAAACTTTTTTACTTTCTATGTTTTAAGTGCATCTGTTAGTCTCAAAAATTTTTTCAGAAAAAATTTTCTTGTCCGTTACTTTCATTCCAATAGCTATGTTCCTAGTAATTCTTCTTTCTATCTAATAAACACAATAACTATTTCTATACTTACAACCCTAAGTACATTATAGCATTATGAATAAATATCAAGGTGTGTATATGTCCACTTTCGGGGTGCCTATATATATACAGTATATGTCCACTTAACTTTATTTTCCTGCTTTAACACCCTTCTAGCCTTTAAACTTCAATTTTTAGCTATCTCGAAAATTACTGTTTCTACTGTAAATGTCCTTCTGTTGCATATGTTCCTAGTAACCTTTCTATATTCAACAACTATATACTTTTTTCTTCTGCTCCGAACTGATATAGAACCACTAATAAATATGTAATACCTTTAGATTGACTTTTACACCAAAAGTACACCAATTTTATACCAATTAAATGATAAAATCCGATAAATAACGGTAAAATTTGATAAATATATCCTTAATTTCTATCATTTTTGCGAGAACCCAAAACAACCCTGTGATATGCTATTTTGCTTGTATTTTCAAATATTCTCTGTACACTTGCTTATTAGCCTACTTTTTACTCAAAATATTGTTTACATTTTATAAAAAAATTTTACTATTGTTTACTTCCATACATTTATCCCACAAAAATATGGTTCAAAATAAAAAAGATACCAAAGATTATGTCATATTATGCTAATTTTTAGTTTATTAATTTTTACATCTCTACTTGATATTTTTTATATATGTAATTATAATTATACTTGGATTTTTAGGCAAGGAGATAATATACAATGAAAAAATTCATCGCACTAATTTTAGTGGCACTATTTACACTAAGCACATTTTCTATAGCAAACGCCAATGACTATTTACCCTATGTTGAAAAACCAACACAACTTACATATCAGCCAGATAATGTAACACTTAACATTATGGGTAGGACAAGTCGAGCTTTTAATGTTGTTTATTGTAACGGTCGCCTTTGTGTTCCTCTCTATGACACAATTACTGCTATGGATGGTACATATTCCTTAGTAAATGACGATTGCAAAATTACAATTAGTGGAAAAACTATAGATATTTCAACAAAGACAAAGGACAGCAACCGTGTTGTTACTTGCTATTATAACAACATATGCTACATTTCACTTTATGAACTTTTGACACCATTTGACTATATTGCAACTTTAGACATTGGTGCAAACAAGGTCAATATATTGAAACATTCAACAAATATGCCAAATAGTCAGCTTGCAAAGACTACAGCTACAAAATCAGCCTATATAAGATTAGAGGATATTGTAGCTGACGGTATGGATACTACAGCCGAACCTAACTATACTATTGAAAACCTTGAAAAATTAAGATATACAGCTGAATACTTATATACAAAAGGCGAACAATACTATATAGCATGGGTTCCTGTATATTCAAATCCAGCAACAAAAACATGGAATGATGTAAGTGTTACATTTAACCTTTATAACGCTTATTTTGTCTATACTCTTGATTATATGGTAGACCACGGTGGTCATATTGGATTACATGGCTATACACACCAATATGGCAAAGATAAAAGCTGTGTAGGCTATGAATGGGGTTCAAAAACACCTTATACTCGCCAACAACAGATGCAAAGAATGATTTATGCTAAAGAAACTTGTCATCGTTTAGGCTACACAGAGGAATTTTTCGAATTTCCTCACTACGGAGCAACAAAAGACCAGTTAAGGATTGCTGAGAATTACTTTGATGTTATTTATCAGTCATATCCAAAGCAGGAGCTTATAAATCAGTTGACATATACTACTGAATCAAGCAAAAAGGTGTACTATGTTCCAACACCAGCCGATTATGTTCATCATTTAGGGGATTTAAACGGCATTTTAGGCAGACTTAATAATTCTATGGAAAATAACTATACAATGAGTCTTTTCTATCATCCTGTATTGGATATAAAGAAAATAACAACATATACTACTGCTGACGGTGTCAGATTATGGTATTATTCTGACCAAGGTATGTTACCAAATATTATTGAATATATGAACAGCCACAACTATAAATTTGATAAAATAAAGGAAGATTAATATGCGATTTACCTATTGCCCTGATTGCGGAACAAAGTTAATACAGAAAGAAGTCGGCGACGAGGGTTTTATGCCCTATTGTGATAACTGTAAAAAGCCTCTTTTTGATATGTTTTCTTCCTGTATTATTGCCTTAGTAGCAAATGAAAAACAGGAAGTAGCACTTCTTAGACAAAACTATATATCAACCGATTACTATAACTTGGTTTCAGGATATATGAAACCGGGAGAAACAGCCGAGGAAACGGCAGTAAGAGAAGTTGGAGAGGAATTGGGCTTAACAATAAATGAGCCTAAAATAACAGGAACATACTGGTTTGATAAAAAAGATATGATTATGATTGGTTTCTTAGCTGAAACCCATAAAACGGATTTTAAACTTTCCGGAGAAGTGGACTCTGCCATTTGGATACCAGCAGAAAAAGCACTTACAATGGTCCACCCAAAAGGTAGCGTATCCCACACCCTTGTAAAAGAATATTTGAAAACTATATGATGTTAAGGCATAACCTTTGGGTTGTGCCTTTTTTATGGATAAAATTATATTGTTTTTAATAATAGAAAAACAGCAAAAAAGCCAATATTTTAATTTAGAGTTTTATTTATAATCTAAATAATTATCAGTCAATTTTTTATTTTCTTTGTAAATTTTATAATTTGATTAATATTACTATCCAATAGTTTGAATATCATATTAAATTTGATATAATATTTATCAATAAATCTATATATTATACTGGGCATTACTAATTTTAGATAAACACTCCATACAAGCAAAAGTTGATTAGTTTATAAATATATAAACTGGCTAATACCTTGTAATATTATAATATTGATTGAAGCAAACAACAATATTAAAAAGCATTTATTTTATAATTTTATAATAATAAAGTCATAAACATATAAAAACTACCAATCATATTTACATTAGCTTACATAACAATCTACTAACTGAAAAAGACACACTATAACCGGTGTCTTTTTTATTTATCATAATACAAATTTACAAAACATACATTCCCTTCTTCTTATAAAACTATTTAAGAATTTAATATTTTATAATATTTCCATTTATTCCAAATAAATCCATATATTCACAAAAAGAAAAGCTGGTGCAGAACACCAGCTTTTTAGAAAATTTATTATATAAGATAATTAGTTTTTAGAAATTAAATATTATAGAAAATCAAGATTTTTGATTAAAAGCACACTTCAGCTACGAACCCTGAAGTGTAAAGTAGCATTAAATAATATTAAAATTATTCAATGATAGAAACAACAGAACCAGAACCAACAGTTCTACCACCTTCACGGATAGCGAATCTAAGACCCTGTTCCATAGCGATGTGGCTGATAAGTTCGATAGTCATTTCTACGTTATCACCAGGCATGCACATTTCTGTACCTTCTGGAAGAGTGATAACACCAGTTACGTCAGTAGTTCTGAAGTAGAACTGTGGACGGTAGTTGTTGAAGAATGGCTTATGACGACCACCTTCATCTGCCTTTAATACGTAAACCTGAGCTGTAAACTTCTTGTGTGGAGTGATTGTACCAGGAGCAGCTAATACCTGACCTCTTTCGATTTCATCTCTGTTAACACCTCTAAGAAGTGCACCGATGTTATCGCCTGGTTCAGCATCATCAAGAAGCTTGTGGAACATTTCGATACCAGTTACAACAACTTTTCTTGATTCTTCTACAAGACCAACGATTTCAACTTCGTCCTGAACCTTTAAGATACCTCTTTCTACTCTACCAGTAGCAACAGTACCTCTACCAGAAATAGAGAATACGTCTTCTACAGGCATAAGGAAAGGCTTATCTGTATCTCTTTCTGGGTCAGGGATGTATTCATCAACAGTTTCCATTAACTTGATGATAGCATCGCCCCACTTGCCAGATGTATCCTGAAGAGCCTGGTAAGCAGAACCTCTGATGATTGGGCAACCTTCGAAGCCGTATTCTTCAAGAAGTTCAGTGATTTCCATTTCTACTAAGTCAAGAAGTTCTTCATCGTCAACCATATCACACTTGTTCATGAATACTACGATGTAAGGAACGCCTACCTGTCTTGAAAGAAGGATATGTTCTCTAGTCTGAGCCATAGGACCATCAGTTGCAGCAACAACGAGGATAGCACCATCCATCTGTGCAGCACCAGTAATCATGTTCTTAACGTAGTCAGCATGTCCTGGACAGTCAACGTGAGCGTAGTGACGCTTAGGAGTTTCGTATTCAACGTGAGCAGTAGAGATAGTGATACCTCTTTCTCTTTCTTCTGGAGCCTTATCGATGTTTTCGAAATCTACCTGTTCACCTAACTGATATCTATCATGTAAAGTCTTAGTGATAGCAGCTGTTAAAGTTGTCTTACCGTGGTCAACGTGACCAATTGTACCAATGTTTACATGTGGTTTAGTTCTCTCATAATGTGCCTTAGCCATTTTAAAATGTCCTCCTTAAAATTAATTAAAATTTTAGTAAATCGTGCTTACTATGCCGACAAAAAAGCCGACTTATACACTAGATTTATTATACAAAATTTATAAGAATTGCAAGTATTTTTTAGCAATACTTGCAAAATTAATTATATCTAAATTATTCTGCCTTACCAGCAGCAATCTTTTCCTGAATACTCTTAGGAACTGGTTCGTAGTGGTCAACTTCCATTGAGTAAGTACCACGACCCTGAGTGCTTGAACGAAGGTCAGTTGAGTAACCGAACATTTCAGCAAGTGGAACATAAGCATTAATAAGCTGAACTCCACCATTCTGAGGTTCCATACCTTCAATTCTACCACGACGAGAGCTTACATCGCCCATAACATCGCCCATGTATCTTCAGGAACAGTAATTTCAACCTTCATTACAGGTTCAAGTAACTGTGGAGCTGACTTCTTCATGCATCCTTGAACGCCATAGAACCAGCAATCTTGAAGGCGATTTCAGAAGAATCGACTTCATGGTAAGAACCATCGTAACAAACGGCTCTAATACCAACTACAGGGAAGCCACCGATTACACCGGCCTGCATAGCTTCCTGGATACCAGCATCAACAGCTGGGATGTATTCCTTAGGAATAGCACCACCAACAACTTCGTTAACGAATTCGTATGGCTTGTCGCTATCTGGTGGAATAACTTCGAAACGAACTTTACAGTGACCGTACTGACCACTACCACCTGACTGACGCTTGAACTTACTATCAACATCAACATCATGGCCAAATGCTTCACGGTATGCAACCTGAGGAGCACCTACATTCGCTTCTACCTTAAATTCTCTTAAAAGTCTATCAACAATGATTTCGAGGTGAAGTTCACCCATACCAGAAATGATTGTATCGCCAGTTTCCTGGTTAGTGTAAGTTCTGAAAGTTGGGTCTTCTTCTGCAAGCTTAGCAAGAGCAATACCCATCTTATCTCTACCAGCCTTAGTCTTAGGCTCGATAGCAACAGAAATAACTGGGTCTGGGAAGTTCATTGATTCAAGGATAACTTCGTTATCTTCGTCACATAATGTATCACCAGTAGTTGTAAGTTTAAGACCTACAGCAGCGGCAATATCACCAGCGTAAACCTTATCGATTTCCTTACGGTCGTTAGCGTGCATCTGAAGGATACGACCAATTCTTTCCTTCTTACCCTTTACAGAGTTGTATACATAAGAACCAGATTCGAGAACACCAGAGTAAACTCTGAAGAATGCAAGCTTACCAACGAATGGGTCGTTCATAATCTTGAATGCAAGTGCTGCGAATGGTTCTGAATCAGAAGAATGTCTTTCAACAATAGTTTCTTCATCACCTGGAATGTGACCCTTAATAGCAGGAATATCAGTTGGTGCTGGCATGTATTCAAGAACACCGTCAAGCATCTTCTGAACACCCTTATTTCTATAAGCTGAACCGCAGAATACAGGAACTGCTTCACAAGCGATACAAGCCTTTCTAAGAGCCTTCTTCATTTCAGGAATTGTAAGTTCTTCTTCCATAAGGTACTTGTCCATAAGAGCTTCATCAGTTTCAGCGATGAGTTCAACCATCTGCTGATGATATTCGTTAGCCTTATCAACCATATCTTCTGGAATATCTTTAATTTCAACTTTAGTACCCTGCTTATCTTCATAGTAGTAAGCCTTCATTTCCATAAGGTCAATTACACCTACGAAGTCGTCTTCAGCACCGATAGGAAGCTGAACAGGTACTGGATTAGCACCAAGTCTATCTCTAATCATATCTACAACACGGTAGAAGTTAGCACCCATAATGTCCATCTTGTTTACGAAAGCCATTCTAGGTACATTGTATTTATCTGCCTGTCTCCAAACTGTTTCAGACTGTGGTTCAACACCACCCTTTGCACAGAATACAGCAACAGAACCATCAAGTACACGAAGTGAACGTTCTACTTCAACTGTGAAGTCAACGTGACCCGGTGTATCAATGATGTTGATACGATGCATAGGACCAGCGTTCTCAAGACCGTGGTTAAGCTGCCACTGAGTAGTAGTAGCGGCAGAAGTAATTGTAATACCTCTTTCCTGCTCCTGCTCCATCCAGTCCATTGTAGCTGTACCTTCGTGAGTATCACCAATCTTGTAAGTACGACCTGTATAGAACAAATACGTTCTGTAAGGGTAGTCTTACCTGCATCGATATGCGCCATAATACCAATATTACGGGTTAATTCAAGCGGGCATGCTCTTGACACACTTATTCCTCCTTTTGTAATCTACTTAATTACCACTTATAATGAGAGAAAGCCTTATTAGCTTCTGCCATCTTATGAGTTTCGTCCTTCTTCTTAACAGCGCCACCAGCGTTGTTAATAGCATCTAAAAGCTCATTAGCAAGGCGTGCATCCATAGTCTTTTCTCCACGCTTTCTGCTGTATAATGTTAACCATCTAAGACCTAAAGTAAGTCTTCTTTCTGGCTTAATTTCCATTGGTACCTGATAAGTAGCACCACCAACACGGCGAGCCTTAACTTCAAGTACAGGCATAATGTTGCCTAAACCCTCTTCGAAAGCTTCAAGGGCTGGCTTACCACTTTTTTCTTCAAGCTGAGCGAATGCACTGTAAACGATTTTCTGTGCAACACCCTTCTTACCGTCTAACATAACGGAATTAATAAGCTTAGTAACTACTTTACTCTTATATACTGGATCAGGTAGTACTTCTCTCTTTGAAACATGACCTTTTCTTGGCACGATTCTTCCCTCCTTAATAATTGATTAATTCATAGGTACTTGCGACCACTATGTAGCCGCTATTCCATGCCACACTACCTGAACCTGCAACACACAGATTTAAAATAATGAGGCATAAATAAGGCTGCTACGCAGTCTTAAAAAATATTTTGTTATTACTTCTTCTTAGCACGCTTAGCGCCGTACTTAGAACGAGCCTGCTTTCTATCAGCAACACCTGCTGTATCAAGTGTACCTCTGATGATATGGTAACGCACACCAGGTACGTCCTTTACTCTACCACCTCTTAAAAGAACAACACTATGTTCCTGTAAGTTGTGACCTTCACCAGGAATGTAAGCAGTAACTTCAATACCGTTTGAAAGACGAACTCTGGCAATCTTTCTTAAAGCTGAGTTTGGCTTCTTAGGTGTAGCAGTCTTTACTGATGTACAAACACCACGCTTCTGTGGAGAGCTTACATCTGTCTGCTTCTTCTTAAGTGAATTAAGACCCTTCTGTAACGCAGGAGCAGTAGACTTAGTAACCTTAGTCTGTCTACCCTTTCTTACTAACTGGTTAAATGTTGGCATTAACTGCACCTCCTTAAAAAAATAATAAATCTGTTTGTTGCATAATACGACCGTATCACACACCCGTATATATTAACACCTTTTAATTTCAAAGTCAATGATTTTTTTCAAAAAAATTGCCTATTTTACAAAAGTTTTCAATAGCTTTTTTGTTATATATTTTGCCCAATTTCTACTCTTGACAAAGTTTTAAATTGGTGTTAGTATATCCATTGTAAAAAATGTTATGAATATTTGCTTATCCAGAGAGGCGGAGGGACTAGGCCCTGTGAAGCCCAGCAACCGGCATTTTATGCATCGGTGCTAATTCCTACGGTTTATTCCGACAGATGAGTTCACGAGAATAAGCCTTCGAGGGCTTTTTTTTATGCCAATTTCTAAATGGTAGATATTTTTTATAATTGAAAGGAGTTACATTAATAATGAAGAAATTCTTTACTTCAGAATCTGTAACAGAAGGACATCCAGATAAAATCTGTGACCAAATTTCTGATGCAGTCCTTGATGCCATTCTTGCAAAAGACCCTATGGCAAGAGTAGCTTGTGAAACAATGACATCAACAGGTCTTATTATGATTGCTGGTGAAATTACTACTAACTGCTATGTTGACCTTGACAAAATTGCAAGAGAAACAGTTAGAGAAATAGGTTATGATAGAGCTAAATACGGTTTCGACTGTGATAGCTGTTCTGTTCTTACTTCTTTAAAGGGACAGTCACCTGATATTGCTCAGGGTGTTAATTCATCTCTTGAAGCAAGAAATGGTGAAGCTGACAGCGACGATACTGGTGCTGGTGACCAGGGTATGATGTTCGGTTTTGCTTGCAACGAAACTGATGAATATATGCCTGCTCCAATTTATTATGCCCACAAACTTACAAGAAAATTAAGTGAAGTTAGAAAAAATGGTACTTTAAGCTACCTTCGTCCAGACGGTAAGAGTCAGGTTACTGTTGAATATGATGATAACAAGGTTATTAGAATTGACAATGTAGTTATTTCTACTCAGCACGCTCCAGAAGTTGAACACGCTCAGATTGAAAAGGACATTATCGAAAAGGTTATTAAGGCAGTTCTTCCTGCTGAACTTTTAGATGAAAATACTAAGTATTATGTAAATCCAACAGGCAGATTTGTTGTTGGTGGTCCACAGGGCGACTGTGGTTTAACAGGTAGAAAGATTATCGTTGATACTTACGGTGGCTATGCTAGTCATGGTGGTGGTGCATTTAGTGGTAAAGACCCAACTAAGGTAGACCGTTCAGCAGCTTATGCAGCAAGATATGTTGCAAAGAATGTTGTTGCTAGTGGTATTGCTGATAAGTGTGAAATTCAGCTTGCTTATGCAATCGGTGTTGCTCAGCCACTTTCAATCTATGTAAATACTTACGGTACTGGTAAGGTTTCTGATGAAAAGATTGTTGAAATCATTAGAGAAAACTTTGATTTAAGACCTGCCGCAATTATTAAGAACCTTGATTTAAGAAGACCAATCTACAAGCAGACTGCTGCATATGGTCACTTTGGTAGAAGTGATATTAATGTTCCTTGGGAAAAACTTGATAAGGTTGATGTTTTCAAAAGTCAGTTTTAATTAAATAGTAACAAAACCACGCCTAAAAAGCGTGGTTTTTGTTATCCTATAAGGCTATTTAACATCATTTTCATTAGAATTTTCTTTTTTCACATTTATATTTCAATTCGTATATCCATAATAGCATTAGTGAATATGTTCATCGTTATAGTCCTTTTTAAAGATTAGCATTATGACATACTATTCGAAATGTCAACATCTGGTCTATATCAACATTTTCAATAGAACAAGGTACGCCTCCACGCAATGAAATTTCCAGATGATAAAATCGCATACACTGTTTTATGTGTCGAAGTAACAACTGTGACCTTCGTTTATAACCATATTGCTTTAGCAGTGTTCTAAGCTTGATTCTCACATAATTATTTCCTTTTCCATATAGAATTCGAATCCGTATACTTTTGAAAAACAAGTCTAAGTCAGAAAAGTCGCTGGTTAATTGTTCAGCACACAAAGACCGGTTTGAACCTGCCAAATCTTTTTGTATTGCAGGAAACTCCTTATCAATAACAGGTTTATCATAGAAGTACTGTATCCAATGACAGGTGTCTAAAATAAATTTCCTTTGATTCGACTATATGGATAGCTAGAAATAATTTCTCGCCCTCCCATATGGAATCAAGTATTTGGATTTCATCTCTACATCCAAGTTGCATACTGCTTACAATAACCGCAATATCAAGCGTAGTGTAATACAATCTTTGCATTACTGGTCACCCTTTGTTCCGTTACACTGACGACAAAGAATCTGTAAATTTTCTACAACACTTTTGCCACCTTTATTCATTGGAACTATATGGTCAACTTGAAAATAAATGCGTGACTTATCTGCAACACCACAGCACGCACAATGGTAATTTCCATCTTCATCTTTTGCTTTTTCAAAAGCCTCATCTCTCAAGCTCTTTTCCAATGTAGGATTTATTTTTCCAATTTCATATAATGGTAAATCTTCCAATGCTCTAGTTCCATACTTTATATTGTTTTCTTCATCGTAAATATCCGGATGAGACAATTTCATCAACTCAATATTCAGCTGACGGAGGAAGTACAGTTTTCTACCAAAGAACAAGCGAAGCATATTATCATCACTTGATTCCCAAAGAGAATCAACATATTCTGTTCTTTTGCGTTCACCCATATCTTCATCCCAAATATGTTGAGCAATCTTGCTTATATCAAGCTTGTTTCTATCCACTTCAGCAAATGTATAGAATTTAGGAACAGCTTCGTATTGAGCATAATATTTCAAAATATTCATAATATCTTTTCGTTCATATGGAGGAATCATTTCTCCACAGAAAAACGAATCTCTGCACTGTGCTTCCATTTCATCAAGCTGTGTTTCTGTCAAATATTCTTCTGTTGCACTAAAAGACTTAAACAACAAAGGAAGAGAATCCATTAAATTTTTATACGCATCTTGGGTACTATCATAGACCATTACCTGATAAGCATGGTCCATTCCATTCTCTTCAAGATATGTAAAAGCATACATTCCAACAGGGATTCTTTTCTCAAAAGGAACTTTTTCCAACTCAGTAGTATCAACTGCATCATCCAAAATAGCTGCAAATTCCTCTATCTTAGAAATAGCAATCATTCGTAAATCTCGTTTTACTCTTTCAGAATCATTATCCTGAAAATCATTATTTCCGTTAAACAAGCTTTCCGGATTAACCCACGCAATATGCTCATTCCAGTGGTCAACAAAAGAAACAATGTATGCACTTGAAGTACCACCAGCTGCTGTACCACGCAACGCACGACCAACCATCTGTGTCATCAAAATTGAGGACACAGTAGGTCTTGTCAAAAATACAGTTTTTGTTTTTGGTAAATCGACGCCTTCAGTTAAAATATTGACATTGATTAAAACCTGTAATTTTCCATTTCTGTAATCCTCAAGCTTTTTTTCATTATCTTCTCGGCTAATAGTCACACCTGTAGCAGCATCTCTAACCGATGATACAATGAAGTCAGCTTTTATACCAGCTTTTTTGAAAAGAGATGTCAACTGAATCGCATGAATTACATTAACAGCAAAGAGGATTGTCTGACCATATTCATCATGCTTTGCCTTATATGTTTCAACAATCAATTTGTTACGGGCAGCACTATCTGCCATCTGTTGTGCAACTTCATCTGGCAAAATATCTAAATGCTGAATGTTTTCCCACGCATCAACGCCAAGTGAATCGCCATATTCTTCATCTGTATAAAACTTTCAAATATCGGCTTTGCAAGAATCTGTCTATTAATAAGTTCTTTAAGTCCAATTTGATATGTAATACCAACATCTCCATGAACAACTTGTCCATTAAAAATACCGTCAGTATAGATTTTTGCCAAAAGTCCCTGCTCTTCTTCAGCAGTACGGAACGGAGTTGCAGTCAATCCAATTATCTTTAAGTCAGGAATCTTTGCCTTTACATAGTCTATAACTTTTCTATATGTTTTAGCAGTTGAATGATGTGCTTCATCTACAATTAAATACAGCTCTTTTTCGCCTTCAAGCCATTTATCCAATCGTTCAATATTTCTACCAATACTATCCTTACTAACAATCAACAAATTATCACTAGAACGAATATCACTTGTCCTGTCATGACTTGATGCACCAGAAACAATTCTAAAGCAGAAAGAAGAAATATGAGGAACAACTTCTTTATAAGCAAACTTTGGAATGACTCAGCAGCCTGATCAAGTAGCATTTGACGATGGGCAATCCAAAGAATTTTCTTTTTCTTATCAATTGCATTTTTTAATAGCCACATAGAGGCAGTATATGTCTTACCACCGCCAGTAGGAAGAACTACCAATGTACTATAAGATGATTCTTGATTCATCTTATCCAATGCTTCCATTGCCTTTTTCTGATGCTCATAAGGTGTTCTGATATTTGTGCCTTTTTTAGGAAAAATATCACCAAATGATTTAACTTCCATATAATTTGTAAAATTTTGCTTGTCTATTTCTTTCATTAGTTTACCCCATTTCTCTCTATATCGTTCTAAAATATTCCATCGCTTCTTAGATTATTTTTATGTCAACAATAAGACTGTCTGTAATTTTCATATTTTGACAGATTATAGTTCTTACAACCATAAATTTTACGCATATTCATTTTTAAAAAAATAACTAAAAATTTTTTAATTGTATACAAAATATTTTAACATACTATTAATCTATTAGCAATAGTCATTCAACAACACATTATCTATGATAAATTTTTACTTGCGTATGCAAATTTTAACAAAAAAGAGGACTTTTGTTTTATAAATCAACAAAAAAGTCCTCTTTTTAATATTGGTGTTTTTCACGCCACATTTTTCATTTTCTCTTACCTATATTAAAATATGCTAATACTGCAACTATCAAACACAACACCATTGCAGCTATTCTCATACCATCAAATCCAACTTTTAACGCCCATATAAACTCTACAACAAAAAGAGCGAGAAATATTGTCATTTTTAAAATTCTTTTATCCATATTATCTCCTTATATATCGTATAACTTGGTTCAAAGCCTTTAATTTTATTTTTGTAACGCACTTTTTTCAAA
>ENA-OQHP01000253-OQHP01000253.1-human-gut-metagenome-genome-assembly--contig:-NODE-253-length-17744-cov-2.423965_pt1 | contig 17744 bp, 22 predicted proteins | sample MGYA00242563_ERZ504717 | MGnify/ENA primary metagenome ERZ504717 (study PRJEB26092, sample SAMD00036212) | human gut metagenome | host: Homo sapiens | study: EMG produced TPA metagenomics assembly of... | reverse complement strand
CAATACCAAACAGGAGTTGGAAGAACGAATTTACAATGTACTTTGACGAAGTGAACCGTGAACCCGTGGATTTATCACTGGAAGTATAAAATGGATGAATCAGTGAAGAGGAAGCAGTATCAATTTTAATATAGCAATTATTTAATATTCGTTATACTAGTGCCTTTGCAATCCTGTTCAACGTTCCCGTCCTTGGAACTCTTGAACCATTTTCGTATTGGGCAATTCTTACATCACCTCTATTTTCAAAACCACTTTTCTCGCCCAGTTCCCTGAGTGTCATTTTTTGTCGTTTTCTGTAATACCTGATTCTTTCTCCTACCACTGTTTGTCCTCCAAAATCAAAAAAAGCGGGGAACATAAGTCACTGGCTTACATTCCCTGCAAGGTTTATTGTTACTGTTTATTCTTTTTCTTTCTTCCACGAAGTCCTACTCCAACACCTGTAATAAGTGCAAGTGCACCAATTCCAAGATAAAGAAGCGGATTTGCATTGTCGCCTGTCTGTGGAAGCTTAGGCTCTGTCGGTACATTGACAAGCTTAAGAGTTGCTACAACAACATCCGGTACATTGTCATCATATCGAAGAGTTACATCATGAGCTGTTTCATCAAGGATATATCCGTCAGCTGCTTTTGTCTCAACTACTGTATAATGGATATCTTCCTTAAAAGTTCCATCCTCGTTGTAAGTACAGATAGGGAGCTCCTTGCTCTCTGCATGACCATTCTTGTCAGTAGTGAGTGTATCAAGCACCTTTCCGTCCTTATCTCTTACTTCAAATACAACACCCTCGATTGGCTTTCCGGTTACTTTGTCAGTTTTCTCAATGACAATCTTTCCGACAACCTGCTCATCCTTCATGGATACCTTCTGGATTTCTGCTGTCTCCTTTACTTCAAAGGTTACATCACTTGCCACCTTATATCCATACGGTGCAGATTCCTCTCTGAGTGTGTACTTGCCAACAGGAAGTCTTTCAATCATATGAGTCTTTCCTGCTTCAGATATCCAGCTCTCAACAAGCTTTCCATCAGCATCAATAACAGAAAGCTTTGCTCCAGGCAACTCTTTCTCGCCTGTGATATCAGTCTTTGAAATCTCTACCTTGATCGGTGCGTTTTCAAATGCTGCGTCAAACTCGATAACCTTTACCTTATCTCCCTGATATGAAGCATCAACATCAAAAATCTTATCAGACTTCACATATCCCTTTGGTGCCTCAATCTCTTTGACATAATACTGTCCAAGCGGAAGGTCAGAGGTAAATGCAGCCTTTCCATCCTTACCTGTTACTGTTCTCTCAATCTGTGTATCAGCTTTTACGATTACCTTGCCATCTTTATTTACGATATCTTCTTTCGCAAATAAACCGAATACTGCTCCTTCAAGTGCTTCCTTAGTCTCTGAATCCGTCTTGGTTACAGTAATCTGCACTTTCTGACGCTCATTTGTCACATCCATTCCTGCGAAAACAACCTTTGTATTCTGGTCGATATAGGAAAGGTCTGACTCAATCGGTGTATCATCTAATACAAATCCATCAATGGTCTTTGTCTCAACAAGATAATACTTGCCAAGTGGAAGGTCATCAACTCTTGCGATACCCTTATCATTTGTCACGATGGTTGCCACCTTGTCTCCTGCCTTATGATATACAGTGTCAAGTCCGTCAGCACTTACGATATCCTCTTTTGCATATACATCAAAAGTTACTCCTGCAAGGCTGTCCTTGAAGAAATTGAAGATAAAGTCATACCAGTAACCCTTCATAAGAGTAGTATCTGTTACAAATTCGCCATCCATATTGATGACAATGGAACCTGTAGGTACTTCATCCTTCATCTCTACATGCTGCACTTTGCCTGTATCCTCTACTGTAAACTGGATATCAGTTGCCTTGAGGTATCCGTAAGGAGCAAATTCCTCACGAAGAGTGTAAGTCTCTCCAACTACAAGTCTCTTGATTACATGTGCTTCCTTAGCATCAGATGTCCATGTGTCTACCACATTTCCATCCTTATCAAGTACAGTAAGTGTTGCACCTGTAAGCTCTGCACCGCTTGTGATATCTGTCTTTGTAAACTCAAAGGTTGTAGGAGTGTTCTTATACTTGCTGTTATATACAGCAGTCTTAACATCCTGTCCCTGATACTTGGTATCAAAGGTTACTACCTCTTCGTTTGTCACATATCCGGCAGGCTTTACAAGCTCCCTTGCAACATATTTTGCAAATGGATAATCCTTAACAAAAGCAATCTTTCCATTCTCATCAGATGTTGCCTTCTCAAGAAGTGTACCCTTTTCGATGATTACCTTGCCATCCACATTCTTGATATCCTCATCTGCGAAAAGTCCGAACACTGCACCTGCAATCGATGTGTTGTCCTCTGAATCAAGCTTTGTAACTGACATATCAAGTTTCTGTCTGTCATCTGAGAAAGTAAGGCTTTCTTTGATAACAGGTGTCTTATCATCCACATAAGTGAATGTGACTGTCTGCTCATTCGGATTTAATACATATCCGTCAGGAGCAGTTACTTCTACAACCTTATACTGTCCAAGAGGAAGGTTCTTTGCTACTGCCTTTCCATCTTTCCTGTTGTAAGAGTTGCCACAAGGTCGCCCTTGCTGTAATACTTTGTACGGTTGCCATCTGCGTCTTTCTGGTTGTCTGCTGTGAAAATATCTTCCGCTGCATACACCTTGATACTGCTCCTGCAAGTGAACCCTCTTTATAGACAAACTCCTTATCCTCAGAGTTTGCAAAAAGTCCGCCCTTAAATCCGTCAAGTACCTCTCCCTTCTTTTCAACAGTAAGCTCTCCTACTGCCGGGGCATCAGAATATTCCACTGTGATGATGGCATCATTGGTATCTCCATCAGTCTCAAATGCTGTGTCTGTATCAACCGAAATGTTGATATAGTTATCGTTTACCACATATCCGAATGGTGCTTTTATCTCTTCAATGCGGTAGTTTCCGATTTTAAGTGCTTCTGGTAAGATTAAATCGCCATCCTCATCCGTAAAGAATGAAGTATGCTTAACCTTTGACGGATAAGTCGTGTACTGGGTTACATATTCGTTCTTATCAATATTGAAGATCTTAAACTCTGCGTTTGGTACAAGTACTGTCTGCTTTGTATCGGAATCCTTCTTGATTACACGAAGCTTTGCAGTAAACTCCCTGTCAAGAAATACTCTCCATGTCTGAGGCTTGTCAGGATGATTCTCGCTGATTTTTACCTCAAATGGCTTGATTGTCTTCATGTTATGCGGAGTCTTTGACTCAACTACCACATAGGTTCCATAAGGAATTGCAATGGAAACTGCATGTCCCTTGTCATCGGATGTGATTGTTGTTGCTCCGTTTTCCCCGATTACTACCGGAGTAGCCTTATTATAGTCATAACTTCCATCTGCCTTTACGGATAAAGAAGATTTTAAGTATGCTGTGAACTCTGCACCTGCCAATAGGCCTGCTTCAGTATCATCGCCATTGTCAGATACCTTGATAAGCTGGAATGGCTGCTTGATGACCTGCTCTGCTGATGTTGTGCTTCTTGATACCTCTGCTACAAGGTCTCCCTCATAGTCGCATACTACATCATGCTCCTCTTCGTCTAAGAGATACCCCTCTGATGGAGTGATTTCTTTCACATAATAGTTTCCAAGGTAAAGGTTATTGACCTCTGCTTCGCCATTCTTATCTGTTGTAAGTGTTGCTACAAGGTCTCCTGCCTTGAATACGACTCCTGTTGCTCCGTCCGGATGCACGATATCGTTTCTTGCATAAAGACCATAAACTGCACCTTCAAGGCTTGCATCACCCTGGCTACTGCCTTGCCTGATTCCTTGTCTACCTTGTAGATATGAATCTTTGCTGTAGTTCTGTCATTTACAAATGTGTGACTGAATGATGCCTTTGCCTGTGTTTCAGGTAATACATTGAAATTGAAGCTGTAAACATCTTTACTGTTTCTGATATACGCATATGGTGCCTGTGTCTCTGAGACATAATATCCGTTAGAGATTGGCAGATCCACGCTGTAGCTTGCCTTTCCGTCCTCACCTGTAGTTACTGTCTCAAGAGCTGTACCCTTTGTCACAATAACCTGTCCGGCATAGTTTTTGATGTCATTTCCGGCATAAAGTGTGTACTTGCCGCCATCAAGAGGATTCTCTGTGTCAGAGTCCTTCTTTACGACAGATACATCCGCTTTCTGTCTTGTATTCTCAATCGTAGTTGATTCATACTGTACTGTCACAGTCTGGTCCTTATACTCAACTGCTACTGTCTGAGGTGTGGTATTGATTGTATATCCCTCAATGCTCTTAATCTCTGTAACAACATAAGTTCCAAGATGAAGGTCAGATAATACCACCTGTCCGTCAGTTCCTGTTGTAAGGCTTTCTGCCACTACATCGCCAGCACTATACACCTTTGTACCATCTGCCTTATAGATATCTGCTCCTGCAGTTACCTTGAACGCTGCTCCGGAAAGCTTCTTTTTCTCATAAGTGAAATTGCTTCCATTCCATGAGCTAAGCACCTCACCCTCTTTGTAGATTGTGATTGCTCCAAGCTGCTCTTTATCTGTTGCAGAGATTCCCGTTGTCTGTCCTGCTTTTACAGTAAGTGTATGAACCTTACCGGAAAGGACATATCCCTTTGGAGCGGTAATCTCTTTTACATAATAAGTGCCTGCGACAAGTGCAGCTGACTTTGCATATCCGTTTCCATCTGTTGTCATGGTCTGTACTCTGTTTGTGCATCCGCTGTCAGAATAGACTCCATAGACTGCACCGGAAAGCTTCACTCCGCTTGACTCATCTGTCTTTGTAAGCTCACCATATCCGATGTTCTCTGTCTTGACCTTGATATAGGCTTTGATAGGATCTGCTGTCGGTCTTTCAGAAATAAACTCCTGATATCCGCTCTTTCCTGTAAGCCAGAATACACAGCTTGATGTTGTCTCAACCTTGCCAGCATTGGATGTGAATGTTCCTGTTGTAGCTGTGGTATTCACGCTCGTTGAAGAGATTGTAATACTGTTGCCATTCTTATCAACAGAATATCCACTGATGCCAAAATCAAAGTCTGATAAGACACCATTGCTGTCAGATAATGTTGTTTCAAATCTCTGACTTCCCTCATTCCACTTCAGCTCATAAGTTGGTGCCTCACTGGTTCTGCGTGATGCAAAACTTGGAAGCGTTGCATTGTAGGAACTGCTGATATTGTCTCTGAGCCTCTCATAATAGCTGTATGAAGAATCAGGACTTGGTGCTGTGTTACAGAGCTTTCTTGCTGCTGAATCACCGCTTCCGGTTCCAAAGATATCTGCTACAATAACCCATACCATTGCCTGAGTTGCGATATACTCATCGCACTGGCTGTTGCTTGGTGCCGCCTTTTGTGTACTGTTAAACCCATAATAAAGGCAGTAACTTAAAAGCTTTCTCTGCTGTGCTGACATTGATGTGCTCGCATCATCGTAGCTGTTCATAAGCTGACCGCCATCTGCCTTCAATCCGAAATTCATACAATACGCCGAATTTCCGTCAAGAATTGAATACAGAATCTTGCCATGATTATATCCGGCTTTTAACTCACTGACTTCACCGGAATTCTTGGTAGATGCATACCAGAAAGCAATATTTGCCTGCGGACTGGCTGCAAATGCTGTTGTACCATTCGCAAAGAGTGTTCCAACCAGTGTGAGCATAGCCATAAATCCTGCCATAAAACGCTTTAGTTTCTGTTTCATGTGCTCTTTCCTCCTTAATTTACGCATAAAAAAGAAAGATATAAGTTTATGGCTTACATCTTTCTTCCTTCTGCTTCTATTCGTTTTTATTTATCTGTGACATCGAAACTCGTAATAGTCTGTGCCGCCTGTCGTGTAAACTCCATCATAACTGATGTAGAATACCGGATCAGTTTCCAAAAGTAACATACTTGCAATATATTCTGCGATTGCATCCTCTGATGATAACCGCTGTCCATCAATGGTACTTGCTTTGTTGAGGTCTGTCTCTACAAACACACTGTAATAAGAGCCTTCCATACCATCGTAAGGATAATACTCATTGTACTCTTCCTGCGTAATACTGCCATCATTCAAATGGTTCTGTAAATTCTGCTGTGTGGTAATCATCCCTCCTGCCTGACACTTTGCTGTTGCAAGTGAAACAACATTTTGTGGACTGTATGCCACGGATGCAGGCTGTGGATTGCTCACATTATCTTTCGGACTGTCTGTAGTCTGACCACCATTACCTGCATTACTCTGATTTCCACCAGCTTCCTTATTACCACTTGCAGGAGCTTTCTGTTCCGGCTTGTCATTCTGCTCTGATTTTTCTTCCTGCTTTGATGCAGTTTCATTATCAGCGGATCGGTTATCTTCCTTATCAGTCTTCTCTTCTGAATCTTTAACCTCGGCAATATCTTTGTCTGTCTCTTCACTTCCAGCTTCGGTTGTGACCTCTGTGACAGCTTCCGTTGCCATTGCTACTTCTTCAGTTGGCTTTACGCTTTCCGTCTGTTTCTCTGTCTGATTATCAGCCTTTTCCTTACCACCATTACAGGCAGCCATTGAAAAGACCAGTACTGCGGATAATAAGATAATACTTATCTTCTTCATAGTAATCACCCATCCCTTCTCCGCAAGCGGGACGGGCTTTGTGTTCCGTGCCATCCACCCTTGCGGTGAACTATTTATCTGTAATGCACGGGACACATAGGACTGTCCCGTATTCTGTGCATCTTAAACTCCTTTCATTATACCAGCTCTCTTATTTTAAAGAAATACTGCATAAGTCGTCTGTTTTTCTTATAATTTAAGAATAAACCCTTTACCTGCATACGCTCACCTCCCTATATAGTCAAGTCTTTTTTCCTTATTTTTCAAGGGATTTTTAGTTCCATATCTCAGATGAATGAGCCAAGAAGATGGACATTTCTCTGTATCTGGTACGAAAATAGAGGGGTTGGGGTACACAAAATAAAACGTCATCATTTTCGTTCTACATGGCCTTGTGTATACCCTCCCATCTACGGCAGCGAACCTCCCGTGTCTACCAGGATCACCCGCATTTCTGCCGGGTCCTAACTTCCTTCGTCCCGCCTGTCCATAACCAGGGTGTCAGCTTAGCTCCTCTACAGGGTCATGCCCTATGGTGATTATTCCTGCCGACTACTGGCTCATTCTTTTTTGTTTTAAGTCTTACTGACCTGTTTAAGTATCAATACCTCACGGCACCTTACGGCGGACGTTTTCCCGACTCGGTCTTCATACTTCTCAGCCTTCCTGTCACAGCTGAATTCAACTCTCCGCAGCTATTTCTGAAGTTCAATTCAACTGTGACAGAACATTACCTGTTTGTCTCTGCTTACTACGCTGCCTGCAACTGTGGCCTTCTGATATCACTCATCAGTTTCATTGGGTCATAATCCACACCCTTTGTCAGGATTGTGTAGAATACCCTAATAATCTTACATGCCACTGCTACTACTGACTGCATCTTCTTTAACGGGTTTTCTTTACGGGTTCGATAATACTCATGTATTTCCTTAAACTCAGCATTCTTCCCCACCAGTGATATCGCAGCTTCATATAGCACATATCTCAGCCGTTTTCTGCCTCTGTAGCTGATCCGGCTCTCTCCATTGTGCTTTCCGGAATCATTTGCCACGATTGCATATCCCGCCAGCTTCTGCAGCTGCTTCGGATTATCAAAACGTCCAATGTCACCTACTTCTGCAATAAATCCGCTGACTGTAATCAATCCGATTCCTTTGATTTCCATCAGTTTATCAACATATGGAATCGTCTTCAGTTTTTCCTCTATAGTTTGGAGCAGTTCCTCCATCCTTGACACATATACATCCATGTCATTCAGCAGATTCTTCAGTTCAATCCTTGCCGCTTCCGGTGCTTCCTTACTTCCAACGCTATGCTCTGCAGCTGATACCAGGATCTTTGCCCTCTTCATTCCAGTGCCTCGCAGCTTCGCGTTTCTCCAAATCTGGTTTACACCGTTCACTCCAAGTATTCTGATATCCTCCGGCAATGGAGCTTCCTTGAGTATCATTCGTCCGCTGACTGCCATTAATCCCCATAAACGTCTTTATATTCAGGAAAATAAATGGCAAACCATCTAGCGATTCGATTCTTGATTCTTGTTAGCTCTTCCTGCGTCTGGAAACGAAGATTCGATAAGCTCCTGATCTCCGCATAAATACCGGTTGGTATGTAGGGATAAGAGAAGCGTCCTTCATTGACCAGTGCCGCAATCGTCTTTGGATCCTTACGGTCATTCTTATTGGGATTGTTGTCATCCAGCTCTTTCGACTTCTTGACATGGTGCGGATTCACATGTACAGGCTTCATCCCGCTGTCCTGCAGGAATTTCCCCAGTGCAAACCAGTAATGACCGGTCGGCTCCATTCCGGGAATTACAGCTGTTTTACCTTGCTTTTCTGCGATATCTTCCACCCATGCCTTGAACATCATGAAACCCGCCTCAGTATTACTGAATTCCAGCGGCTTCTTTGTATATTCATAGTTCCGCCAATCAAATGCCCTGGCAAAATGAGTTTCACTGCCGACATCAATTCCAACAATCAAAGTTTTTTCAGTTATGGATGCAATTTTTGCGTTCTGTGTGTTACAATTCATTATAGATACCTCACTGTTTTAATAAGATTTTTTACTAACCGTCCAAAGTCAGTAATCTTATTTTACTCTGAGGTATTTCTTTTTCTCAACCTTCTTTCTTGGAATTCCCTATATTTGAATTATACAGGAAGCTCCTCTCAGAATGTGCCCATTCTTACGAATGAAAGAAATATCCTTGCCACCATAGCGAATAGAAGAAGAATTATTCTGGCAAGTCCTAAGACCAGCTTCAACGCTCCAAGAATTATCCTTAATATCCACTTGAGTATCTCTAAAATCACTGTTCCTACGGCTCCCATAACTCTTCTCATAATAATCAGTCTCCTTTCGACATCCATCCCATTGCAAGTCCTGCAACATCTGCATCGTCCATAACATCTTCTGTAGGTTCTTGTGCTTCACTATTGGCTGCCTGCATTATTACCGGCTGACCAACATTCATCCCGGATATCACTCCGCCTAACAGCTTTATTACCTCTTTTCTAGCCTCATTGGTTGCTGCTTCAATGACCTCTTCCTTAATGTCATCAATATCTTCTGACGGATATATTCAGCCCTCTCTTTTTCCTTCTTCTTGATAACAAAGGTTTCTTTTCCATAATTATCAATATAAACTGAATCGCATCTATGATGAACTGATTCTTAGATTTGAAAATCTTCGGATCAAGGTTCTGAATCACATCATTGATTTTCACATGCTGAGGATTGCTCATGTTGAGGCGGACAGAAGTTTTTACTTCATATTCAAGTCTTCTTCCATCATCTGCCTCCTTATGATAATCGCTTAGTGCTTTTAAGTCCCATTGTGGCAAGTTGCTCATATCCTCTTGCATTTGCCTTTACATCAAGGTTATAGGAAATGTTCTTGGCATCATGATTACCAAAATTCTTCATCACAACTGCCCCGCCTCCGACAAATACAATCGGTGTAGTCTTTAAGTTATACCCAAACTCACGGATTGAGTTATATACCTTATCAACAAAATCCTCTATCTCTGCCTTGATAATGGCAAAGTATTCATCATCAATATCTGACCTGCCATATCGCATGATGTTCTGTATCTCTGACTCGTCTACCTCTCCGTTAAGTTGTCTTACACACTGTTCATTGATAGAACGCATACAGGTAATAAGACCTTTTGGTATCGTCACACACTTTGATTCATCCGGTGACTTGTTGATTACCGGCATAATGTCTATTGTCCAGCTACCGATATCTACTATCAGCGTTTTCTTTGCCATTGTAGGAATCTTGTCCACTACTGCTGCATAACACTGAGGGAATACTGCCACATCATCAATTTCAATATAATACGGCTCATTCTCATATTTGAAGCTTACACGCTTATTCTTTGTCAGGTACTTGATAAAATCATTCTTCTCTGCTCCAAACCTTGTAAGTGGAAGTCCTACCGCAAGGAATACCTTTGCCTCTGCAAGACCTCTTCTTTTAAGTTCCTTAGCAACTGCTGCAAGAGTGAGAAGATAAAAGCTGTCATCTTCGACCTTTGTATCCTTTACTTCCTGCCTTACAGTTCCGACCTTGTAAAACTTTCCTTCATACTCAAGTACATCACCGAAAAGTGCCGGAGTAGTTGTAATCTCCTTTACACCTGTGACAAATACCTGAGAGATTGTTTTCATCATTGACCATCCATGATCAATGCCGATTACTTCTAACTTGTTATTCATATGTTTTGCACATCCTTTCTTCTTAAACAGCCACTTGAACATCTTAACCACCTACTTTCCTATCAGCTTTCGCATACAAGGAAAACAATAACCATTCCCTTGATAATATGGACATCCGACACATTCCGTCGGAAGTTTCTGTTCTTTTTTCTTAGATGGTTTACAACATGTTCCATTGGCACATCTGTTGTTATGTCCCCAGAAGAATCTACAATGCATACAATCTTTTAATTCTCTTTCAAGCTTTTCTTCTGGAGATACAAACCTGCGTTTCTTATGTTTATTTCTTTTTTCAACTGTTCCCACCAGAGCTCTCCTCCCTTCCAAGGAGTGATTGCTCTCTTATATTTTCCAATATCCGGTCCGACTCACCTGCCGTCCTCGCTAATGAATACAATACGATAAGAACAATAATTATAAATGCTATGCTAAATCCCATCATCACTTTATCCTCCTTCAAATTAGTTGCCATATAGACAAAATTTGAATTTGGAAGTGATATAGTCTACATGGCTATGCTTAATGCTAAGCATGTAGGTACACGCCAGTCTTCTAGACTCCTATATCGCCCCGTGTACAAAGAGGTGTTCTCACCTCCGGGAGTTACAGACGAGCCACAAAATGTGTTTCACGACGCCCTTCTGAATTATCAGAAGCACTATCTCCTCTTTTAGCCTTTTGAGGATAAGGACGAACTTCTCGCCCTCTGTGGTTGATTATCCTTACGCAACATGCCGGTCTACGCTTCGCTTCGGTCCGCGCAGAGCAGAGATCCACCGGATCTCTTGCGCCCTTTTACCAGATTTCCATCCAACTTCTCACCCTTCATCTTTCGATCCATCAGGCTACTAATATGATAGCTGTGACTTTCATCTTCCAGGTACATGCCCCGTAAATTTACTACCTACAGATACTCTGCAGTGCAAACTACTTTGCAAATCTGTAACTGATTATTAAATTGTTCATCCCAAGTTTTTCTTGGAATGTCCATATATTACATTAGTTTCTATAATGCCGAAAGTGACAATCACGGGTCTTTTTTATCAAAACAGGTACTATTGTGGTCTTTTTTATCTTCGCTTGACAATTTATTCCAAATATGTTTGGGCAATGGTCTTGTTGGTTCCTTAAATTTTTCCAAATACATCTCAAAGATATCAGTGTTAATCAACGCTGAATTTCCAACCTTATACACTGCCCCTGCTTCAGAAGCCAAAACCATAATCCTTGATTTACTTATGCCATAAATAATGGCACCCTCAGTAGCATTTACATATTTTTTCATAATGTCTTTTGTATCTGAATAGAACTTATATGAGTTACTCATTCAATTCACCTTCTTCCTGCCCATATAACGGCTCTTTCAAAGGTCTTGCAGGTTGTCTGAATTGCTCCATATAATTATCAAATATTTCCAAATTGATTAACACAGTCCCCCCTGTTCCCTCATTTATTTTATATGTTGCACCTGCTGCTCTAGCCAACTCGATAAATCTATGTCTGCCAATACTGTATATAATTGAAGCTTCTCCAATTCTCGCAAACTTTTTAATTATCTGCTTATTTGTTCCCGGCACTTTATATATGTGTTTCATAAACTCATCAAACCTTTCCTTTTTTACCAAATGAATACGGGTAAGCTTGTATAAAGAACTTGCAGCCTTAGCTATATATTCAGTTTCCTCAACACTAAATCCATATTCATAAGCCACCTCTTCGACCTTTATGTATCTTTTTATTACCTCCCCACCATGAAGATAAGCCCTAACATCTGGCTGTAATTGTGTTACCATCCTTTTCACCTACTTATAAATTCATCATCAACTATATGGAATGTCTCAAGGTACTCATCAAATATTATTAAATTCACAAGTACTAACTGACCTAACTTATAGATTGCTTTGGCATCCTTAGCCATTTGCATAAACTTTGATACGCCCATATGATACATTTCTGCTCCTTCGCTATATCTTACAAACTTTGTATTACTATTCTTCTTAAATTCCTGATATGCCTTTGTGTGTTCCATGCTATTCTCCTTTCGGTATTTCAATTGTTCCTATAACGCAAAAAGAGGACATCTTCTAAATTTCTTTAGAAAATGTCCTCTAAGTAATACAATCTTTAATTTTTCAGACTAAGCAATCTGTACTAACCTGTACTAATCTTTTTTGACTATGCCAAAATTGGTCAATCTTGGTCAAAACCCCTTGACCAACTATATATTTTAGTACATCCAAATGCTGAAACCCTTGATTTTCCTGCATTCTTACTTATCAATAGACTTCATTGTCGGGAACAGTAATACGTCTCTGATTGCCTGGCTATCTGTCAGAAGCATTACAAGACGGTCGATTCCGTATCCGATTCCACCTGTTGGCGGCATACCGATTTCAAGTGCGTTGAGGAAGTCCTCGTCTGTGTGCTCTGCCTCGTCATCGCCTGCTGCTGCGTTGGCATCCTGTGCTGCGAAACGCTCACGCTGGTCGATTGGGTCGTTGAGCTCTGAGTATGCGTTACACATCTCCCATGTATTACAGAACAGCTCGAAACGCTCTACCTTTGTAGGGTCGCTTGGTTTCTTCTTGGTGAGAGGTGATATCTCGATTGGGTGATCCATGATAAAGGTTGGCTGGATAAGCTCTTTCTCGCAGTACTCCTCGAAGAAGAGGTTTACGATGTCACCCTTCTTGTGGCGCTCCTCGTACTCGATATGATGCTCGTCTGCAAGCTTCTTTGCGGCTGCATCATCAGGTACCTGGTCGAAGTCTACACCTGCGTATTTCTTGATTGCGTCTATCATTGTCATTCTTGCGAATGGCTTTCCAAGGTCGATTTCCACGCCGTTGTATGAGATTTTTGTCGAACCGCATACCTTCTCAGCGAGGTAACGGAACATTGACTCTGTCAGCTCCATCATGCCCTCGTAGTCTGTATATGCCTGATAAAGCTCCATAAGTGTAAACTCAGGGTTGTGACGTGTATCTACACCCTCGTTACGGAAAACTCGTCCGATCTCGTATACTCGCTCAAGTCCTCCGACGATGAGTCTCTTTAAGTAAAGCTCAAGGGAAATACGAGCTTTACATCCTCGTTCAATGCGTTGTAGTGTGTCTCGAATGGTCTTGCTGCGGCACCACCTGCGTTTGAGACAAGCATAGGTGTCTCAACCTCCATGAAATCACGGCCTGCAAGGAAGTTACGGATTTCCTTGAGTATCTGTGAGCGCTTGATAAATACCTCTTTGCTCTCCTGATTCATGATAAGGTCTACATATCTCTGACGGTATCTTGTGTCTGTGTCTGTCAGTCCATGGAACTTCTCCGGGAGTATCTGGAGTGATTTTGAAAGCAGTGTTATCTCCTCTGCATGGATTGAGATTCGCCTGTCTTTGTTCTGAAGGCGAAGCCCTTTACACCGTAGATATCACCGATGTCTGATTTCTTGAAGTCTGCGTATGAGTCTTCTCCGATATTGTCCCTTGCCACATATACCTGGATATTGCCCTTTAAGTCCTGAATATTGCAGAAAGAAGCCTTGCCCATGACACGCTTGAACATCATACGTCCTGCGATGCTTACCTCGATTGGCTTTGCATCCATGATTTCTCTTCTCTCGTTGTAATCGTTGTTGATTACCTCTCTCTTTGCAGCGTCATCCAAGCCCTCAACATCCGGAGCCTTTCTGTCACCGAGAATCTCAGCCTCATGAGCATTGTAAAGCTCCTTTACATCGCTGCTGTGATGAGTGACATTGTACTTTGTAATCTGGAAGGGATCCTTTCCTGCTTCCTGTAAATTCTGTAATTTTTCACGGCGGACCTTAAGAAGCTGGTTTACGTCCTGCTGCTGTCCACCCCTTGTTATTATTCTGATTTGCCATTTTTTACCTCTTTTAGTTCTCTTCTGCTCTCTGGATCTCGAGTACCTTGTATGTGAGCTCTCCTACCTGAGTCTCAACAGTTACAGTATCTCCGACTTTCTTTCCAAGAAGAGCTTTACCTACAGGTGACTCGTTTGAAATCTTGCCCTTTAAGCTGTTTGCCTCTGTTGAACCAACAATTTTGTACTCAAGCTCCTCATCAAATTCACAATCTAAGATGCGGATCTTACATCCGATAGAAATCTTGTCAAGGTCAACTTCCTCCTCAACAACAACCTCTGCATTTTTAAGGATTTTCTCGATTTCCTCAATACGAGCCTCGATATCGCGCTGCTCATCCTTAGCTGCATCATACTCAGCATTCTCAGATAAATCACCCTGCTCACGAGCCTCCTTGATCTTCTGGGAAACCTCTTTACGCTTAACAACCTTTAACTGCTCAAGCTCATCCTCGAGCTTCTTAAGACCTGCATATGTCAGAATATTTTTCTTGTTATCCATGATTCTTACCCTTCTATCTTCTTTTTTATTTTTGATATTTATTGTACTCATCTAGTATATTAACTTCCCACACCAAGATCTTCAATACCGGAAGTATACAGTATGTTCCGAAGAAAAATATGAACTGCCACGGGTTTCCATAACCCTCGGCAACGGAAACCCCGCAGCGAAGAAAAACCCTCTATCCGCGATTCGCACCCGTGGCTAACTTCATATTTTTCTGAGGAATATACTGTATGCTATGCCGGTAACTTCTATAAACTGAATGTGGGAAGTTTCACATACTAAATTTAAAGCCTATTTTAACGCGTGTATTATAATTGAAAATCCCCACGCTGTCAAGGATTTGGCCGATTTCAATTTTGAAGCTTCTACTTATACAAAAGCTCCTCAAGCTGTTCTAAGCTCTCCACCGTATTCACCGCCGCGCGCAGCTTGATGAATGCGGATATCCTGCCGTATACCACGCTGTGTGCTTCCTCATCTCGTGTATCCCCGTGTACTCGCCCTTGAACTCTATCATCATGCGTGCATGGCGCAGTATCATCCGGCGTACTTCCTCAAATGATGCTTTTCCTGATGCTCGCCGGTCTCAAAGTAATGCAGTATCTGTGAGAAAATCCACGGATTGCCCTGCGCTCCCCTGGCTATCATAAAGCCGTCGCAGCCTGTCTGCTCCTGCATTTTTATGACATCCTCTGCGCAAAGCAGGTCTCCGTTTCCTATGACCGGTATTGAGACAGCCTCTTTTACCTGCCTTATGATGTCCCAGTCGGCTTTACCGGAGTAGTACTGCTCTCTGGTCCTGCCATGCACTGCGACTGCACTTGCGCCGCTTTCTTCAGCCACATGTGCCAGCTCTACTGCGTTGATATGCTCATCATCGAAGCCCTTTCGTATTTTTACAGTGACCGGCTTATCTATCGCTTTTACTATGCTCTCTATAATCCGACCTGCAAGAATCGGATTTTTCATGAGCGCCGAGCCCTCACCGTTGTTTACGATTTTGGGCACCGGACAGCCCATGTTGATATCCAGTATGTCAAACGGTCTTTCCTCTATCTGCTTTGCTATCTGAGCCATTATCTGCGGGTCTGAGCCAAACATCTGGAGTGAAACAGGCTTTTCTCTTTCATCTATGGAAAGAAGCGACTCTGTATTTTTGTTTTTGTACAAAATTGCCTTGGCGCTGACCATTTCCATACATAAAAGGCCGGCTCCCTGCTCCTTGCACAATAAGCGAAATGGCAGGTCTGTCACGCCTGCCATAGGTCCCAGTATCAGGTTGTTTGGGAGTGTCACACTTCCTATCTGAAGCTTTCGTATCTGATGAATATCCATACTATTACTTCACTCCCTTGCGGTTCTGCTTGCGATACACGAGGTTTATGCCCTTTAATGTCAGATCCGGATCGTATACATCCACGTTTTCTGTCTCATTGGATATTATTCTGCCGAGTCCGCCGGTCACTACAACCTTTGCATCGTACATGCCTGTTTCTTCCTTTACCTTGTTGATGATGTACTCTGTCTGTCCTATCTGTCCATACACAAGTCCCGCCTGCATGCTGGTGATAGTGTCCTTTCCGAGGATATTATCAGGCTTTTTAATCTCTATCTCAGGAAGCTTTGCCGCATCCTCCCAGAGTGCCTTGGCTGAGATACGTATGCCCGGTGCTGTGATTCCTCCCATGAAGGTACCGTTTTCATCGACCATATCGTAGGTGGTTGCTGTGCCAAAATCTATGACCAAAACAGGTCCTCCATATAATTCATATGCAGCTACGGCGTCTACTATACGGTCTGCGCCAATTTGCTGCGGATTTGGTGTGGCGATACGGATGCCTGTTTTGATGCCCGCCTCCACGATTATCGGCCTGATATTGAAGTATTTTATAAGGCCATTCTGCAGTGAATGCATGATATTCGGTACGACGGAGCAGATGATTGCATCATGTATGTCGTCCATGCCTACCTGATTTCTTTCAAGCAGAGTGCTCAGAAGCATGCCATATTCATCTGATGTACGTGGCATTTTGGTTGTAATTCTAAAGCTCGCTTTTATCCTGTCACCATCAAACACGCCGCATGTTATGTTTGTATTTCCTACGTCCAGTGCTAAAATCATCTGTTATTCCTCCTCGAGTCCTTCACCCAAAAATACTATGCGATAATACGTCTCTATCGACTCGAGCAGCTCTCTTCGCTCGTTGCGGTACTGCTTTATCTTTAGCACGCTTCCTATCTCGTCATAAAAAAGTCGTTTTCCTTGCAGGATGTTTTGAAATCGAGGTTTCCGTCCTCATCAAACACCAGCTCCAGTATGCCTCCCACATCCTCTGTATACAGGACGCACATGATTTTGAGCTCGTCCCTTATAGTCTGTGGAAGTCCGTTAAAATTCTCGTTCAGATAATATTTTTTCTGATATGCGTTTGACACGCAAAGTACTACCTCTTTAGACATATCCGTATATTCCTCTCACTGATACTTCTCCGCTTGAAACCAGCTTGCGCGATTCCCATGTGTCCACGATCAGCTCGCCCTTAGGCGTGATGCCCATCGCTTTTCCGTCAAACGGCTCCTTCGGATCCAGTACCCTTACTGATTTGTTCCTGTTGACCAACAGCTCATCATACTCCCTGACGAGGGCTGAAAGGTCCTGCGTCTTTAAAAATGTGTCATAATACTGCTCAAAGTATGACATGGTCTCTGCGATTATCTGCGCACGGTGAAATCTTTTGCCACCTGCTTCTATCATGAGTGAGCTCGCCATCTGACTGATTTCCTCCGGAAAGCTCTCATTGTGCACGTTAATACCGATACCTACAACAATATGGTTGATATAGTCAAACTGCGCATTCATCTCTGTGAGTATGCCGCACACCTTTTTGCCGTTTACCACAATGTCGTTTGGCCACTTTATCAGGGCTTCCTCGCCGGTTACGCTTGTTATTGCCTTTGCGACAGCAAGCGCTGCC
>ENA-OQHP01000252-OQHP01000252.1-human-gut-metagenome-genome-assembly--contig:-NODE-252-length-17848-cov-1.764742_pt1 | contig 17848 bp, 24 predicted proteins | sample MGYA00242563_ERZ504717 | MGnify/ENA primary metagenome ERZ504717 (study PRJEB26092, sample SAMD00036212) | human gut metagenome | host: Homo sapiens | study: EMG produced TPA metagenomics assembly of... | reverse complement strand
AACACAATTTGCTTTACAAATCAGACTTTCTTATCAATCAAGCATAAAAATCTGTTTTTTTTGTATAACTTTGTCATCCAAACTCAAACATAAAAAAAACACGTTTTAGAAGAAAAAGAATCCTTACAAAGAGGCTCCGGCCAATTTTTCCGTATGCGTACATACAGATTGCACTTGCGGTTCCACCTGTCTTCGTCAACTGGCTTATCCGGTATTATTGGAACGAGAAGCTTTTCTACATCTGGCCAATCCTACCCGATGCACTAAAGACCATTCATGCCCATATTACCGTGATGCTGCTCCCGTAACCTACATGCGTGGCTTCACACAAATGAAAAAGCGAATGTATCCCGAACAATACCAGATGTTTATGAATTTTCTGATTGCACGCTTCGGACGGAATCCTTACTTTGAAAGAAGAAGAGGAGACAGAACTGAGTCTCCAAGAACAAGAAATCATTCGCAAGGCCCTGAAACAGGCAGGAGTCACAGAAAATCTAGACTTCGATTTAAAGGAAGAGGGATTCAACTGGTTCGATTAGCCAGTACTTTCTAAGAAGTACTCGAGTACTTTGCTGAAAGTACTGCAGTACTGCCAAGAAAGTACTACAGTACTCCTTAAGTAGTACTCACGGAATATATAGTACTGTATATCAAAACAATAAAAGGAAACACAATAAAGGCCTGCAACATAAAAAACGAAGCAGCTTTATGCTATTTATTTCATTCCTCTTGCCTTGAAAATACGCTCCTTGGCATCATTGATGCGTTGTAGCTTTTCTTCGGCAGCTTTCCGGATGTCTTCTCCCAACGTAGCCACACGGTCTGGATGATGTTTCAGTACCAGGTTACGATACGCCTTACGGACTTCCTCATCCGAAGCTGTAGGTTCGATTTCCAGCACCTTGTAGGCATCTTCCAGCGAATCGCCTCTCAGGTTCAACATGGAATCGACTTCCTGCATGGACAACTGCATGGACTGAGCTACTTCCTTTAAGGCATCCACTTCTGCCGCACAAACATTTCCGTCGCTCTGTGCAATCTTCACCAGAAAATCGAGCAACTGCAAACGCTGTTCATACGTCAGATTGGCAGCAATCTGCGCTCCGCACTCCCGAATGGTACGACGAAGGCAGAAGGGTCATTCTGCTCCATGCGCTTGCGCTGTTCAAACAGATTCAGCAAAATACGCTCTCCTTCACTGACAGAAGCCTCTCCGAAATTCACGCGCAAGAACTGACGCACAAACTCCATTTCACTGTGCATGATGCGTCCGTCGGCACGAATGATATACGAAGCCATGACTAGCATAGAAAACAAAAAACTGTTACGCTGGCCTGTGTACACATCTTCTTGTGCCGTACTTCCATAGCCACCGTCCATTTCCTCTTGTGCTGTCACGCTTTTATCGAACAAAGAACCGATGGCAAATCCTGCCAAGGCTCCAAGAGGTCCCATGGTCATGAAACCCATGATTCCCCCAATCCATTTTCCGTATCCCATAAATTATAAATTCTTTTTCTATCAAGTTAAAATAAAGTACAAACTTCAGCCTGACTCACCTTGATTAAATCAGCCGGAGCCAGTTTCACCTGCAAGCCTCTCACTCCTGCACTTACGTATATATAAGGGAAATCATTGCATGTGTGATGAATATATGTAGGGAAATGCTTCTTCATCCCTATCGGAGAGCATCCTCCACGAATGTATCCCGTCAGCGGAAGCAGTTCTTTCATCGGTATCAGGTCGCATTTCTTGTTGCCTGAAATCTTGGCTGCCAGCTTCAGGTCGATTTCGTGCTACACCGGGAATCACACAGACAAAGTAACCCGACTTATCTCCTTGAAGCACCAACGTCTTGAATACCTGTTCAATGTTCTCTCCTAAGTAGCGGCTACGTGTACGCAACTTAAATCATTTTCATCTACCTCGTAAGGAACCAGTTCATATTTCACCTTATCCCGGTCCAGCAAACGGGCCGCATTGGTTTTGCAATCTTGTCTTTTGCCATTATTTTGTTACTCCTTTCAGTTCTTCTTTTAAAAATCCGGATGTATATCCTTTACCCGACTGGGCCACTTCTTCCGGTGTACCGCACACCAGCAACTGTCCTCCGGCCTTTCCGCCTTCCGGTCCCATATCGATAATATAGTCTGCCATCTTAATGACATCCAGGTTGTGCTCTATGACAATGACGGTATTTCCTTTTCTACCAGACAGTTCAGCACGTTCATCAGTACCCGAATGTCTTCAAAATGCAGTCCGGTGGTCGGTTCATCCAAAATATAGATAGTCTTTCCGGTATCCCTTTTAGCAAGTTCGGTAGCCAGTTTCACACGCTGGCTCTCTCCTCCCGACAAAGTAGTAGAAGGCTGTCCCAACTTGATGTATCCTAATCCCACCTCCTGCAGCACCTTGATTTTGTTCAGTATCTGCGGCACGTTTTCAAAGAATTCCACCGCCCGGTTGATGGTCATGTCCAGCACATCAGCAATGGATTTACCTTTATAGCGCACTTCCAACGTTTCACGGTTATAACGCTTTCCGTGACAGACCTCACACGGCACCAGCACATCGGGAAGGAAGTTCATTTCAATGGTCTTGTAACCGTTTCCTCCACATGCCTCACAGCGTCCACCCGATACGTTGAAAGAGAAACGACCTGCCTTATAGCCGCGAATCTTGGCTTCCGGAAGACCGACAAACAAGTTACGTATGTCGGAAAAGACTCCGGTATAGGTAGCTGGATTCGAACGCGGGGTTCTTCCTAAGGGCGACTGGTCTACGTTCACCACCTTGTCAATGTATTCCAGCCCTTCAATGCTGTCATACGGCAAAGGATCTTGCAGTGAACGGTAGAAGTGCTGGGAAAGAATCGGTTGCAGGGTATCATTTATCAAAGTAGACTTTCCGCTGCCGGATACTCCGGTCACACAGATAAGTTTTCCCAATGGAAACTCCACATCATCGCCTTTCAGGTTATTTCCACGTGCCCCTTTCAACACGAGAGAATGCCCGTTGCCCTTTCTTCGTTCTGCCGGAACCTCGATACTCATTTTTCCATTCAGATACTGCGATGTCAGGGTGTTGGTCTTTATCATTCTTCCGGTGTACCGGAGAAAACGACCTCACCACCCAAGCGACCGGCTTTCGGTCCCATATCCACCACGTAATCCGCAGCCAGCATCATGTCCTTGTCATGTTCCACTACGATAACGGTATTTCCCAAATCGCGCAGTTCTTTCAAGGAGTTAATCAACCGGATATTGTCACGCTGATGCAGTCCGATACTGGGTTCATCCAGAATATACAACACATTCACCAGCTGAGAACCAATCTGCGTGGCCAGACGAATACGCTGGCTTTCTCCTCCCGAAGTGTGACTGATGAACGGTTCAACGACAGATAGTCCAGTCCCACATCCAGCAGGAATTTCAGTCGGGTACGTATTTCTTTCAGGATTTCCGTTGCTATCAGACGTTGCTTGTCTTCCAGAAAGTCTTCCACATGGCACACCCAGTCATACAACTCACTGATGTCCATCGTGGCCAGTTCATAAATATTCTTGTCGTGGATGCGGAAATGCAAGGCTTCCTTGTTCAGACGTGCCCCTTTACAATCGGGACACACATCCGTCTTGGCAAACTGTTCCGCCCATTTCTGTGCGGTGGCAGAAGCTTCCTTTTCCTGCATCATCTGAATGTATTTCACGATACCCTCGTATAAAATAAAGTAATCGGAAGTGGCATGAATCAGAGTGCTCTTGATTTTCAAGCGCTCATCGCATCCATACAGAATCTCATTGATGGCATCTTCCGGCAACTCACTCACCGGTGTCTTCAACGTAGCTTCATAGCGTTCAAGCAACGCTTCCAACTGCCAAAATATCATTACGTTCTTGTATTTCCCCAACGGAGCCACGGCCCCTTCATATACCGAAAGCGAGCGGTCTGGAATTACCTTGTCCACATCAATCAAGTTGACATATCCCAGTCCCTTACACCGCGGGCAAGCCCCCTGCGGAGAGTTGAACGAGAAGTTATGCGGTGCCGGCTCCTTGTAAGAAGTCCCGTCACCGGACACATCAGGCGTTTGCTGTAATGACGCACACTTTCCGTCTGTGCATCCAGTATCATCAACAATCCGTCACCCTGTTGCATAGCTGTAGCTACGCTCTGCTTCAACCGGCTTTCTTCCTTTTCCGTGACCACTATCTTGTCAATCACCACCTCTATGTCATGATTCTTGTAACGGTCCAGCTTCATGCCGTGTACGATTTCCTTCACTTCTCCATCTACACGTACATAGAGATAGCCCTTCTTACGTACCTGCTCGAACAATTCCTTGTAATGTCCTTTACGCGTACGCACCAGAGGTGCCAGGATATAAATGCGTTTTCCTTTATAATCACGGTGTATCAAATCCAGAATCTGTTCTTCGGTATATTTCACCATCTTCTCACCCGAAAGATAGGAATAAGCCGTACCCGCACGGGCAAACAGCAGTCGCAGATAATCATAAATCTCGGTGGTTGTTCCCACGGTAGAACGTGGATTCTTGTTCGTCGTCTTCTGTTCGATGGAAATCACCGGACTCAATCCTGTAATCTTATCCACATCCGGCCGTTCCATCCTCCCAAAAAGTTACGGGCATAGGCAGAGAAAGTTTCAATATAACGGCGCTGCCCTTCTACAAACAGCGTATCAAATGCCAGAGAAGACTTTCCGCTTCCGCTCAATCCGGTAATCACCGTCAAGCTGTCACGAGGGATTTCCACATCTATATTTTTCAGGTTGTGTACCCGAGCTCCTTGTACACAAATCGTTTCTGTTCCTTCAGTCATACATTATCCATCAATGATATCTTTGCAAAGATAGTGAAAGGCGAGAACAGAGACAAACGGAAAACAAAGTTTTCAGATTTGCCTATGCCGAGCCGCATCCTATCTTCGAGAATCAAAGATAGAGATATTTACTTTTCCATTTTCATTCGACAATGCAATTTTTTTTGTACTTTTGCCACTCAACAAATCCATAATAACCATGAGATTCTTTCAGATAGTTTGCCTTTCGCTGGCTTTGACTTTAGGAAACGCCGGAATAACTACCTTCGCACAGAACGGAAACAATTATTTTCTACATACAGTAAGCAGAGGACAGAGTCTTACTCCATTGCAAACATGTACCATGTGTCCATTGACGACATTGTACGTTTGAATCCGGGAAGCGACAAGCAAATCCGGGTAGGAGAAGCATTGAAAATTCCCCAGGCAAACTCCTCTTCTTCCAGCAAGAACGGAAGATTCCATACTATACAGGCTGGAGAAACGCTTTACCAGCTGACGGTGAAATACAATATCAGCGCACAGGCTATCTGCGATGCCAACCCTGGTCTGAGTGCCAGCAATTTCCGCGTGGGACAGGTAATCTCAATCCCTACGGAAAGTGTGACGGATCCGGTCACTCCCCTCGCTCCAGCTCAATCTTCCACTCCTTCTACTACCCAGAAGGATGGAAAGAAATGCATAAAGTGGAACGAAAGGAAACTATCTTCAGCATCTGTCAGGAATATGGCATCACACAAGAAGATTTGCTGGCGCTAAATCCGGAATTGAAAAACGGGAAGCTGAAAAAGGTATGTTCATCTTTATTCCTTACCCTAAGAGCAGCCAGCCTGCAGCAACACCTACTCCCACAATGGTTCAAACACCATCCAATGAAGAACTGTTCAAGCAAAGCAAAACGGCTTCTAAATCTCTGCGAACCATTCAGGCAGCCGTGATGCTTCCGTTTACCGCTTCCGGAAGTATCAAACCTGAAGAGCAGACCCGCATGGTGGAATATTACGAAGGCTTCCTGATTGCCGTAGACAGTTTGAAACGTCAGGGTGTTTCGGTTGATTTATATACCTACGACACGAAAGGCAGCACCAATGTTATTTCAAGCATTCTCAACAAACCGGAAATGAAGAATATGGACATCATCTTCGGACCTGTCCATACTTCAAACATCGAACCGCTGGCAAATTTTGCAGAGCGTAACAAAATACGACTGGTCGTTCCTTTTGCTCCGAAAGTGGACCAGGTGTTCAATAATCCGATGGTCTATCAGATTAACACACCGCAATCTTATTTTTACTCAGAAGCGTATGACCATTTTCTCCGTAAATTCAGTAAGGCCCGCATCATATTTGTCGATCCGGCTAATGGAGACAAGGAAAAAAATGAATTCATCAATGGCCTGAAAAGCGAGTTAAAAGACAACCGTGTAGACTTCAAGCAGATTCAGCTAAGCAGCGAAATCGCTCCGGAAAGAATCATTGCAGCCATGGATACACTGAGGGAAAATATTTTTATTCCGACTTCCGGACGTAGTTCGGCACTGACCCGGATACTTCCTCAGCTGACTAATGTATTACGTTCACATCCGCATTTCGACATGCACCTGTTCGGTTATCCGGAATGGCAAACTTACACACAGGAACATCTGGCCAGCTTCTATGAACTGGATACGTATTTCTATTCATCGTTCTATACCAACAACCTGTTCCCGGAAGCTGTCCGGTTCACCCAAGCTACCGCCGCTGGTATAGCAAAGACATGGCGAACACTTTCCCCAAATACGGTATGCTGGGATTTGATACGGGATATTTCTTCCTGAAGGGCTTGTCACAACAAGGCAATAAATTCGAAGAAATCTGGATAAGTTTCGGTTACCCCTATTCAGACGGGATTCAAATTTGAGAGAGTTAACAACTGGGGTGGCTTTATCAACCGGAAGTATTTTTTGTTCATCTGACCAAGAATTATGAATTGATCAAACTTGATTTTGAATAAAATGAAAAGATACCGACAACTGATTTTTATATGCTGTCTGCTTTGCATGCTGCCCTTGTCGTTGTTTGCCCAATTGCAAGACGAACGGCATAATCTATCCGTGGGAATCAATGGAGGAGTAAACTTAAACTCTGTCAGTTTCACCCCCAGCATCAAGCAGACGAACTTCATTGCACCGGAATTTGGTCTTACAGTCCGTTATATCTCTGAGAAATACTTCAAAATGATTTGTGGTATACAGGGAGAAATCAACTTTTCCCAGCGAGGATGGAAGGAAGTCATTGAAGACGGAAGTAACAATACCTATCACCGTGCCATGAACTACATAGAAGTCCCTCTGCTGGCCCATCTGGCTTTCGGGAAAGACAAAGGAAATGGAGCCCGATTTATCATCAACCTGGGTCCGCAAGTAGGCTTCCTTTTAGGCGAAAAAGAATTTTACAGCGACCCGTCGACCTGGGATACCACCAACCGTCCGCAAGGGACTGATGAACAATACGGAAAATTTGCCGACCGAAAATTTGACTACGGAATCGTAGGAGGAGGAGGTTTGGAAATACGTACTGGAATTGGTCATTTTCTGCTGGAAGCCCGTTATTATTTCGGTCTGAGCGATTTCTACAACAACAGTAAAAAAGATTATTTCTCACGTTCTGCTCATTCCTACATTGGCGGACGTCTGACTTATTTATTTGATTTGAAAAATAACTTGTATGATTAAACTTATATCCTGGAACGTAAACGGGCTGCGTGCCTGCTGCGACAAAGGTTTCCGAGACATATTTACCCAACTTGATGCTGATTTTTTCTGCCTGCAAGAGACAAAGATGCAGGAAGGACAGCTTGACCTCTCTTTTGAAGCTATACTTCCTACTGGAATTATGCCGAAAAGAAAGGATATTCCGGTACTGCCATCTTTACCAAGCACCAGCCCTGCAAGTAACTTACGGTCTGGGAATTGATGAGCACGACCATGAAGGACGTGTCATTACACTGGAGATGAAAATTTTTCCTGGTAACAGTCTACACACCGAATTCACAGGATGGACTGAAACGTCTGGACTATCGCATGACCTGGGATGATGATTTCCGCGCTTACTTGCAGAAGTTAGACCAAAGCAAACCCGTACTGGTATGCGGTGACCTGAATGTAGCTCACAAGGAAATCGACCTGAAGAATCCGAAAACCAACCGGATGAATGCGGGCTTTACCGACCAGGAACGTGAAAAATTTCAATTGCTGTTAGATGCCGGATTCATCGATACCTTCCGTTACTTCTATCCCGAGCAAACCAACATTTATTCCTGGTGGTCTTACCGTTTCAAGGCACGCGAGAAGAATGCAGGGTGGCGTATTGACTACTTTTGGCTCAGCCAGCCTTGCCGATAAGCTGAAAGAAGCGAAGATTCACACGGAAATATTCGGCTCGGACCATTGCCCCGTGGAAGTGACCGTTGAAATTTGATTTGCCGCATGAAAAATGAAGGATTTACCTTACGGAAGCGTTTACGGAGCTTTAAGTTCGCTGGAAACGGTATCCGTCTGCTGATTACACGCGAGCACAATGCCTGGATTCATTGTTTTGCCGCAGTATGTGTAACCCTGGCAGGATGGCTAATTGGACTTTCTTCCACTGAATGGATAGCCATCGTGTTTGCCATTGGTTCCGTATTGGCTGCAGAAGCAGTCAATTCTTCCATTGAAGCACTGGCCGATTTAGTTTCACCAGAATACAACGAAGCTATCAAGCGTACAAAGGATTTGGCAGCTGGTGCCGTATTGATTCTGGCTATCAGCGCAGCCATTGTCGGATTAATAATATTCATTCCTAAAATTCTTACCCTGTCATGAAACCTGTCATGATTTTTTGGCAGCACTCTGCCTCAGCGTGTCTTTACAGGCACAACAGCTTGAAATCAGCCAGCCCCGAAAAGCCGTACGTACTTCCGGCGATGTGGGTGCCGTACTGCTTCCCGTAGCCGGACTGACAGCCATACTTATTGAAAAAGACTGGCAAGGACTGAAACAGGGCGCATTGGCTGGAATTACCACGTTAGGAGTTACATACGCATTGAAATATGCAGTTAAAAAAGAACGTCCCGACCACAGCGACAATCATTCATTTCCGTCCATGCATACCTCTGTATCTTTTACAGCTGCCTCTTTCATCCAGCGACGTTACGGATGGAAATGGGGACTTCCTGCCTATGTAGTCTCTACTTATGTAGGCTGGAGCCGTGTATACGGAAAAAACATGACTGGTGGGATGTAGCGGCCGGCGCGGCCATCGGAGTAGGAAGCTCCTATCTTTTTACCCGTCCGTTTGCCAAGAAACATGATTTGGCCATCAGCCCCGTAGCCGGTGACGGTTATTGCGGATTCTATACCTCTTTAAATTCTGAATAATCCCGGAAGCATGTACGCAGCAAACTATTTCCTGCTGCGTCCACTTCCGAACAGATTCTTTGCTGCGTATTAGTTGAAATAATACAAGAAAGTAGCAATACCTTCCAACGCTTTCTTCTTCTGGTCTTTAATTTCAATGGAGAATTTGATTTCTGCCTTTGCCACTCCACGCAGATTTACCAATGAGTGCAAATCAGCCACCAGACGTACACTCTGACCTGACAATACTGCCTGGCCGAACTTCATCTTGTCCATTCCATAATTCACCATCATCTTCAAGTTGTTCACCTCGATAATCTGATTCCACAGATAAGGTAACAAAGACAAGGTAAGATACCCGTGTACAATTGTACTCTTGTAAGGACTTTCCGCTTTGGCACGCTCTGCATCCACATGAATCCACTGGTGATCCAATGTAGCATCTGCAAACTGGTTGATGCGTTCCTGCGGAATTTCAAGCCATTCTGATACTCCAATCTGCTGGCCGACCAATTTTTCGAACTCTTCGTACGAGTTAATAATAACTTTCTCCATAATTATCCTTATTCTTTAAAAAGCATAAAATATAGACAAAGATAAGTATATTTTCTTATTTCGATTCTTTTTCTTATCAAAATAAAGTAGCCTAAAAATCATGATAAATAGCCAAATCATCAGATTCCGGCTAAATTGACTACTTAAACAACAATGAAATTAATACTTTACTAATCGTTTGGGATTTCCATGCCAGGAACACCCCAGACAAAAGACCTCGTTCAAATCAAATCCTTCAAGCGATTCATCTTCTTTTTTCGGTACGACTTCTCCTTCAGAAGTCACATATACCAACCGACGCTCTCCTGCTTCATTTTTCACATACATCGCTGCAATTTTGCATTGCGGGCACAACATTTTTTTCATGTCCTATACTTTATTAATCTGCACAAAGATACATATTTTCATGGAATCCCCACTCTACACCGCTATTATCCCCATCTATTTATGCAACCCGGTTGTTATTATTACATAACTGATACAAGAAAGCAAAAAGGAGGTAAATTCGCCTCATAATAAAACAGCTACAACTATGTCACATTCACACTCTCATTCACACACGCACAGCCATCATGCCATCGAATCGGTCAGTACCACACTCATCGTATGTATCATCCTGAACCTGTTGTTCGTAATAGCCGAAGCGGCCATTGGTTTTTCCTACCATTCCTTAGGCCTGCTCTCTGACGCCGGACATAACCTGAGTGATATATTCAGCTTACTGCTTTCACTCTTTGCCATCCGGATGGCGGCACGAAAAGGAAATCGCCATTTCACCTATGGCTATAAAAAAGTACCATACTTGTCTCGCTGACCAATGCCGTCATACTCCTCATTGCCGTAGGAGGGATTCTGATTGAAAGTATCTATAAATTATATAGCCCCGGCACCGTTTCCGGTGAAGCCATCTCATGGACTGCCGGAGCGGGCATATTAGTGAACGGAGCTACCGCCCTGCTACTGATGAGCCGAACGAAAAACGACTTAAACATCAAAGGAGCTTTTCTGCACATGGCCATGGATACACTGGTATCCGTCGGGGTAGTTATCTCGGGCATCCTTATCAGCCTGACCCATTATTACGCACTCGATGCGTTCATCGGAATGGGCATAGCCTCATTATCCTGATTTCTACCTGGAAACTCTTGAAAGAGAGTCTCTACCTTACACTGGATGCCGTGCCTGAGCACATTCACCTCGACAAACTGGAGCAGGAAATCAGTCAGACACAGGGAGTGGAAAGCTGGCATCACCTGCATGTATGGGCTGTCAGTACGACTGAAAATGCCGCTACCCTTCACGTGGTAATTACCAGTCTGAATGAGATTGAATGTACCAAACATGCACTTAAACAACTGTTATCCCAACACGGAATTACCCATTCTACCATCGAATTTGAAACCCCAGGCTCGCAATGTGAAGATACAGCCAAAGGATGCTATCACTCCTGAACACCACAAAAAGAAAGTGCGCTGACCGGAAAAAAACTTCCAACCAGCGCACTTTTCTATTTTTCTTTAAGAATTATTTCAGTTTCACGAATAACTCTCCATCCACTTCACTTGTCTCAATTTTGTCTTCTCTCAACAACCAACCTAAACCCAGGAACAAGTCCTTGTCTGCTTTCAATTTAGCTTCTTTCTTAAGCTGTTTCTGAGTTTTGCCTTCTGTTTCATTCAGTGCCTCCCAGATTTGTCCGGCAATGACACCTGCTTTTTCTTTTAACATAGTCTTTTTGCTTTTTATAATTATACATCTAACTTGACGTGCATTAAACTGCGGCAAAATTAACAAAAAACAAGAAAAGGCGTGAAGAAAAAAGAGAAAACTTTCATTTTACAACCTAAAAAACAGCTTCTTATTACAATTTCCCTTTCATTTTCCAAGAAATCGCCCCAAATTCTTGACTGCCGTTTCCACCATTCGTGCGCACGGACGTTTGGCATAATACTGTGCGGTCCGGGCATCGGGTGTAGCTACAATAGGTTCTTTCTTTGACAAGCCCAACAGTTCGCTGCAACGGATGGTTCCGCATTCTTCCTTAAACTTTTCAGCCAGTTCCTGCACCAATTTATAATTGGCAGCCTTTCCTTCCCTGTCTGCCCCATCCACTGCACAGCGTTCCAAACCCGCCAGCAGAAACATACCGCAAGCCGCACCGCATATCTCCCGCATGCGCCCGATACCTCCTCCAAACGAAGCAGCCATGTGCAATGCCTGCTCGAAGGTAAAACCATACATATCCGCATAAGCTCCAACGACTGACTGTGAGCAATTATATCCTTCCTTGAACAGCGCAACAGTCTTCTGTATACGTTTCTTTCTTTTCGTCATGATTTTCCTTTTCCTTTTAGTTGTTGACTACATTTACCGGTTTACCTTCCAGAAAAGCCTCAGGTTATTTACGGCCAACTGCATCAGTCGAACACGCGCTTCTTTCGTAGCCCACGCCTGATGTGGCGTGATAAAACAGTTACGTGCTTTCAGTAACGGATTATCTGCACGAGGTGGTTCAGAAGAAAGCACATCCAAACCCGCAGCAGCAATTTTGCCACTGTTCAGTGCATCCGCCAAATCCTGCTCGTTTACCAAGCCTCCCCTACCGGTATTAATCAAAATAGCGGACGGCTTCATCAAGTCCAGTTTACGGGCATCCACCAGTTCACGAGTTGTTTCCGTCAACGGACAATGCAAACTCACGATATCACACTTACGGAACAATTCATCCATTGAAGGACACTTATGTACATCAGCCGGAAGTTCCATGGCCGACTTGCTGGTATAAGCATACACATCCAGACCAAAACCGACTGCGATACGTGCCGTAGCCCGTCCCGTATTTCCAAAACCGATAATACCTATCTTTTTGCCATCAAGTTCATGCAACGGCGCATCCCAGAAAGAAAAATCAGCCTGACGACTCCACTTTCCGTTACTTACTTCCTGGGCATAATATCCCACACGCTGCACAATATTCAGAATGTGTGCAAATGCCATCTGAGCCACCGAGCTGGTGCTGTAAGCCGGAATGTTTGTCACCACAATTCCTTTTCGGGCGGCTGCAGCCACATCCACTACATTATATCCTGTAGCCAGCACACCTATATATTTCAGTGAAGGAAGCTTTTCAAGCACAGCCTCATCCAGCACTACTTTGTTCGTAAACACCACTTCTGCTCCTTCTGCTCTTTTGCAAACATCTTTCGGAGCCGTACGTTCATACACGGTCACTTCCCCCAATTCCTTCAAAGGTTCCCATGACAAATCTCCCGGATTCAATGTATATCCGTCTAATATTACAATCTTCATATCTTTCTTCTTAAAACTATATATTCATATTATTCTTTAAAACGATCACCCCACAGGCTCACCATCCGCTCTTTCAGCTTCTGCTCGGAAGGATTATCCTGTGCATGCCAGATACGCTGTGTACGAATCTCTTCCGGAAGGAAATCCTGCTTGACAAAATTTCCCTTATACGCATGCGCATACTTATAGTCCTTTCCATATCCCAATTGCTTCATAAGCTTGGTAGGTGCATTGCGCAAATGCAGCGGAACCGGAAGGTTTCCCGTCTGCCGTACCAGCTCCAATGCCGAATTGATTCCTTCATAAGCCGAATTGCTTTTCGGACTGGTGGCCAGATACACCGTAGCCTCAGCCAATGGAATACGCCCTTCCGGCCACCCTATTTTCATCACTGCCTCAAAGGCCGCATTGGCCAGCAACAGTGCATTCGGATTGGCCAGACCAATATCTTCTGAAGCAGAAATTACCAGACGACGGGCTATAAATGCCGGATCTTCTCCTCCTTCTACCATACGGGCCAGCCAGTACAAGGCTCCATCGGGATCACTGCCACGAATGGATTTGATAAAAGCAGAAACAATATCATAATGCATCTCGCCTTCCTTGTCATAGGCCAAAGGATTCTGCTGCAAGCTTGACACCACTTTTTCATCGGTAATAATCACCGGATTGGCAGTATCTGCCTCTATCACAAGTTCCAGAATATTCAACAACTTACGCGCATCTCCTCCGGAGTAGCGCAACATGGCATCCGTTTCCTTCAACTCCACCTGCCGTTCTTTCAGTATCGGGTCTTTAGTCAAGGCCAAATGAAGCAGTTCAAGCAAATCCTCCTTTTCCAATGACTTGAGTACATACAACTGGCAGCGGGAAAGCAACGGCCGGATTACCTCGAACGACGGATTCTCGGTAGTGGCACCTATCAGCGTCACCACCCCCGTTTCGACCGCTCCTAACAATGAGTCCTGCTGTGACTTACTGAAACGGTGAATTTCATCAATAAACAATATCGGACTTTGCTGAGAAAAGAAACGGTTGGCCTTCGCCTTTTCTATCACCTCACGCACTTCCTTCACTCCCGAAGTAACCGCACTCAGTGTATAAAAAGGAACTTCCAGCCGGTTCGCTACAATCTGCGCCAGGGTGGTCTTTCCGACTCCCGGCGGTCCCCACAAAATAAACGAAGAAATCCGCCCCGCTTCAATCATCCTGCGCAACACGGCCCCTTCTCCCACCAGATGTTTCTGGCCAATATATTCATCCAGCGTCTTCGGACGCATTCTTTCAGCCAATGGTTGTGCCATAGTTCTACCTTAATTAATATCCCCCAAAGATACGGAAAGTTTCTGAATACACGCAAAGAAAACCTGCGGCGACACACAAAAATCACACGATGAAACACAACTGAAATGCAAATGTAAGGGCAAAAAAAAGGCGCTTTTCACAAAGGGCCTTTTTAAGTTTTCAATAGGTATTAGTTTTTTTTCTTAAGGTAAAAAGATTGTTTTCAGGATAACGGCACAAAGATGCGGCCTTTTTTTCAGGTAACCAAATAAAAAAACATGTCATAAAACACATTCTGCGTTTTTTTTCATTGTCTTTCCTTTGGCATTATTAACAAGATGCATCTTCGCGCTCTACAAAGATAAGCAAATTTAAGTAAAAGGATGTAGCTCCGAAGAAATATTCTTTCCAATTATCTATAAGGAGATTATTTTTACTATTTTTGCAGAGTTAAAAGAAAAAACAAAAAGTTTCCGTATGACAGAAATAAATACAACCGAAAATTCAGAAAAGAAAAGCCTGAATTTCATTGAGCAAATTGTAGAGAAAGACTTGCAGGAAGGTAAAAACGGTGGAAGAATTCAAACCCGTTTCCCGCCAGAGCCTAACGGATACTTGCACATCGGACATGCAAAAGCCATTTGTCTGGACTTCGGAATCGCACAGCGATACGGAGGAACCTGTAACCTGCGTTTCGATGATACAAACCCGACGAAAGAAGATGTAGAATATGTAGAAGCCATTAAGGAAGACATCCAGTGGCTGGGCTTCCAGTGGGGAAATGAATATTATGCTTCCGACTATTTCCAGCAACTATGGGACTTCGCTATCCGTCTTATCAAAGAAGGAAAGGCGTATGTAGACGAACAGACCTCGGAAGAAATTGCAGCCCAGAAAGGTACTCCTACCCAGCCGGGAACGGAAAGTCCTTATCGTAACCGCCCGATTGAGGAAAGCCTGGAACTGTTCCAGAAAATGAATGCCGGAGAAATTGAAGAAGGCAAGATGGTACTGCGTGCCAAGATTGACATGGCCAACCCGAACATGCACTTCCGCGACCCGGTTATCTACCGTGTGGTAAAAACTCCTCACCACCGTACCGGTGACAAATGGAAGGCTTACCCGATGTATGACTTCGCACACGGACAGAGCGACTTCTTTGAAGGAGTAACACATTCATTGTGTACACTGGAATTCGTGGTACACCGTCCGCTTTACGATTTGTTTGTAGACTGGGTGAAAGACGGAAAAGACCTGGACGACAACCGCCCGCATCAGTATGAATTCAACAAACTGAACCTGAGCTACACACTGATGAGCAAGCGTAACCTGCTGACACTGGTAAAAGAAGGACTGGTAGACGGATGGGACGACCCACGTATGCCGACTATCTGCGGTTTCCGCCGTCGTGGATACTCTCCTGAGTCTATCCGCAAATTCATTGACAAAATCGGATATACTACATACGATGCACTGAACGACTTTGCTTTGCTGGAAGTGCCGTTCGTGAAGACCTGAACGCACGTTCTACCCGTGTATCTGCCGTTCTGAATCCGGTGAAACTGATTCTGACCAACTATCCGGAAGGACAAGTGGAAGAAATGGAAGCCATCAACAATCCGGAAGATTTGAGCGCCGGTACACATACCATTGAATTCAGCCGTGAATTGTGGATGGAACGCGATGACTTCATGGAAGATGCACCGAAAAAATATTTCCGTATGACTCCGGGACAGGAAGTTCGCCTGAAAAATGCCTACATCGTAAAATGTACAGGTTGCAAGAAAGACGAAAACGGAAATGTGGTGGAAGTGTATGCAGAGTACGACCCGAACACCAAGAGCGGTATGCCGGAAGCTAACCGCAAGGTGAAAGGTACGCTCCACTGGGTAAGCTGCAACCACTGCCTGAAAGCAGAAGTACGTTTGTACGACCGCTTGTGGAAGGTAGAAAACCCGCGCGATGAAATGGCAGCTATACGTGAAGCCAAAGGATGCTCTCCGCTAGAAGCCATGCAGGAAATGATCAATCCGGACTCATTGAAAGTGCTGAACGAATGCTACGTAGAAAAATTCCTGGCCGATGCCAAACCGCTCGACTACCTGCAGTTCCAGCGTATCGGTTACTTCAATGTGGACAAAGATTCTACTCCTGACCACCTGGTATTCAACCGCACCGTATCATTGAAAGATACATGGAGCAAAATCAACAAATAAAAGTGAGGAGATAAAAGCACTCCTTTATTACACTGATTTTAAGGAGTTAAAAAACTTATAAAACAATGCCCTTGTGTTTGATTCAGAACGCAAGGGCATTTCTTTTAAAACGCTTCGACGTTTAAAGTAAAACGCAAGTGCGTTTGAAGTAAAATGTACTTGCGTTTGAACTCAAACGTACTTGCGTTTCATATCAAACGCACTTACGTTTTTTTCACCCCTTCTCTTGTTCTTATGAAAAGCATAAAAAATACCGCTGAAAAGACGCTCAAAATCTCTCCAGCGGCATCGTATACCTATAAAGAAACTCCTTAACGAACCGGTGTCTTAGCCGAAAGTTTCTCCAGAAAATACACTAAGAAAAAGCCTACTACCATCAGCACTACTGCTTCTGGCACATGTGCATTAGGCAATATATTGGTTTCTATCAAAGGCTTTACTTCTCCGTGGCTGTCGACAAATGTCTCTACCACCTCTTTCCAAGGCCAAACCTTATTCAGGGAGCCCAACATAAAGCCTGTCAATACCGCCAGCGTGATGTTGCGGAAATGTGCCAACGCATACGACAAGATACGCGAGAAAGAGGTAATTCCGATGCAGGCACCTGCTCCAAATACAGCAATCACCACTACATCAAGCGTTTCACTGCATCCATAATGAAAAAATACTTGCCCAACAGCACCAGAATGAAACTACCGGAAATGCCCGGAAGAATCATGGCACAAATGGCAATGACTCCGCACAGGAAAATGAAAAGCAAATTAGAAGGTGTTTCAGCCGGAGTTGCCACGGTAATATAAAAGGCAACCACTGCCCCAATGACAAAAGCCACCCACGTTTTCCAGCTCTTCCACTCCTTAATGTCTTTCGATACAAACCAGGTAGACGCCAGCACCAGTCCGAAGAAGAACGACCACACCAATATCGGCTGGTTTACCAACAGCCATGTAATCAGCTTGGCCAATGAAAATACGCTGATACCGATACCTGCCAGCAGAAAAAACAAGAAATTACCATTGATTTTCGTCCAGAAAGTCGCCCATTTTCCAGAGAAGAAAAGTTTCAGGCTTTCCAGATTAATACTTTTAATCGAGTTAATCAGTTCGTCATAAATGCCTACGATAAAGGCAATGGTTCCTCCTGAGACTCCGGGAACTACATCCGCGCTCCCATTCCCATTCCTTTCAGCATCAGAACTGCATAGTCTTTCAGTTTTCGTTCCATCAATTTTCCCATAAATGATTAGCGAATGCAAAGTAAGTG
>ENA-OQHP01000251-OQHP01000251.1-human-gut-metagenome-genome-assembly--contig:-NODE-251-length-17849-cov-6.023587_pt1 | contig 17849 bp, 19 predicted proteins | sample MGYA00242563_ERZ504717 | MGnify/ENA primary metagenome ERZ504717 (study PRJEB26092, sample SAMD00036212) | human gut metagenome | host: Homo sapiens | study: EMG produced TPA metagenomics assembly of... | reverse complement strand
TGCAGATGCTTATGCAGCATGGCAAAGAGGTAGTAACGAAAATTCAAATGGGTTATTAAGAGAATATTATCCAAAGAAAACAGATTTAGGAAAAATATCTAATGATGATTTAATAGAAAAATTAATACTATTAAATAGTAGACCAAGAAAATGTTTAAATTGGGATAATCCATTTAATTTATTTTTAAAAGAAGTGTCGCACTTGGATTGACAATTCATCAAATGTTAAAAATAGAGTTAATTATAATAAATGCAAATTTTCCCCGCATTAGCAGACTTTACGGTAGCTGAAAGCTATTGACAAAGATAAAACTAGGGCTACGGTTTTAGTCCTACTGTTTGAGCGAAGCGAGTTTAGAGCGTTGTAGACATAGTTTTATCTTTGTCAAAGTAAAATCAATATTGCGGGGCTTTTTCTTTTTGGTTCATTTTCTTTTGGTTAAAAGAAAAACGAACAGATAGATGATTATTTTTTACGAGTAAACATACAGATTCATCTGTATCTTGTTTGTACCACCACTGTTTTGAATGCTTGCCATCAGTAAAGATAGGGAACTTGAAGGTGATGCCATTTACGTATCGGCCATTCGATAAATGCGCAGGGAACAACTCTGCACGTTCTATTACTTCGTTCACCATACCATTCTTTTCCTGATCGGTATATCTATCAGACCTGAAATTGTCTCCAAGATCCACCAGCCTGATTGCGACTGCAGAGTCTAACGACACTTTTGTATCGGCCTACTGCTGTATCCCTATCTCTACATCCTGTATTTGCTTCTTCCATCCTTGTATAGGCAACATTCCCTTGATGTCCATACGACGTCGTCTGCCTGCGGATAATATTCAAACTGTTGCGGTAATAAGTCTACATCACCTGTAACCAATAATCCGTCACCCCAAGTTGCTCCTTCAACACGTAGTTCGCGTGTTTTTGTTTCTCTTTGTCTGTGATAGGATACTTTACGTTTGATGAATATCCTTCTTTGTATCGTATCTCCATATAAAAATAAAACAAAGGTGTTTCAACAATTCCCTGTCACTACTTGTATCTGCCATCAGTCACCTGCATAAAACGTCCACTGGATCTTTTATTTGTCTCCCTCTATTATATACAGATGTCTTCCTAATAAAACGTACCACTGGCACCTTTTAAAGTTCAAACATCAGCAAAAATAGCGCTATATCAAATCGTTATCTTCGTTTTGCTATCTGGTAACAGTTTTTGTTGAAACTTCAGAACCATTGCGGCGATACATCTCTAAGAAACTCAAAGTTGCACCGCTCGTCACTAATCGTGATTTACTATGGGTATCAGGGGCAAGCACTCCGCTCTTTGTCTGCTCCTGATATCCCGAATTTTCACATTTTTGTCGGAACGCTGCCTTCCTGTTCGCTTGTTTTTATAAGGGAACAGACAACTTAACGTTTTTCTTTCGCTTATCCGTTAAGCGTACGTTCATATGTTTAGCATGTCTTGTACACTTCACTGAGCCTTTTCTTTTTATTGGATGTTTCCGTCATTGTATCCACTATATCCATTAGTGTTGTATGAAGGTGTTGTCATTGTTTCTGACATCTCAAGATCCTCGATGTTCGCTGCAGCATTCACCGTAGCTTTCTCACATCTTATCTTATATGCAGAGCTCTGGTGTGCCTTACGCTCTCTGATCTTTAAGAGCTAAGGTTCAGACTTTATTACAGCCATTGATACGAGAGCGGCAAGCACTTTTGCAACGACTATAACTCCATCTTTTGGCAATGCTGATAGCAGCCAGCCTCAACGTTACGAAAGATTCATCATTGATCACAGTCAGTACAGAGGAGCGGTTTTCTTTCACTGTCTCAAGCTGAAGATCTTCGATTTTCTTTTGATAATCTGCAATCTCTTTCGAATAATTTTTATTTGCCATATATAATGTTCTCACTTTCGTTAGTGCAAAACATACAACACAACTACGGTCCGTAGTTTCTATTTGGATCATTTCTAGTATAACATGCATTTTCAAAATTTGATAGGCTTGTAATTATCAGTGTATTTTGTACCACAAATATCTTGATTGAGTTCTACAAAAAGCCCATGGAACCTCACCAAGATATAAGACATCAAAAGACATACTCATCGCAGCGATGACTGTTATTTCATTGATTTTCCCTTTTTAGAAGTACCTTCCTTCTTGCGATGATATATTTTTTTTAATTTCACCTTGCCGTTATTGCCTTCTGTCAATACAGATAAGTATTGTTCTCGCGAAATAAAACGCTGCTGATAACAATACTTTAATACTTTTGTTAATGCTTTCACTTCAATCTGGCGAACACGCTCACGTGTAATACCAATTGTATTTCCAATACCTTCTAACGAAGTTACTGGATAACCGTCAAATCCATACCTACGTATTAGAATTTCTTGTTCTCTCTCAGATAAAGTATTTATGGCATCTCTAATTACTTTTCGGTCATTAATATCAATCCATTCATCAAATCTATTTTCATAATCAGTATCTTTTAGGAATTCCTCACGCAGAGGATCCTCTAAAATGTCTTCTATACTTCAGATGGACGAAGTATAGAAATCCAATGATATGCTTCTTGTGTTGTATTGCATCCCGCATACTTCATCAATGCAGAATACAATTCACAGTTATCCATTTCATTTATATCATCACATTGGCAGCCATCAAATAATAATTGCATGACCTGATGAATGTGTTCTCGATAGTGAACAGGAATGCGCATATTTCTATCATATGGAGAAGCATTTCGATCCATGACTTGTCTCATCCACATTGATACATATGACGGAAATAACCCCATAACGTTATCGTTATACTTCGAGTACCATTATGATACCGATACAAGCTTCTTGAAAGGTATCCTCAATGTCGACACCAGTTTTTTTATAATGATATAATGCACTTTTACAGATGCTCTCATACTCATGTCGAATAATCGATTTTCTGCAAACTCTTTGTTTGGAGAATCTGTATGGATATCTTTCAAATAGTAATCATATTCTCCTAAACGTGCCGCTTGGATATTTCTAACGTAATCAATCACATCCTTCATTCCAGGAGAGATTTCAAGCACTTCTTGATAAATAGACTCATAATCAAGTTGTGCCATATCGAAGTCTTCAAGCTCATCTTCATCAGCATCTACCACTGAAGATGTCGGTTATTCCAGCGATCTTTAGTACCTTGGATTTCTCTATCAGCAATAACTCGCTCCTGAAGACTTTGCAATCCAGAATCTGTACTTTCATACAAAGCCAGAAGCGCATTTTCAACTTTTAGCAGATGTAATATTTCATCTTTTAAATATGAAAATTTGTTGTCCGATATCACAGGTTCAAGAACATCGGTAGAAAATATCAGCTCCTCTCCATTAAGATCATATAATTTTAATACCTGTGAACTTCCTTTACTTCCTTTTTCTAAAAAAGCTGACGGTAAAGCCTTAGATACTTTATATACTCTCAAGAAAAGTAAAATACCACTTTTTCGGTCAGAAAAATAATCCAAATATGGCTTTACTCCCCATGCAGGCATATGTTCTCGACTAAGCTGCCTAATCACGGAGGGGGTAACTCGAAATTCAACCTCCGTATCAATTACTGCAACATAGTTGCTCGTCGGTACACAACTATTATCTTCTATTGACATCATGATGTCTGTTACACCACCACGATATTTACCGTTATACCCAGTGAAAGGTGCAAAATACATATATTGTCGAAAAAACTCAGGACGAATAATATTTCTTCCGAATACGGTAATCTGACAATATTTATCGTAGTGTCGGCCAGCATCTTGCAACAAAAATATTGAATTTTGATCTTCACGCAAAGCGTACGCTACTTGCACCACAATGATTCACCTCACATATTTTTGTTTATAGGAAATAATCTGCCATCTTCAAGCAAATCTCCAAGTTGATTTAAGCCATAGCACATTAACACTCTTGCAAATTTATAAGGAGTATCTTCACCTGGATATAACGCCTTCATAATATGCGCAATGTATTTATCAGGATCAACAGAACCAATATTGTAATGATTGCCTTGGGTGTCGTAGATATTATCCAAATCTATCAATTTATCGGAGGTTCCTACCTCATCCCAATAATACTTAATAGCATATGCCATCCCAAATTTCGCAGCCACTAAAGCGTCAGGGAAATTACCACTATCCTTCATACAATTTGCAATCTTAGAGGCATGCTTGGATAAACTAAAAAATGTTATATTCTCAGCCATGATTTTACCTCCTCACTTAATCTCTGTATGCATAGATGATACACGTTCAAGCTTATATTCATGAATCAACTTATTACCAATCTCTTTTCGTGCAACCTGGTCATCAATCTCACCTGTATAAGCTAACAGTATTGCCTGTTCTGCCATTGATGACAGTGTATGTGCAATATTCGCTTTGTGTGTGGGATCCAATCGTCCAAATGGAGAGTCCATAATGATAGGTCCACGCAATGGAGCATTCATATGTAGTGCACCAATAAGTGATAAAGCAACAATATGCTCATAGCCAGAAGACCTTCCAGGAACTTTACGACCTGAACGATGAATGATTTCTAAACCATAGTTATCGTTAATCTGCAGACCAACATAATCCTTATCGCCTGTCAACTTTACAAACAGTTCAGTTGCATCTTTTTCAACGTTTTGTTTCAGTCGTTCACGATACAGTGATTTACTTTTTTCGAAAATCTGATAAACATGTTCGCACAGATCATATTTACGACTGGCAACACGATAATCAGTACCGCCTGCCATCTTATCTATGGTAGCTGCAACCTTATCTTTATTCACTTTTAATTCTGCTACTTTTTTTGTTTCATCTTCTATACCACGTCTGATATCACGAAGATTCTGCTCGACTTCAGAATGTTTACGAGAAATACTCAACACGTCTGCTTCCTTTACATTTTCGCCATATCGTGAAATATTTTCACGAAGCTCTTCGATGGTCTGCCTATACATTCCGATATCCAATTCAAGTTCATCTTTTCGTTCTTCTAGCATCGCGATTTTTGTCTTCATATTTTCTGTATCAGAAGATAAATCTCTAATAGTCGACAACTGTAAATTCAAGTCAGAAAGGCGTTGTCTTTCTTTCTCTGTCAATCCTGCAAATTCATTTGTCGATTCACTAATGTGATTACGAAGCTTCTGAATAATATCACTAGATACATCCTGTCCACACACAGGACAAACACGATCACTGATGGCTTTCTTCATTTCAAGAATGAACCTATCCGCAACCTTCTTTTTTTGACGCTTTCCATCAAGAATTGTTATTTCAGACTCAATGTTTTCACGAATATCACGAATTGTATTAAGCAACATTCCACGCCATGCATTGCGCATAACTTCACGAAGTTGCGCCTGAATATCAGCTAATTTACCTTCAGCTTTCTTTTTATTTTGCTCAGCTTCATTTCGCTGAGTGATCCAATTACGAAGTTTATCAGTATCCTGCATTTTTCCCTCAAGATTATTTTTCTCACGTATCAGTCAATCTGTTCAGCCTGTTTTTCTCGTATAATATTCTGATGCTCTTCAATATTTGCTGTTAGATTTTCTAGTTCTTGACCAAGTTGCATTGTCTTGTCATCTGCACGCGCAGCTCTTGATTTCTGTCGTTCATAATTAGATAGACAGTCTTCAACATCAACTACTCCATTCTGCAGTACAGGAACGCCAAGAATCTTTCGATAGATGTCTTTATCTGATCTCCATCAGCAGTATTAGTTTCCAGCAATTCTTCATACTCCTGAAGAAGTTCTGCATCGAACAAGAAGAATCTCGCCACCTGTTCAGGCATGATAACATTTAACTCATGTTCTCTATCCTCAGGTGACAAGATAGAACCATTCTTATTCAAAGAAAGCACTTTTTCATAATCTTCTTCACCAGCGGGTTTAACAACGCCAGGCCTTAAAGCCAGTTGTCGAGTCAAACGATAAGTATCACCATCATTCGTCATATCCAGAATAACAGAAAAACCGTATCTTTCTTCAACAACTGCCTCAGCGTTACACATCGCACTTAAATTTTTCAAAACACCATTTCTTCGCTGAACTACTCCAAATAACCCGTAACGGAAAGCATTCAGCAACGTCGTTTTACCGCGTCCATTATTGCCCCAAAAAATGGTTACACCTGACTGATCAGAAAAATCAATAACCTGCTCGCCTTTATATGGACCAAAATCACGAAGCGTCATTTTTCTAAAATGTAACATAGTTTGCCTCCGATTAACTTATCTTATTGACATATGATGCAATCACCTGTATTGTCTCAACTCTTGCCTTATTACGGTCATCCTGATTATCAAACTGTGCTAAAGCAATCTGTTCTATCATTTCTTTTGGCACATCTGGATATTCATTTGATCGAATTTCTTCCAAAACGGCCAGAAGTTCAGTCACGTTCTGTCTTGTCATCCTCGATTCCTCCATCCTTAATATCTTGATAATTAATGCCATATCTTCGCGCAATAATACGCAAATCTGACACACACGATGGGTTTTCTGCCCATTCGCCAAATTGAATTGCACGTGACAATTCAGCCATAACAATTGAATTGCTAGCATCTTCCTCATCATCAAATGAAATCTCAGGCATTATAATCGCATCATATAACTGTGCGAAATATTTCTCTGGATATCGTCTAAGTATGCGACCACGTCGCTGAATAAATTCTCGTGGATTCTTTGAAGATGCTAAGATCAATGCATGTGTCGTTGACGGTATGTCAACGCCTTCATCCAAACAACGAATGGAAACAAGTATACCGCCATATTTTCCGAAATAGCTTAAAGTCTCATTTCTATCGCCATCCATATCAGAATGATATTCATACGCATTAAATCCATTATCTAAGAGCAAGGAGAGAATATCTCCAAGTTGTCTTTGATTATCACAATAAATAATCCATCTTTGCTCATCCTTGTAATATTTTTTGATTATTTCAAGAGCAAGCGGTATTTTATTGGCTGCTTGTTTTACGATGCGTGCTCTTGAAAGTAACTTCATCTGTATTCTTGGATTGGATGCAATTATTGTACTAATGGACTCACCTGATCTTTTCTCTATAGCAATCAATCGACTTATTTCTTTGGATATTGATTTCCACTCATCCTGTTCCTCTGGGGTTAGATGAACTTGAAGCGGATGATAATAATATTTCGTAAGTACATTGCTTTTTATGGCATCTTCCAATGAAAAAACAGGTGGTACAACACCGCCAAAATATTCAAAAATTGCAGCAGTTCCTTCTGGATCTCCATAACGGATTGGTGTTGCTGACAGACCTAATCTCTCACCTGCATTAATTTTCAAAATATTTCTTCTTGCAGGACTACCAATGCGGTGCACTTCATCAGTAACAAGCAATAAATGTGAGCCATCAACCACATTGCGAATAAAATGATCACCACATGCTGTATCCATAATTGCAATAGTTATTTTCTTCTGCGTATCGCTTGGTCGTGTCCACAACTGCAATGTATTATTAGTTTTCCAGGAATTGAATCCATCACCACACATTAAATATCGGACAGGGATATCCTTTATATTATCTTCGATTTCTGTTTTCCATTGCCGTAAAAGCTCTTTTGACGGGACCAATACTAAAACTGACTTGTCACGATCTAAAGCATCACGAATGGCGCAAATTGCCGTAAAAGTTTTTCCACTGCCTGTTGCATGCTCCAAAATGCCATGTCTTCCATTACTTACCCAGTTCTCCAAAGCCGTTAACTGATGCTTTCGTGGTGATTTTGATGCATTTTTTTATTTGGTGCCCATTTTTTAGCAAGCGATATCGACGTAGATATTTCTTTTACAAGTGTTTTCCAGTCGTACCCATTACTTTTATCAATCAAACTTTTCCTAACAGCATCAGGAAAATCATAAACTAAAACATGTGGTTCAGATTTATTCCAAAGTCTATTGAAATAACTCGTAGCACTTTGTACTCGCTGTGCATCTCTAACATCTGCCCAACTCGGAAATACATCTATAGATTCTAAATTTCCACAATCTGACAATCCTTGAAAAGTTTCATTCATAGAACCTCTAAATCCTACTGCACTTCCACGTGAATCTATAAAGATTCCTACTTTATCATGAAACAATCTTTCAAGATCTGGTTCCATACCACTTTTAGGTACTGCAATCTTGACATCTATAATACCTTCAGCTACGAGACAAGCCAAAACACGTGCAGGTTTTGAGAGATTATCAAGTGCAAATAACTCATTCAATTCCTTAGATAGTGATTCTTTTAAGATTATGTCATTGATTGCAGAATAACCTTCGGTCATTGCGTCTTTATCTGTGTCTGAAATTACAGGCGAACAAATAATGCGAATTTTTCCGCCATTTACAATAAACTCTTGAAGTGCAGACCAAGCAAGAATGTATATTGTACTTCCAAAATAACCTGATATACGGTCATACTGACAAGAACTACGCATAGCAGGAAGATAAAAATCATCTGCTATGTTATGTTCACTCTTATTATAATCAGGTCTGAAATTATGTTTCTGTAACTCCATGTTCCGCCCTCTCTAACATTATATGAAGATCAATGTTAAATCGCTCTTGTAATGCATTTTTGAGATACTGTCGCTGAGCAATCACAAGGATCTCCTTATTATTTTTCTGGCATACGTGGACTTTTCCCTCAAGTGCAGGCAATATTTGTCTCAGATATACCTGAATATTGGCTGAATATGCAAATTCCTTATGTTTATCTAATTCAAATAAAATCCAAATTCCATCCGACGGATCGATAAACGGTGTTGCATATCCAATTATCAACGTTGTCTTACCATCAGATGTATCAAACTTTCCTCTTTCTCCACGCTTTTGACCATCCAAAATTAATTGGACTTTAAACTCATCTATTGATCTTCCGCCTGGCGGCGCTGTACAATTGAAAAGATATACTTTCAATTCACGATTGAATGGATACTTCAATCGTAATATTAATGGCTTATGACCATTATTTTCAACATCCTCAGCACAAACGCCTAAATCTTCCAGGAATAGATCATGTAGTTCCTTCTGAGATAAACGATGGCTTGCCATTTCTATAAATCCCCTTATACTTTGTCTGAATAGATGGGCTACATATTATATCGACATCATTGCCCTTATAATCTTTATTCATCCAGTTTTTCAAATCATATTTCGCAATCAATAGCTCTGGCATGGGCATGTTATTAGCATTAGTTGATAATAAATTATCAGCAACTTTCCAATTTGAATCGTTCTTCAGAAATTCCGTTAATCGGGCCACAAAAACAGTTTTTGTTTGAGGCTTTTCGTATAAACCAACTGTAGGGAACCACGCTTTATAAAGATCATATAAAAAGCCAAAAGGTAATAGGGACCATTTGCATTTTGGAAGCATATCCGTGCAGAAGCGGTCCATATTTTTGTTGTATACTGCATCAGAAGAAAATTCTACTTCATACCACTTTTGTGCCATTTCATGATATTCAGGATTTATCTCAATATATCTGAAGTCACGTCCTAGTCTATGGGCAACAATAGCAGTAGTTCCAGAACCACCAAATGGATCAAGTACAACGTCTCCTTCATTTGTACCTGCTTTAATAAAGAACTCAACAAGTGATTCGGGAAAACGTGCTGGATGACCAATTCCAAACTGTTTACATAAACGATGAAATGTATCATTGCTACTCGTATTACTTATTGAGATAACACTTCCTGGATCAGAACCTCCATTATTTTTCCATGCACGGCTTAAATCGAAATTATGCCTGCTCGGACGAGAATTCGCACTTCGGTCGCCCTGCGGAGCAGATTGAAACAATTCCATCATTCTATCACCATATGGTTTTCGAATAGGATCCATGTTAAATGTCCACTTGTCTGTTTTACTGAACCATAAACAGTATTCGTGAGATTTTTTTGTTCTACCCATTGTACCTCTTGAAAACACATTTGGAGGTGTTGCTGGATTATACCAAATATAATCACGCACAAGATGAAATCCCACCTGTTCTACCAACATTACGACCAGCTTAAATACAAATAAACTTTGAAACTTACCATCAAGTTTATCATTGATATTTAATACAAAACTTCCTTCTGATTTCAATATTCGATACATTTCTTGAGCACGTGGTAAAAACCAATTATCAAATTGATCAGGTTTAATCTTTATCCCAGTAGCTCCATAATCTTTGATTTGATTAGCGTATGGCGGTGAAGTAAAAATAAAATCAATGCTCTCATCAGGCATTTTTTCATTTCCTCTAAGCATTCACCATTAATAAATTCATTCATATATGTATATCATCCTTTTATTATCTGATTATCACTTCACGCACTTTTCCTGAATCCATTCATGTAATAGATCGCTTACAGTCGTATGATTCTTGAGCGCATGCATTTTCACAATATCACTGTCCTCTTGTGTGATTGACAGCGTAATTTTTGTTTTGGCAACCTTTTTGTTGGGCGCAACACTAGTTACCGCAGCAGTAATCTTTTCTTGCTCCTGTACTCTTGCCTGAACTGCACTATCAAAGATATTCCTTTTTTGCCATATCTATTTCCACCCTTTCATCGGGAAACGTATTATGTCCATACGTATATGATTATAGTCGTATGCACTTTCCAAGTCAATTATTCCTTAGGTAAACCAGCTAGTTCATGTACCGTATCACATAGCTCACGAACTACAGAGGCTGCAGAGCTATGCTTCGCATACGTAACAACTTTCTTGTTTATCGACAACATTGTCGACATCTTATGAAGTGTCCATGAAGATTGACCAAGCGAACATTGACAGAGTAATAGAGAATACCCATCTTTGTTAGTTCATTCGTGTTAAAATCTTCTGTCAAACTCGTACCAATAATGCTATACATTACTCTAAGTGACCATAAATAAGTCGTTAATAAGTCGTTATCATTTCAAGATCACATATCGTCTCCAGATCGTATAACATCAGTTCGTCAGCGTCATAATAAAGTTCATTTATGCTATCACTTTTTATTTGAGGGCTAGTTGCTATAACATAGATCTTATGTCTTCTTTGAATGACAATACATCTCTAAAATTCTTGGTAGATGGAAGCATAATGAGATTGAGCACTCTTATTGTTTTTTCTATCATAGCATTTTTATACGATGTTTCTTCGGCACTTCATTACTCATCATTCTTACTGTCTTCTTCTTTCAGTCTTGCATTCTCGAGGTCCCATACAAAACTTGTGATCAAAGCTGAAATATTTGTATGTCTTACAAATGCCATTCTATGCAGCATTTTTTCGTCTCTTCATCTACTGAAATACTGATTGATATCTTTTGTTTTGCCGCCTATAGGTCTTGCTATCTTAAATCCTCCTTGTTTCCAAAACAATAAGGCTGCAAACAGATAATCAAGGGGAAAAATCCCTAAGAATCTGTTCACAGCCTTCATATTACAAACTTTTGCTATAAGCTCATGCAGCAGAATATACATTAATGGTAAATATTCATTATTAACTTATGATTGTATTATAACAAGCGAAATATCAGAAGTTGATACGTGTTCACTTCTATACGTATATAATAACACATAAAAAAGGAGCCAGGACTTTGCTGTGAGTCTTGGCTTCTTGACTGTATTACTGTAGGTTAATTTTTGATTGTGTTTAATTTTAAGATCATATTGAAATGCTTCAGCGTATCCATGATTATCTGTTCTTTATTAGCAGGTACCTGAGATTGCTTACTGTCAGTACCCTTCGGTTTATTGAATCATTCACGCTTATCAATGTCCGCTTTCTTCTTGACCTGAGCTATATACAGAGAAGAAATGTTAGCATTATATTTTGTTGCGATATACTCTTTGATCTCCTTGCATGTCGCACTTCCATGTATCAGCTCCTAGTTATCATTCTCTGGTTTATATGGTACTGAAACCTACTTTGTATTTTGATGGGATAATAGACATACAGATTCTACATGACCTGTTTGTGGGAACATATCTACAGGTTGGATTTCTGTAGCTTTATAGCCTAATTCGTCTAAGATACCGATATCGCGAGCAAGTGATGCTGGGTTACAAGATACGTAGACAATGCGTTTTGGTCTCATAGCAGCGAATGTTTTTAAAACTTCTGGTGCACAGCCTGCTCTTGGTGGGTCAGTTACGATTACATCTGGACGAAGTCCTTTGCGATAGAGTTGAGGCATTAATTTAGCAGCATCGCCTGTCAAAAATTCAGCATTTCTTATATTGTTATCACGAGCATTGGCGATAGCGTCGCGGATTGCTTCAGGTACGATTTCCATACCGTAAACTTTTTTTGCTTTTTGAGCTAAGAATAAAGAGATTGTACCTGTGCCACAATAGCCGTCAATTACAGTTTCTTTACCTGTTAAATTAGCGTATTTTAAAGCACATTCATATAATTTTTCTGCTTGTTCTGTATTTACTTGGAAGAAGGAAGTGCGGATATTTTGAATTTTAGACTACCTAATCTATCTGTGATATGAGAAGCACCCCAAAGAATTTTGCACTCTTTGCCCATGATGATATTATTTCTACCAGTATTGATATTTTGTACGACACTTGTCAAATTTGGAATTTTGGAGCGTAAGAAATTCACGATTTCACGCACGCGAGGTATTTTTGGTTGAGCAGTAACGAGTACGACCATACATTCAGTTTCGTCGCGATTAGTGCGACCTACAACATGGCGTAAAAGACCATAATGAGTTTTTTCATCATAGACACTTAATTTAAATTTTGTAGCCATTTCACGTACAGCATTGGCAATTACATTATTTGTATGTTTTTGAATATGGCAGTTTTCAGTATTGATGATATTATGACTGCTATGGGCATAACAACCAACGATAATACCTTCTTTTTTACTTCTGCCGATTGGAAATTGCATTTTATTGCGATAGTGCCATTCATGAACAGATGGCATAGTAGGGTGAATGATGATATCTTTTTTGATAGCGATATGTTCCATCATATCGATTACTTTTTGTTTTTTTGCATTTAGTTGAGCTTCATAAGAATAATGTTGAAGTTGGCAAGCACCACAGTCATCATATACTTTACAGATTGGTTTTATTCTGTCTGAAGTTTTTTCAAGAATAGATACTATTTCGCCTGTAGCATAATTTTTTTTCACAAGTGTGATTTTAGCTTCTACAGTTTCTCCAGGAAGTGCATAAGGAATAAATACAGTGAAATTTTCAAAGCGTCCAACGCCTTCACCGCTTTGCCCCATTCCTGTGATTTTTATTTCATATTTCTGTCCTAATTGAACAGGAATTTTACTTTTCATTAATTAAAAAATCCTTTCTATAATAAAAAATTATTTAGCAAATGATACTTGAGTTAATAAATCAAGTGGTTTAGCAATTAAAATATCTGCGCCATTTTGTTTTAATTCATCAGCAGGTCTAAATCCCCATAATACACCAACAGCTAACATATCGGCATTTTTGGCAGTCTGCATATCTACATCAGAGTCCCCAAGATAAGCTATTTCTTGAGGTTTTAATTGCCAATTTTGGGCAATCATCAAGACTTTGCCTGGGTCGGGGTTTGCGTTTTAATCCAGCTTTATCGCCGATTATTTCGCTGAAAATACCTTCACCAAATAATAATTTTACGATATTTTTAGCAGCTTCATCATGTTTATTTGTACAAATACCGAGTTTTATATTTTGTTGTTGCAATTTTTTTAATAAAGTTAAGATATCTTCATAAGGAGCTGTATGGTCTAAATTATGTTTAGCGTATACTTGTTTGAATTTAGCTAAAGCTTCATCTAAAAGATATTGTTTATCTTGAGGTAGGGAACGCTCCATTAATTTTTTTATGCCGTTACCTACACGATATTTATAACTTTCGATATCATGAGTAGGTAAATTATATTCAGTAAGTACAATGTTTACACTATTTGCTAAATCTGTTAAAGAATTGACAAGAGTGCCATCAAGGTCAAATATAACGCCTTTGTAGTTCATAAAATCAACCTTCTTATATTTGTAGTTTTATATTAAAAATTAGTATGTGATTTTTCTAATTCTAAGAGATAATTTTTTAATTTTAATCCACCTGCATAACCGATTAATTTTCCATTAGAGCCAATAACGCGATGACAGGGAATAATAATAGGCAGTGGATTTTTATTATTAGCCATGCCTACAGCTCGATATGCTTTAGGCTTATTGATTTTTTGAGCGATTTCTTTATAACTAGTAGTTTGTCCATAGGGAATATTTTGAAGCTCTTTCCATACTGCAAGTTGAAATGGCGTACCTGTTAATTTAAATGGTAAAGAAAATATAGTGCGTTTCCCTTGGAAGTATTCATCTAATTGAATAGTAGCCATAGATAAAAGCTCTGTTGTTTGTAACAGAGCTTTTTGTGGTTGCGTAAATTGAATATTAATTAAATGAGTTTCTGTCGCTACTAGATATAAAGAGATATTTTCAAATTGATATTTACAAAAATAAAACATCTTTAGACCTCTTTTATCATAGTGGTTAAAATTTCAGCGATTTGTTTTAATTTCCAAGGTTGCATTTTCAATACAGGTATGGCTCTTTTGTATTGATGTATAGTCGCCATGATGATGACATCACTAGTTTCTTTGCTTAAATCAGCACAATGACGAGAGATAGCAACTTCGCCACCTTTGCTTAAAAATGTTTGTTTTAAAATATTGGCAGCTTTGCTATTTACATCATAAAGTTTTATCACTTTGAAAAGAGCTTTATCTTGCATTATTTTTATGCCAGCATCAGTGCAGTGGATATCTTGCATAGCTTGGCGTGCTTCATCAATAGTATTTAAATCTAAGATTTCGGGTGAAAAATCATGTATCATTTTCATTTAACCTAAATAAGGATTGATTTGTTTTTCATAGGCAATAGTAGTTGCTCCACCATGACCAGGAAAAACAGTTAAATTTTCATCTAAAGTCAAGATTTTTGCTTTTAAATTGGAAATTAAATCAGTCATAGAGCCAGTAGGAAAATCAGTTCTACCAATAGAGCCAGCAAATAAAGAGTCGCCACTCATAACAACGCCTTCACCAACAAGGCAAATTCCACCAGGTGTATGCCCTGGAGTATGGATTACTTTTAGATTGCAATTGCCAAAAGAAATAATATCGCCTTCATGTAAGATATATCGGCAGGTTGAGAAATTATAGGTCTACCCATATAGCCATTTTCAGAAAGATTGAGATGTGGGTCAGTGAGCATACAAGCATCATCAGCATGAATAGCCAATTTTGCTTTTAGAGCTAAACCTAATTCTTTATTAGCGCCAATATGGTCAGCATGACCATGTGTATTTACAATATATTTAATATGAAGTTTTAAATTATCGACTACATTTAAAATACTTGTAGCTTCATCGCCTGGGTCGACGATTATGCCTTCTAAAGTTTGTTCATCATATAAAATATAGCAATTTTCCATGATTGGGCCAACTACTAAGGCTTTTATTTTCATGATAATGCTCCTTTGTAATTTTTATTAGTTTATTTTTCTTTAGCAGAACTACTCAAATTACGACGAACGCTATAAACATCTTTGAGACGGCGAAGTGTATTCATTAATTGTTCTGCACGAGCTAAATTTTTTGTATGGAAAGTAATAGTCATGACAGCAGTTTTATTGCTAGGAATACTGCGAGAAGAAATATTTTCAATATTTATTTTCGCATCAGAAATTCTAGCGATGATTTCAGTTAAGATACCTTGTCTATCGTAGCAACCAACTTCGATAGTTACAGGATAAGATTGGTCTGTGCTGATATCCCAATTTACATCAATGACGCGCATCATATCATTGCCTTCACGCAATACATTTGGACAATCAGCGCGATGAACAGATACCCCGCGACCACGAGTTATATAACCGATTATTTGGTCGCCTGGGATAGGATTACAACATTTTGCTAAATGCACAAGGAAACCATCTTCACCTTCGACTAAAATACCATGACTTGCTTTTTTCTTAGGTGTTTTAGGCTTGATTTTTTCAAGCATTTGTGAAATATCCGGAGGGGTGATTTCTTGTAGGTCTTTTTTTATAAAAAGCAATGAGTTTACTCATAATACTATTTACAGTGATACCACCAAAACCGATAGAAGCAAACATATCATCAGTATTTTGGATATTTAATTTTTGAGCTACTTGTAAAAGTCTATCATTTTTGGCTAAATCTTTAAAATTGTAGCCTAAATGTTTAGCTTCATTTTCTAATAATTCAAGACCACGAGCAATATTTTCTTCACGGCGTTGTTTTTTGAACCATTGGCGGATTTTTGTTCTTGTTTGTGAAGAAGCTACGATATTCAACCAATCTGGACTTGGGCCATTATTTTGTTTATTGGTAATTACAGAAACGATATCACCGTTTTGCAAAGTATATTCAAGTGGAACAATTTTGCCATTTACTTTAGCACCTACACAGTGATTGCCGATATCTGTATGAATGTGATAAGCAAAATCTATAGGGTTTGAGCCTTTTGGTAAATTGATAACATCACCGCGAGGAGTATATACGAATACTTCATCGGAGAAAATATCAATTTTGAGTGCTTCAAAATATTCGCGTGGATCGGAAAATTCATCTTGAAGTGTAATCATTTGGCGAAGCCATGAAAGTTTTTTATCGTATTCGCTATTAGCTCCTATACTTTTATTGCCAGCTTCTTTATATTTCCAGTGAGCAGCAATACCATATTCAGAAATAGCATGCATGGCAAAAGTACGAATTTGAATTTCAAGTGGAAGACCATTATCTGTGATTACAGTAGTATGCAAAGATTGATAGCCATTAGTTTTTGGTACAGCGATATAATCTTTAAATCTACCTGGTAGTGGTTTCCACATAGCGTGAATAATACCAAGTACAGTGTAGCAATCAGGGATAGTCTGCACTAATACACGCACAGCGAGTAAATCGAAAATATCGGAGATATCTTTATTGCTTTTTTTCATTTTGCGGTAGATACTGTAGAAATGTTTTGCTCTACCTTTGATTTCACCTTTTAAATGAATTTTATCAAATTCTTGCTGTATTTTTGCTACAGCGTCATTGATAAAACCTTGACGTTCTTCACGTTTTTGATTTACTTTATCTACTAAATCATAATAAGTTTCAGGTTCAAGATAACGCAAACATAAATCTTCAAGTTCCCATTTGATATTGGAAATACCAAGGCGATTAGCAAGTGGTGCATAAACTTCTAGCGTTTCTTTAGCAATGCGTTTTTGTTTTTCTTCACGCATATATTTTAAGGTACGCATATTATGCAAGCGGTCGGCTAATTTTATCATGATTACACGAATATCTTTAGCCATAGCTAAAAACATTTTGCGATATGTTTCAAGCTGTTGGTCCTCTTTGGATTTATATTTCATTTTGCTGAGTTTAGTTACGCCGTCAATGAGCATAGCAACTTCTTCGCCAAAGAGTTCTTTCATTTGTTCAATGGTATAGATTGTATCTTCCACAACGTCATGCAATAAGGCAGCAGCAATAGTAACATCATCGATATGTAAATCAGTTAAAATCATAGCGACATGTAATGGGTGTGTGATATACATTTCACCTGAAATACGTTTTTGGTCAGCATGTGCCTCATAAGCAAGATTATAAGCTTTAGTAATTAAATCAAAATTAGCTTGTGGATTATAACTTTTACGGTATTGATAATATCATCAATTGTAATATCCATATTATCAGTTTCATCTTAATCACTCCAGAGATTATGAAAAACATAATCATAAAATTTATCGAAAGACTAAAAAGG
>ENA-OQHP01000250-OQHP01000250.1-human-gut-metagenome-genome-assembly--contig:-NODE-250-length-17909-cov-2.508379_pt1 | contig 17909 bp, 20 predicted proteins | sample MGYA00242563_ERZ504717 | MGnify/ENA primary metagenome ERZ504717 (study PRJEB26092, sample SAMD00036212) | human gut metagenome | host: Homo sapiens | study: EMG produced TPA metagenomics assembly of... | reverse complement strand
TTCAAATTCACTTTTTCTGAACTCACCTTTGTTACACATTATTTCCAAATTTATGCCAAATGAATGAAATGCCACATTTGCTCTTTTAAATCCATTTCTTTCGTAAATGCAACTCTCTTTTTCTCTGTTCAAATTTTCAGCATTTACTTCATCAATTCTTTCCATATCTAGTGCTATTTGATAATCACTGTATACATTCTGCAACTTCTGTAAAGCCTTACTGCCTTTTCCCTGTCCTCTAAATTTCTTGTCTATTGCAAAATAACTTAAATAACATTCTCTATTTTCACTATCCGTTATTATTATTGCAAAACCTGCAAATTCATCATCATAAAAAGCCCAGCTATCACAACCACATTCATCTAAAAGATTGATTAACTTTTCAGAGGGTATCCTTTCTTCTTTTGGAAAGGCTTCGTCATTTAAGCTATACAACTTTTCTTTATCCTTAAAGTTACTATCTATCTTTATAAATTCCATACTTTTTACTCCTCTCTTTTATTCTTTAAAACCAATTTTGCAAATCTTCATAGTAATAGCTTTCCATTTCACTTGCATTACCAACTTTATTAAAGAAACAACTTGGAATTTCTCCCTCTTTCAAATTCTTGGCAATACATAACGAGCAACCTTTATTATGATTAGTTGGATGAAATGGACATTTTAAATCTTTACATGTACAAAACTTACTTAAATTTTCCATATTATTTCTCCATTTTATCATTTAAACAGCCGCCAGAAACTTCCCATAAATACATACTTGCTACAGAACATAAGGCTATATCGTTTTCTATATTTTTCAAATAAATCTTTTGTAATTTCTTTTTTATTGTATAAAATTTTCATACCATTTTTTATACCAAAATCGCCATAACTTAATACATCCATTCTGTTCATAGAAATATAAGAACCATTTCAGCAGTCCATTTACCTATACCGTCTAATGTACACAATTCTTTTATTGCATCATTGTCTGATTTTTCATAAAGAGCTTCTATACTAAATTCTTTTTCCAAAACCTTTCTTGAAAAATCCTTTATCCATATAGCCTTTTTAGCTGAAATCCCTATACCTTCTAAATCTGTATTATATATATTTTCAGGAGTAACTTTACCTACCCTATTTATAAATCTATTCCATATTGTATCAAGAGCTTTATTAGAAATTTGTTGACCAACAATATTTTTCACAATGCAAACAAATATATCTGGCTCAAGTTTTCTCTCCACAACTCCAACTTATCAATAACAGTTGCTAATTTTTTATCTTTTTTCTTTAAATAGTTTAACTCTTTTTCTCCGTACTTAAAATACATATATACCTCTTACAAAAAGCGAGGTACTAAAAAAGTACCCCGCCCTAAATTAACTTATAAAAAATTTCATAATATGTTTGCCTTTTTCTCCGTCCATATTACCCCTTATATAAAGGTAATCAGAAGTTCTAAAAAGGAAATTACCAGCAAAAGCACCTACAATCTGTTCTTTACCATCTACAACATCTTTATAACTAGCATCATAAGAACAAAATGCCTTACCAATATGAACATCTTCTATTATTCTATCGTTATGATACATTGTGCAAACAACATGTCTACCCTCAACTCTAGTACAAATAATTTTAAGATTTTCTTGAGGGCACTCCCATATTTCATTTACTTTAGGAAGAACTATTGCCACATTCTGATATAATGCAAATAGAAAATATAAAACTAAAAGAACACCTAAAATAGGTAAAAATGTACTCATATAAACTCAATCCTTATACATTAAATCTGAATAAAACAACATCTCCGTCTTTCATAACATAATCCTTACCTTCACTACGGTAAACACCAGCTTCCTTAGCTGCTGCTACAGAACCAAGTTTTACAAGGTCATCATATGTTACAACTTCAGCACGAATGAAACCTCTTTCGAAGTCAGTATGTATTTTACCAGCTGCCTGAGGTGCTTTTGTACCCTCTGTAATAGTCCATGCTCTTACTTCCTGTTCGCCGGCTGTAAGGTAAGAAATAAGACCAAGTAACTTATAACTTGCAGCAATAAGTCTATCAAGACCGCTTGTTTCACAGCCTAAATCAGCTAAAAATTCAAGTTTTTCATCGTTTTCAAGTTCGGCAATTTCTTCTTCAATTTTTGCACAAACAACGAATACACCTGAACCTTCTTCCGCTGCTCTTTCTCTAACAGCCTGTACATGAACATTGCTAGCACCATCATCAGCTAAATCTTCTTCGCCAACATTAGCAGCGTAGAGAACTGGCTTTCTGCTTAAAAGTGTAAGTGAATCAACAAAAGCTAAATCATCATCATCAAATTCAATAGTTCTTGCATTCTTACCTTCTTCAAGAACAGTCTTAATTTTCTTTAAAATTTCAACTTCTCTAGCAAGAGATTTGTCATTCATAGCCTGCTTCTGTGTCTTAGCAATTCTCTTGTCAACAACATCAAGGTCAGCAAGAATAAGTTCTAATTCAATAGTTTCAATATCTCTTACAGGGTCAACCTTTGCATCAACATGAACTACATTTGTGTCTTCAAAACAACGCACAACATGAACAATAGCATCTACTTCTCTGATATGAGAAAGGAACTTGTTACCTAAGCCTTCGCCCTGACTAGCACCCTTTACAAGACCAGCAATATCAACGAATTCAATAACAGCAGGAGTCTTTTTCTTTGCTGTATACATTTCTTCCAATACATCAAGTCTTTTGTCCGGAACAGGAACAATACCTACATTAGGGTCTATTGTACAGAATGGATAATTTGCAGCTTCTGCACCACCACCAGCAAGTGAATTAAATAATGTACTTTGCCTACATTTGGCAAACCAACAATTCCGAGTTTCATAATAAAATCCTTTCCTTTTCTTTATTGCTTATTTTAATGGCTTTTTAGCCTTTTATTCGTATATTAGTACCAACTATGTAAATCTTGTACCAGCTTATGTACCAATTGCGTACCAATTTTTCGAGAAAATGTATTAAATCACATCAACTATCAAGATTTTATACCCTTATAATAAGTTTATAGTAAAATCTTTTCTTTATTGCAAAATAATAGGAGAGTAAATTATCCTCTCCTATTATAAAATATTTTTTATTTAATCTCGATTAGCAACTGCACCAATCAAAAGGCCTAAAACAAATAATAAAGCACCAACACCGGCAGCAAAAATGCCAAGTTTTGTTTTATCACTATTAGGAATAAATGTACCTTTATATGGATTTTGTTGTACCTGTTTTTCAGCTACACGATAATGTCTTGTAGGTCTTGCATATCTCATAAAAAAGCCTCCTTATCAGTCAATTTACTTTATATTATTATAACACAGCCTACATGATTTTAAAAGTGATATTTTTATTAATTTTAATTATTTTGCTCTTTTGGTCATTTTGCACAAATTTGATAAATTTTCACAAAAAAAGATGTTTTTTTTTGTAAAATTATGTATAATAAAGTAATGAGTTTATAATTATAATATATGATTTATATATTCAATATCAAACTTTTGAATATAAATTTATATAAATTTGGAGGAGTTTGTATATGAGTTATGATGTATTAAAAAGTGAAAATATATATAACGGCAGAGTTTTTCATATTGAAAAAGACGAAATAACTTTACCTGATGGTAGAACTTGTGCCAGAGAAACTGTTGTGCATGGTGGTGCAGCAGCTATGATACCTATTGATGAAAACGGTAAAATTATATTTGTTCGTCAGTATAGACACTCAGCCAGAACAGAAACTTTGGAATTGCCAGCCGGTACTCTTGAAAAAGGAGAAGACCCTTTAGTCTGTGCTACTAGAGAATTGGAGGAAGAAACTAGCTATAAATCTAACGATTTTACATTTTTGTTTAAAATGTATTCAGCAATAGGTTTTTGTAGTGAAATATTATATATCTACCTTGCTGAAAATTTAATTCCAGGTAAATTCAATATGGATGATGATGAATTTATAACTATCGAAAGATATACATTAGAAGAAAGTATCGCTAAAATATGGAATGGGGAAATTTGTGACAGCAAGACAATAGCTGGTATTTTAGCATACAAAGAATATTTAACTAACAAAAATTAATGATTTAAGGGGTTGAATTTTAAAATGAGGGAACAACTTTTAAGTTTTTTGGAGTATATAAAAGAGGAAAAAAACTTTTCAGATAATACAGTTGTATCTTATAAGCACGACATTGAAAGTTTTATGGAATACATAAACAATATTGGAATTAGTTTAAAAGACTGTAAACCAATACATGTAGAGGAATATATTAAAACATTATACGATAACGGCAGAACAAATTCTACTATTGCTAGAAATGTAGCATCTATACGCTGTTTCTTTAAGTATATGTTTGCAAAGGGACTTATAAATACAGACAATGAAATAAACTTAAAAATGCCAAAGGCAGAAAAGAAAATTAAGCGTGAAACATTATCTCCAGAAGTTTTTGACAAAATACTTTATCAAGTTCCAAATAGCACTTCTGGCAGACGAGATAAGGCTATGCTTTCCCTTTTAAGCTGTACTAAAATTTCAATAAGCGAATTGGTTTCAATAGATATTGACAGCTTTAACAAAAGAACAAGAGAAATAAAACTAAAAAGTGGTATTGTTACCCTCCCCTATAATGCTTTTGCCTATTTATTAGATTATTTAGACAATAGCCGTAAATTGTTGTTGTTAGATAAATCTCCAGTAAAAACCCTTTTCTTAAACTGTAATGGCAGTCCATTAAGTCGTCAAGGTTTTTGGAAAACTGTAAAAAAATATATTAAAATGGCTAAAATCGGAGATAGTGTTACTTTACAAAATTTAAAAAGTTTGAAGTTATAAAAAATGGCTATAAAACCTTTAAACCGGTTTTATAGCATTTATAAATTTATGTATTATAAATTATTCTGTTTCTTACAAGCTGTAAGACAGTTTTTCATAAGCATAGCAATAGTCATTGGACCAACACCACCAGGAACTGGAGTAATGTAAGATGCCTTTGGTTCAACGCTTTCAAAATCTACATCGCCACAAAGTTTACCTTCTTCATTTCTGTTAATACCAACATCAATTACAACTACGCCATCGCTTACCATATCTCCTGTAATAAACTTAGGAATACCAACAGCTGCAACTAAAATATCAGCTTCTCTACATACTGATGCAATATCCTTAGTCTTTGAATGACAAGTAATAACTGTACCGTTTTCAGCTAATAAAAGCATACCTACAGGCTTACCTACAATATTACTTCTACCAACTACAACACACTTCTTACCAGTAATATCTACACCACTACGCTTAATAAGTTCAATACAACCAGCAGGAGTACAAGCCTTTAAATCAGCCTTACCAATAGATAATAAACCAACATTGTAAGGGTGGAAACCATCTACATCCTTTTCTGGTAAAATTCTTAAAAGAACCTTATTTTCATCAATATGCTTTGGAAGTGGAAGCTGTACAAGAATACCGTTACATTCCTTATCTGCATTTAATTTATCAATTAAAGCAAGAAGTTCTTCTTCAGTAGTAGATGCTGGAAGTTCATAGTTTAATGACTTAAAACCACAGTATTCACAAGCTCTTTTCTTATTTCTTACATACACCTGACTAGCAGGGTCTTCGCCTACAAGAACTACAGCAAGGCAAGGTTCAACACCCTTGCCTTTAATACTGCAGCCTCAGCCTTTACTTCATCTTTAATTTGTGTAGAAATAGCTTTTCCGTCTATTATATTCGCCATACAATTTCTCCTTATTTCTTTAATTTAACATTCTTTACAACACCGTTTCCGTTATTGTTAATAATGTAATATAATCTGTCGTTACCAACATTTAAGTACATACCAGATTCATCAACAATCTGTTCTGCCTTATTTGTATCTAAATCATACTTATAAATTTTGAGCTTATCCCAATCATCATAATAGAGAACATTATCTGCAATATTAAGGTCACCAGAATGAACTCCTATAAGAAGTTCTGTCTCCTTTGTACTGATTTCTGTTCTATAAATGTAGTCATCACCATTTGGATTAGTCTGATTGTTATGAGGTGAAGTGTAGTATAAGTATCCATTATCTACTACAAGATAACAAGCATATTTATTTACAACAACTTCCTGATTGCCACCGTCCATATCAATCTTAATTGGCCAGTAGTTAATTTTAGCATCTGTAAAGTATAATTCGTCATTATAAACATTTAAGTAATTAGCTTCGCCTGCATAAATACACTTAGAATTTTTACCCTCTAAGTCAGTTCTATAAATAGCCTTTGACCTATTATAGTCAACATAGAAAATGTAATCCTTTGTAACCGTCATATAGTAAGCAGAAGTTGAAATAATCTTTTTGTTATCGCTACCGTCTTTCTTCATACGATAAACATTAAAGTCATCATCTCCATTTGCATAGTAGATATAATCTCCCATTACATTAAGGAAATAACTAGCACTTGAATTGATTTTTTCGCCTTTGTTACTACCCTTTTTACTCTTATAAACAGAGTATTTATCATCACTATTTTGATAATAAGAATAGTCGCCATCGTCAACTACTGCACCTAAGTTACTTATATTACCGGGAGTATTACCAACTACTCTTTCAGTTGTAACCTCTGCTGGCTTTGAATTATGCTTTACATAAACAACAGCACATACAGCAACAACTACCACTACAATAGCGATAATTAAAGCTATAATTTTTTATTACTTCTTTTAGTTTCCATTTCACACCTCAGGAATTAGAAAAGACCAGTAATCTTTCCGTTTTCATCAACATCAATATTTTCTGCTGCTGGAACTTTTGGAAGACCAGGCATAACCATAACATTACCAGTAAGAGCAACAATGAAACCAGCACCAGCACTAAGGCGAATTTCCTTTACATTAAGTGTAAAGCCTTCTGGTCTACCAAGTTTAGTTGCATCGTCAGATAATGAGAACTGAGTTTTTGCAATACAGATAGGTAATTTATCCATACCTAAATCTTCAATCTTCTTAATTTCTTTCATCGCCTTTTTATCAATAGAAATATCAGCAGCACCATATATTTCCTTAGCGATAGTTGTAATCTTGTTTACGATTGTATCATTTTCATCGTATAAAACATGGAAGTTGCTTTCCTTGTTTTCAAGTACATCAAGAACTTTTTCAGCAAGAGCTTTACCGCCTTCGCCACCTTTTGCCCAAACTTCAGCAATAGCGAAATCAGCACCCATTTCTTCGCACTTTGTCTTAATATATTCTACTTCTTCTGGAGTATCAGTAATAAAGTTGTTAAGTGTTACAACTACAGGCACACCAAACTTATGTAAGTTTTCAATGTGCTTTTCAAGGTTACAGAAACCTTTCTTAACAGCCTCAAGATTTGGAGTGTTAAGGTCAGTCTTTGGCACACCACCGTTGTACTTTAATGCTCTAACTGTAGCAACAAGAACAACTGCATCAGGCTTTAAGCCAGCCTTTCTACACTTAATATCAAAGAACTTTTCAGCACCTAAGTCAGCACCAAAACCGGCTTCTGTGATTGTAATGTCAGAAAGTTTCATAGCTGTCTTTGTAGCCTTTACACTATTACAACCGTGAGCAATATTAGCAAAAGGACCACCATGGATGAAGGCTGGTGTATGTTCTAATGTCTGTACTAAGTTTGGCTTGAGAGCATCCTTTAAAAGAGCTGCCATAGCACCAACAATGTGTAAATCCTTTGGAGTTACAGGCTTACCGTCATAAGTATAAGCAACTACCATTTACCTAACTTGTCCTTTAAGTCTGTAATATCTTCTGCAAGACATACTACAGCCATAATTTCAGAAGCAACTGTAATCATAAAGCCGTCTTCTCTTGTAACACCATTAAGCTTTCCACCTACACCAACGATAACATCTCTTAAAACTCTATCGTTAAGGTCAACACATCTTTTCCAAATAATGTTGTCTGGGTCAATACCAAGAACATTACCCTGCTTAATATGATTATCAATAATAGAAGATAAAAGATTGTTAGCTGTTGTCATTGCATGAATATCACCTGTAAAATGAAGGTTAATATCTTCCATAGGAACTACCTGTGAATATCCACCACCGGCTGCACCACCTTTTACACCCATACAAGGTCCAAGAGAAGGTTCTCTTAAAGCTACAAGTGTCTTCTTACCAAGCTGATTTAAAGCCTGTGAAAGACCAATAGTTACAGTAGTTTTACCTTCGCCAGCTGGAGTTGGATTTACTGCTGTTACAAGAACAAGCTTTGCGTCTTTGTTATTTTTGCTACTCTTGAATAATTCATCAGAAATCTTAGCCTTATACTTGCCATACATTTCCAAATCGTTTACATCAATACCAAAGTTTTCTGCTACTTCGTAATGGGTTCCATGACACATTCCTGTGCGATTTCAATATCACTTTTCATTTTCTCATCCTCCTAGGTTTTATATTGATATAAATATAATCCTAATTTTAAATTTAGTCAACTTAAAATTTTCATATAATAGAACATAGAATTGTATCTATTCAAATTTTAACTATTTCTTTCTAGCCATTCCTTGTATTCATATTCGCTCATAAGAACCTCTCTGCCCTTTGTTCCTCCATTATCTGGACCAACAATACCTCTTTCTTCAAGATCTTCTATAATATTAGCGGCTCTGTTATATCCAATTTTGAATTTACGCTGTAAGCCACTTATAGATGCTTTCTTACTATGAACAAGGAAACCTATAGCCTGTTTTGTAAGCTCGTCTTCTCCATCACCAGAACCACCTGAAACTGTAACTCCGTCTGAAGCCGAAGATTCAAGTTGTTTTATAATTTCCTGGTCATAATGGGATTCGTCTACCCTAATGTAGTCTACAATCTTTTCTACTTCATCATCAGATACAAAAGCACCCTGTATTCTTAGAGGCTTGTCCATAGAAACAGAACGGAAAAGCATATCACCACGACCTAAAAGCTTTTCAGCACCAGAACAGTCAAGAATTGTTCTTGAATCTACAGGAGAAGAAACCTTAAAGGCTATTCTTGATGGAATATTTGCTTTAATAAGACCAGTAATGACATTTACAGAAGGTCTTTGAGTTGCAACAATAAGGTAAATACCAGCCGCTCTTGCAAGCTGTGTAAGACGCACAATAGAATCTTCTACTTCTTTCTTTGCAACCATCATCAAATCGGCTAACTCATCAATGATAATAACAATCTGTGGCAATCTATCTTCCTTATCAACATTTTTGTTGTAAGCCTCTAATTTTCTTGAACCAGTTGAAGCAAACAAGTCATATCTTCTCATCATTCTCTAACTGCCAGTTTAAAGCACCTGCTGCCTTATGTGGGTCAGTAACTACTGGAATAAGCAAATGTGGTATACCGTTGTAAACACTTAATTCTACTACCTTCGGGTCTACCAATATAAGTCTTACTTCATCTGGAGAATACTTATACAACATACTTGTAATAATTGTATTTACACATACAGACTTACCAGAACCAGTAGCACCGGCAATAAGTAAATGTGGCATTTTAGAAATATCTGAAACTACAATATTTCCGGCAATATCCTTACCCATACCAAAGGCTATTTTGCCGTCATAGCTATTAAATTTCTCTGTCTGTAAAATTTCTCTGAAAAATACATTTGAAATTTTATCGTTAGGTATTTCAATACCTACGGCACTCATACCCGGAATAGGTGCTTCAATTCTTATACTTTTAGCTGCAAGAGCAAGAGCAATATCATCAGCAAGACCCTCTATTTTGTTTACTCTTACACCAACTGGAGGTGTAAGTTCAAATCTTGTTACAGCAGGACCTTGACTTATATTGTTTACCTTTGCCTCAACACCAAATATCGCTAAAGTTTCTTCCAACTTTTTGACCTTACGCATTTTTTCTTCTCTTGATGTGAAACTACTGTTTTCATCAGGATTTTTGGCAAGAAATTCAATTTTAGGATACTGGTAAGGAATTGTAACAGCCTCAGCCTGATTTGTTAATTTAGAAACTTTCTTTTCCTCTTCAGCCTCTATAAATTCCGGTTCACTATAACTGAAATTCTTTCCGGCAAGACTGGTTTCATTTTTACTGTTTCCAGTTTTAAATATGCTTTCAGTAAACATCGACCTTGGAACAGAACTCTTTTCTTCTACCTCATCAGAAATATTTTCTTCAACATTTTCTGATTTGTTAAATATTTTAGGTTCTTTTTCCTCAATGCTACTTGATAAATTTTCATCTTCCCTACTTCTTATAGGGTCAGCAAACTGATAGCCTCTTTCTCAGCAACAACATCACTTTCGTTATCGTCACTTACAATCTGTATACTAGGCTTATTTATTGACTTTAAAGCATCTAAAGCAATTTTTTCTGTTTCTAAATCAGGACTTTCCTCAATAGGGCTAATCTCTAAAACACTTGATGAAATACCACTGTTCCTTTCTTCAAATGATTTATGCTGAACATTTTCATATTCCACATGTGATTCAGGGCTTACATTTTCCGCCTGTGGTTCAAAGCTTACATTAAAATCTGTAGTATTTTCAGGCTGTTCTGAAACACTCTGTAAATCATCATAATTTTGCTGAACTTCATTTTCATCAGTTTTTGGACTATCCCACATAAATATATCCCCAGCACCTTTTATTTCCTCTTTAAGGCTTGGAATATCTGCATCTACTTGAGATGTATCAGCACTTTGAACATTTTCGCTTTCCTCTGATTTTTCATCAGACTTTTCGCTATACTTATCAAGTTCAGTCTGTATACCATTTAAAAGCTGTGATACATACTGTTTTTCTTCTCCTCTTGCAATAGCATCTTGTGCCTGCTTTACTCTTTCACGAAGTCTAGGTATACTTTCGTCAAACTCTCTAGGTCTATGGAGATAATTGTATCTTTGATTTACAACATCACAATTGTCTAGTTCCAATTCTTCATTATGTTCTTTATCCTTATTATCTTCTCCTATTTCAAAGGTAACAACAGGAGGAACATATTTTTCCTCTTTTTCTGGAACTGGTTCTCTCTTTTAAAAAGACCTAAAAGCCACCTTTTCTTTTAACGGTTCTTCTTACATCTCTTTCTTCTTCAACCTCGTCATCTGTATCTTCTTCAATTTCTGATTTTTGTTCTTCTTTACTTTCGTCTTCTGATTTTTCATCTGTATCTTCAATATCTTCTACCTTTTCCGATACAGTTTTTTCATCATTTTTTATAGTTCTTAACTCATAATATTCTTCTTCATAGTCATTATTTTCACGAACACCGTCTATAAATTCCCCTATACCATTTAAGAAATCCATTATAGACTTGCCTGTTGCCATAATAAAAAGCATTACAAGCACAGCAAAAAGTACGATGTAAGCACCTAACTGACCTAAAATCTTACCTAATAGTCCACCAAAAATAGCACCTATAAGACCACCATTTTTCAATGAGCCATTAAGATAACATTTTGAAATATAATCGCCTAATGAACTTGATGGTTCCCAGCCTCTTAATGTGTGAGCTAAACTTATTAATGTAATAAAAAAGCCTATAAAAATAATTGCTTTTCGTTTTAAATCCTCATCTTCCATATGTCTGAGCATTTGTATTCCATAAACCAAAAGCACAATAGGCAAGGCTATAGCACCTACACCAAAGGTATGGCGTAAGAAAATTGAAACATAATTTCCTATTATGCCCATATTTTCTCCGGCTATTACACAGACAAAAAGCAATATTGATACACCAATAATGCCTACAGCATAAATTTCTTTATTTAAAAATTGTTTTTCACTATCCTGTTGTAACTGTATTACCTTATTATTACTCTTTTTAGATGTTATTTTCTTCTTCGATGTTTTAGCCTTTGATGTGCTGGACTTTTTTCTTGTTGTTCCAGTTTTTGGACCTTTCTTTTTTGTTGCCATTTATAAAACTCCTCTTTCTAATATGCTTTATAAAAGAGTATAAAAAATATAAATTCCTCTTTAAAAATACTTTGTTTATTATATCACAAATTCCTGTTATAAACAACCGAATTTTAACCGATATTTAATCTAAAGCTATTGAAATGATATATTTATTGTGTTATTATTAAGTAACAAAAGAAATGGTGGTGATTGTTGTGCCAACTAATTTTTTACAGACTAAAATTGGCATTATTGGTGGTGGTCAGTTAGGTCAAATGATGATACTTGAGGCTAAAAAATGGGCTTCTATGTAATTGTTTTAGACCCTACTCCAGACTGCCCAGCTCATAGTATATGCGATGAACACATTATCGCAGATTTCAACGACAAAAATGCTTTTGCACTCCTTGCTGAAAAGGCAGATGTTATTACATATGAATTTGAACATATCAATGCAGATGCCCTTTTAGAGCTTGAAAACAAAGGATATAAAATTTATCCTACAGCAAAAAGCTTAAAAATCATTCAGGATAAGTTCACTCAAAAAACACTTATGGCTGAAAATGGTTTACCTTGCCCAGACTTTATGGCTATTGAGTCCATTGAAGATATGGAAAAGGCTGGTGAAAAATATGGCTATCCTTATATGCTCAAGGCTCGTACTGGTGGATATGACGGTAAAGGTAATGCTGTAGTAAAAAGCAAAGATAGTATAACTTCTGCTTATAATGAGCTTGGTAGTGGCAAAATTAAACTTATGGCTGAAAAAATGATTAATTTCCGTATGGAAACATCTGTTTTAGCTTGCCGTAGCTTAAATGGCGATGTCGCTGTTTACCCTGTTGGCGATAACAGACATATTGACAGTATCTTCACGAAACTGTAGTTCCCGCTGATATAGATAAAACAGCTACAGAGGGTGCTATGAACGCCGCAAAGAAAGTAATGGAAATTTTTGACGGTATAGGTATGTTCTGTGTAGAAATGTTTGTAACTGAAGATGACCAAATTCTTATTAACGAGGTTGCTCCTCGTCCACACAATTCAGGTCACTATACAATAGAAGGCTGTGTTACAAGTCAGTTTGAAAATCATATAAGAGCCATTGTTGGTTTACCTTTAGGAGATACAAGCCTTATCAGACCAACAGTAATGGTCAATCTTTTAGGCGAAGAATGTCATAGTGGCAAAACATATGTAGATGGTCTTTACGATGTATGTGCCTTAAAGGAGCTACTGTACACATTTATGGCAAAGGCATTTCTAAGCCTAAGAGAAAAATGGGTCATATTACTGTAACAGCTGATACAGTAAAGAAGCTCTCGAAACTGCCGATAAAGCATTTAGTTTAATAAAAATTACATCAAAGGAGGACTAACACAATGGTTCAAGTTGGAATAATTATGGGTAGTGATTCAGATTTACCTGTTATGAGTGAAGCTGCAAAGGTTTTAGATTCTTTTGGTATTGAGTACGAACTTACCATCGTTTCTGCTCACAGAACACCAGATAAAATGTACGAATATGCCTCTACAGCACAAGAAAGAGGATTAAAGGTTATTATTGCTGGTGCTGGTGGTGCTGCTCATCTTCCTGGTATGACAGCTGCCATTACAACATTACCTGTCATTGGTGTCCCTGTTAAGACTAGAGCATTAAGTGGTGTAGACTCCCTCTATTCTATAGTACAGATGCCAGGTGGTATCCCTGTTGCAACAGTTGCTATTAACGGAGCAAAAAATGCTGGCTTACTTACAGTACAAATGTTAGCAGCTTTTGACCCTCAACTTCAAGAAAAAGTTAAGACCTATAAAAGGGACTTAAAGAATTCTGTAGAAGAAAAAGCTGAGAAACTAGAAAACATCGGCTATACAGACTATTTAAGTCAGATGTAAATCTTAATTTTGTTTTAATTTTTTATAGCAAATTAGGGCTTGATTTTTTTCATCATTTAATATAGAATATATTGTACAAGGGGACATATTGATAAATTACATTACAAACAAATAATCGAAAGGAGATTTTCAATATGGATTACGCAAAAATTATTGGTTCAAACATTAGATACGAAAGAAAACGCAGAGGTCTTACTATTGATGACTTTGCTAAGGTTATTGGTATGGCACCTGGTTTCCTCGGTCTTATCGAAAGAGGTCAGAGAGGCACAAGTGTAAAGAATATGGTAGCTATTGCAGAGTTTTTCGATATTTCTTTAGATGACCTTATTACTAAGGACCTTTCTAACGGCGGTGCTGATATGAAGGATATGGAAAACACAAGAAGTGCTAAGGCTCGTAGAGCTTTAAGAAGTCTTGTTAGCTCTCTTACTGAAGATGAAATCGTTTTCATCACTTCTGTTATTAAGAGTATGAACAAGATGAACACTGGTTTCATTGACTAATTTATATATGCTTTATAGGACTTAACCAAAGGTAAGGGTTAAGTCCTTTTTTATTCTCAATTTTATTTCATATTTACATTTCCTAAAACTTTCCAAATTTAATCTTATTTTAATTTTCCTATTCTTTTAATTTAATATTTGTTTGCTATATTATTACTTGTAAAATAAATCACAAGGAGGACAGATATATGAAGAAAGATATATTCCTTTGTATTGCTGTTGTTGGTATGTTGGCTTTCACAGCTGTAATTCATCAACACAAACTGCATCACAGCAAAGCAGCGTAGAAATTACAAGTGAAGAAGTAGCAAAGCTGAAACATCTGACAACAAGCCAGATAAAGAAGATAATTCCACTATAGCAAAGGTTACTGCTGTTACTGACCATTCTATTAGTGTGGTGGCTGCAAAAATGCCAGAGGGAAAACCTGATGACAACGGTACACAACCTGACAAGAAGGACAATAGCAACGGACCTAGTGATAGTGAAAAACCTTCTGCTCCACCAGAGAGTAATGCTCCAGAAGGCAATGCCCCTGAGGGAAATGCACCAGCCCCTAAGGATAAGGATAATTCTCAAGGTCATTCATTAGAATTTAATACAGACGAAACACTTATTGAAATTCCAGACGAAGCATACTTTATACTAGAGATAAAGAAACTGAAACTGGCTGTTCATTAAGTGATATTAAGGTAGACGATGTTGTTAGAATTAAATATTCTGATGATGGAGTTACCCCTGAAAAGATTGTTGTAATGACACAATCCGCACCTGCTGGAGAATCTGAAACTCAGACAGCAAGTGCAAATTAAAATAAATAACACTAATAAAAGATTTTTTCATAAAAATTCCCTTTATAAATAAACAAAAATGCCGATTTTCTCCCCTTTATCGGCATTTTTTTATTTGGAAAATTTTAGAATATTTTAATTTGTATTAAAATATAAATTATGGTAAAATAATATTGTAGAGAATCATTTAATAAATGAGGAGGTGTTCTTATGAACGAAAACGAAAATATAAACAATAATACAACTGACGATGTTTGTGATAGCATACCTGAAGATGCTAAAGATGTAAATTTAAATGAAGAAAAATTTAGCTTTTCATCTTTACCACAGCCATCAACTGGAACAGCTATTGCTTCTTTAGTTCTTGGTATTCTTTCTGTACTATGTTGTTGCTCTAATGTTCCAGCTCTTATTATGGCGGTAGCTGGTATTGTACTTGGTGTTTATTCATACAAAAAAGACCCACTTAGTAGAACAACATCAATATTAGGTATTGTTCTTTCTGGCATAGGTCTTGTTCTTGCTCTTATTGTATGTCTTGGCCTTGGTGCAGCCAGTCTTATTGGAGCTTTAGGTTCACATATTTATTACTAACATAGTTTGGGAATATCCAAAATAGGTATAAAATTTCTCAAAATATAATAAATCATAACTACAACTAAAACTGTTACCCAGAAAGCTGTCTTTCTAGGTAGCAGTTTTTTATTTATTCCAAAATATTTTAAAAGCTGTTCAATATAAAATAAAATAACCGTAACTATTACTATATCTGTTCCATAATTACATTTAATAGCTGTCAATATATCTCCTCTGAGAAGATATATTGCAAATCTTGTATTTCCACAGCCTGGACACCAGTATCCTGTAACTTCCTTAAATTTACAGGAATACAGATGTGCTAATATAAATGGAAACACCAATTTTAACAAAAATAACATTCCTAAAGCTAAAAACGGTAATCCTATCAAAACAGCCTTTCTCATAAAAGCTCCTTTAATTTAAGTAAATCCTGCTGGTATACTTCACTTAATGCTCTATTATATATAATTGATGCAGGGTGGTATAAAGGAAATACCTTAAATCCATTATACTCAATTAATGTTCCATGACATTCCCCTATTGTAATTTTGTTATCCATAAGAGTATTTTTAAGTGCAAAATTACCTAAAGTAACAATAAATTCAGGTTTAACAAGCTGAATTTCTCTCTGGAGATATGGTACAAAAAGTTCCAATTCCTCTCTGTTTGGTGGTCTATTAATAGGCTTACCTGTTTTTGGACTATTTTTAGTAGGTCTAACCTTTACTACATTTGAAATGTAGAGATTTTCTCTCTTTAATCCCAATATTTCTAAAAACTCATTTAAGTTCTTTCCAGCTTTTCCTACAAAAGGTCTGCCCTCTTTTACCTCCTCTGCTCCCGGAGCTTCTCCAATAAGCATTATAATAGCATTTTTATCCCCATCGCCAAAAACTACCGGTCTGTCTGCCCACATTTCATTTGTACTTTTTAATATTTCATCATTAAGTTGTTTCATTCTTCTTTTCTCCTATACAAAAAATTAGTGATGTTATAAGTCCACCAATAAGTCCGCCTAAGTGACCCCAATTATCTACATTTGGTATAAGTATGCCAGTTCCTATATTTATAATAGCAAAAACTATAAGCACACCTAAATCAAGTCCGTCCATAGACCTTTTATAAAACTTGAATATACAATATTTGCTCCCATTATGCCAAATATTGCTCCACTTGCACCAGCAGAAACTGCTCCGTTAAATGTAATACTAAGTAATCCACCTAACAAACCTGAAATAATGTATATAATTATATATTTCAATTTTCCAAAATATTTTTCTGCCCTAGAGCCAAATATATAAATAGAAAAGCCATTACACAAAAGATGCATAAATCCTATATGTAAAAACATATATGTAAACAGTCTATATATTTGTCCTGACAATATTAAATCTCTGTCTAATGCCCCAAAATTCAGTAATACCTCTGTATTTGTTGACCCTCCCAACAGTTCCATAGCCAAAAATACAATAACATTAATTGCCATAAGACCTATTGTAAAAGCAATATTATTAGTTTTTACATTTTTTGCTCTGTTTTCAATATGCTTTTTTTCCAAATCTCTGACATCAGTTGCCACATCATAGCCCTCCATATTAAGGGCACTATTTATTGCCTTTTCTATATCAATTAGTTTATTAGGCTGTTGACCATTTACTATAATCTTTTTTTCTAAAATATCTACAACCCATTTTAATTCCACATAGGGTGCATTATAATCCAAAATATCAACATTACAGTAATTTATTATCTTTTCATCAACCTTTTCTTTAAAATAAACAAATAAAGAAACAACATTAAATCTCTTTTCCATAGCAAGAAGTTCTGTAAACCATGGGTAATAATTTCATAATCTGGATTATCTCCATTTATGGCAACAACTATGTACATCGTATTGCCAGTAAATTTACATAATCCCATATATTTGCTTTCATCACTTAAAATCGTATTATCGTTCATATTGTTTATTGTACGAAATTCCATTGAAAGCAAGTTATCGGTAAATTGTTTTATAAAAGACATTTTTTCTCCTATCTAAAAAGTAAAGCAAGTCCAAACATAAGCACCACAGCTGGAAAGCCCAAAAGTGTAGCTAAAAGCCCTGTTAAAGCATTTATACCTACAGATATATTAAGTGGCGAAAGCAATATATTCAGTATAATATACTTGCCACACTAAAAGCTCCTCTGCTACAAGTTTACTAATCTTAGAGCCTTAATTTAAAAATTACAAACTTTAAA
>ENA-OQHP01000249-OQHP01000249.1-human-gut-metagenome-genome-assembly--contig:-NODE-249-length-17920-cov-4.213118_pt1 | contig 17920 bp, 17 predicted proteins | sample MGYA00242563_ERZ504717 | MGnify/ENA primary metagenome ERZ504717 (study PRJEB26092, sample SAMD00036212) | human gut metagenome | host: Homo sapiens | study: EMG produced TPA metagenomics assembly of... | reverse complement strand
TGACGAGGTGGTTTTTTCCAATCCTTATCCTCATCAGAGCGACCCCTATTCCAATGATCATCTTTATCAAAGCCGACTGTATTGAATTGCTGTTCATAAGCAACATTTGTATTCAAAGCTGCTGCTGAAGCTTGATTCATACTACAAACATAACTCACTGGACTGCATAAGAAACAAGATAATGATACAGTTGTTATAATTTTTTTCGCTCGCTTAGAAAATAATTCTTTCATTTTGCTATCCTCCCTATCTAAAAGTTATATACATATTAAATTAAACATCAAGCATTTTTAGCAAATACTGCACCAATTACGCCACCGATTAACACGGCAGTTGTGATATCTCCTTTATCATTATCATCATCTTTATCGTGTCTATCATGTTTTGGTGGAGGAGGTGGTGGATCATGTCTTTCTTCATGACGAGGAGCTGCACTTACTGTAGATAGTTGTACAGCATAACTCACAGGGCTACACAAAAACATGCTAGGGCTATTATTCCTATAAAATTTTTCAAACGTCCTTTAATTAATTTTAACATATTTACACAACCTTTTATACATCTTTTTTTATTTATGTACATCTTATATATTAAATATATCATGAGAAAATTAAATTATACTTAAAATATTATTTAAAATTAATTAAAAAATTCTAGCTTATCCTTGCCAATAAAAAAGCCATTATCTATAATGAAAAAATGTATTAAATATTTTTAAAGGAGTATTTTTTATTTATGATAAATTTAAACAATCTCTTAACTGAAAAACGCAATCCTTATACATTAAATATTGATAATGTATCCACTTTAGAAATGTGTATGCTTCTAAATGAAGAAGACAAACGCGTAGCTATCGCTATCCGTAATGTATTGCCACAGATTGCTATAGCTGTTGATGAAATCACATCTCGCCTCAAAGACGGCGGACGCTTATTTTATATCGGTGCTGGCACATCAGGTAGACTTGGCATCTTAGACGCTGTGGAATGTCCACCAACTTACAGCACTGACCCTGAAATGGTACAGGGAATTATCGCAGGTGGTTATAATGCAATCTTCAAAGCCCAAGAAGGTGCAGAAGATTCTTTGACTCTTGCTCAAGAAGATTTACAAGCAAAAAATTTATCCGCCAAAGACTGTGTTGTCGGTATTGCGGCTAGTGGTAGAACTCCTTATGTAATCGGTGGACTAGATTTTGCCAATAGCATAAATGCCTTGACTATCGCTATCAGTTGCACTAGTAATAGTGAAATCAGCTCTCATGCTAAAATCGCCATTGAAGCTTTGACTGGCCCAGAAGCGATCACAGGTAGTACACGCATGAAAGCAGGTACTGCCCAAAAAATGATTTTAAACATGCTCTCTACTTGCACCATGATAAAATTGGGCAAAGTCTATAGTAATCTAATGGTTGATGTAAAATCATCTAATAAAAAACTCGAAGAAAGAGCTAGACGTATATTAATGGAAGCTACTAATTGCGACCGACAAACTGCTATTGATACTTTAGCCATCACCCAAGGCAAAGTAAAACCTGCAATTTTAATGCTACTTGCCAATATTTCCTATGAAGAAGCACTCTCTAGCTTAAATAATAATGAAGGTTTTATCTCCAAATCATTAAATAGTATGAAAAAATAATTGCGAGGTTTCTATGAATTTACAACAAACAGCTTTTGCTATCTATGAACTTATGAAGTCATTTTCTATCTTAAAAATAACTAATTGTATGACTAGACTTCGCTTACAATTAAAAACAGAAGATATCGCTAATTTACCCTTAAAAGAATTAAAAAATATTCCCAATGTCTTAGGCGTAAACTTAAATGATAATGAACTACAAATCATCTTAGGCCCTGGAAAAGTAAATGAAGTAACTTCTGAATTCAAAAAATTATATGCAAATAAAAATCTTGAAACTAATACTCAAAATACAAATCAAGATACAAATAATAATCAAAAACAATTTGGCAATGCCGAAGAACTTCATCAACAAATCCGCAAAAAAAATGCTACACCTTTTAAATTATTATTGAAACGCATTTCTAATATCTTCATGCCACTTATACCTGCATTTATTGCTTGCGGTCTAATCACAGGATTATTAAATATTGCCTTCAAAATCGATCCTACACTTACAAACTACCCTGCAATCCAAGTTTTACAAATAGCAGGAAATGCTGTATTTTTCGGCTTAAATATCTTTGTCGGCATCAACACCGCCAAAGAATTCCACGCTTCTCCTATGCTCGGTGGTACTATGGCAGCCATCATTACACACCAATGCTCAACAATATCAGCCTATTTAATATAGATTTACTCGCAGGTCGTGGTGGTATCGTTGCCGTCTTATTAGTAGTAGCTTTCTCCTCATGGTTAGAAAATAAATTGCACAAAATCGTGCCAAAAATTTTAGATTTATTCTTAACACCACTACTTGTAATTTTAATCGCCACTTTCCCTGCTCTATTCATCTTACAACCTATCGGCGGTATAATCGCTGAGACTATCGGCGTACTTGTAACATCTGCAATTAATTCTGGTGGTGCTATTACTGGCTTTATCATCGGCGGTATCTTCTTGCCACTCGTTATGACTGGTCTTCACCAAGGACTCACACCCATTCACGCTGAACTACTCAATCAATACGGCGTTACTATCCTTCTGCCTATCTTAGCTATGGCAGGAGCAGGGCAAGTCGGTGCTTCTATCGCTGTATATCTCAAAACTAAAAATCAAAAATTAAAACAAACTATAGCTTCTGCCTTCCTGTCGGCTTCATGGGCATTGGCGAACCTTTGATTTACGGCGTAACCTTACCACTTGGCAAACCATTCATCTCCGCTTGTATCGGCGGTGCTTTTGGTGGTGCAGTGCAAGCATTTTTCCATGTAGGTGCTACCTCCATTGGTTTATCTGGTCTACCACTCACAGCTAGTACAGATAAAATGCTTTGCTATTTAATCGGACTTTTCACAGCCTATATTTTCGGCTTTATCGCCACATTAATAATCGGCTTTAACGATCCTATTGAGGAGTGATATTTTGCAAAACGGCATTTCCATTTATCTTGGCTTAGATAATACATTAGCAGAAAATTTAAATCTAATTCATCTAGCCCATAAATATAATCTCAATCGCATTTTTACCTCATTTCATATACCCGAAACAGATATTTCCCATTTTCAACAAGATTTACAGACAATTTTAAAACTCACACAGAAATATAATATGGAAGTAATCTGTGATGTATCGCCAAACACTTTAGCTCTATTAAATTTAGATACATTAAATATCCAAGAATTAGCCACTCTTGGCATAACCACACTTCGCTTAGACTTTGGCTACAGTGCCGAGCAAATAGCCAAATTAAGTCATCAAAATATAAAATTACAATTCAATGCCTCAACTATCACCCAAGAATTTCTTGATGAATTAAATCATTACCAAACAGATTTCCAACATATTGATGCACTCCATAACTTTTATCCTCGTGAAGGTACAGGTCTAAACGTAAAAAAATTACAGCAACAAAACGAATTACTTCATAAATATAATATTTCCGTAGGTGCTTTCATACCTAGCTATAACAAAGCTCGCTCACCAATCAAAAAGGCTTGCCAACATTAGAAATACACCGCTATCAAACAGCCAGCCTTGCCATGCGACATCTAAAATTACTCGGTATCAACTCCATTTTTATCGGCGATAGCCTACCTACAGAAGACGAAATCCAAGAATTAGCCAATTTAACAGATGAATATATCTTATTAAAAGCAAAAAAATTAACACAAAATAAAGATATACTAAAAGTCTTACAACAAAGCACTTTCACCGCTCGCCTAGATGAAGCAGACGGAGCCATTCGCACCCAAGAAAGCAGAGCATTATTCAAACAAATATATATCTGCCCTGAATATATCGCCCCTAGAGAAATAGGTTCTATCACCTTAGATAACGCCCTTTATGCACGCTATGCAGGAGAAATGCAAATCATCACCCAGGCACAAAAAAAGATAATAAAATCAATACCATTGCTAAATTATTAGACAGCGAATTAATTTTATTACCTTATATAAAACCAAATAGCAAGTTTAAAATAAAAGTTTAAGTTAGTTTTAAAAATAACAATAAATAAAAATTAATTACTTTTCTTTCATAAACAAGAAAAGTAACAAAAAAACTTTACCTTTCATTACCAATTCTTTCTTAAAAAGAACAAAACCATGATTTTAAAGCTTTTAACACATTACAAATAGTGGTGCTAAATTTATAGTCATGGTTTTATTCTTACTAATAGCTTATAGCTACTGACAAAATTACTAACATAAAAGATATTTTACTATTATTTTTCATAATTTATTACTTTACTGTAAATTTATTTTAATTTTCTTTGTAAATATATCATATCTATTAATTGAATGCCATCTTCATATATTGGTTGTTCATAATTATCTATAAAAAAATTTTATGTAATGTGAACGAATAAATCCACATTGCTCATAAAAAGGAATAGTTAATGTACTATCTCCTGTTCCAACTTGTAATATAGAATATTTTTCTTTATAATTTTTGATAATAAAATCTATCATTACTTTACCATAACCTTTTCTTTGATATTCAGGTTTTACAGCTAGATTTTTTATTTCCAATACACCATTTTGTTCATCTGTTATAATACATTCTGCTTTTATTATTCCTTCATCATCTAATACATACATTATGCCTCTATCAATATATTTCTCAATCATATTTTCTTGTTCATCTGCCAACAATAATAATGAAAGAAATTGTTTTTTGTTATCTTTAACTTCTTTTATTTCCATAAGAACTCCGATACTATAAATTTTTACTTTATTATATTAAGACAAAATGACCTTTAACAGTTGACATAAATAACTATTAAAGGTCATTTTATATTTAAATTTACATTATAATTTTAACTGTGTTTTAATACGTTCTACAGCTTTTAATGTGTTTTCACGGCTACCAAATGCAGTGAGACGGAAATAATTTTCGCCAGATGGACCAAAACCAGAACCTGGAGTACCTACGATATTTGCTTCATGAAGAAGTTTATCGAAGAAATCCCAAGAAGTCATGCCTGCTGGAACTTTGAGCCATACATATGGGGAGTTTACACCACCGAAAACAGTAAGACCAAGGCTTGCTAAACCTTCACGAATAATTTTTGCATTTTCCATGTAATAGCCAACCATTTCTTTTACTTGTTTTTGTCCTTCTTCAGTAAGTACAGCTTCTGCACCACGCTGAATAATATAAGGTGTACCATTGAATTTAGTTGTATGACGGCGATTCCAAAGAGGATTTAAAGCTTGTTCTTTACCATCTTTTGTATAACCTTTAACAGCTTTTGGTAATACGATATAACCACAACGAGTACCAGTGAAACCTGCTGTTTTGGAGAAGGAACGGAATTCAATAGCTACTTCTTTTGCTCCTTCAATTTCATAAATTGTATGAGGTACATCTTCTTCTGTAATATAGTAAGAATATGCTGCATCATATAAATGATAGATTTATTTTCTTTAGCATATTTAACCCATTTAGCTAATTCATCACGGGATAAAGTAGTACCAGTTGGGTTATTAGGGCTACATAAATAAATCATGTCTACATGCTGTTTTGGAAGTTCTGGAGTGAAGTTATTTTCAGCAGTACATGGCATATATACTACACCTTCAAAAGTTCCATCTTCTTTTACAAGACCTGTACGACCAGCCATGATATTTGTATCGAGATATACAGGATATACAGGGTCAGTAATAGCAATAGTATTATCTACGCCAAAAATTTCTTGGATATTACCGCAGTCAGATTTTGCACCATCGCTGACAAAAATTTCATCAGTTTCGATATCTACACCACGAGATTTATAAATTACATCACGAATTTTTTCACGTAAAAATGCATAACCTTGTTCAGGGCCATAACCGCGGAAAGTTTCTTTATTAGCCATTTCATCAACAGCTTTATGCATAGCTTCGATACTAACTTGTGGTAATGGTAATGTAACGTCACCGATACCTAAGCTAATAACTTCAGCTTTTGGATTTTCAGCTTTGAATTTCTGCACACGATGTGCAATTTCAGCAAAAAGGTAACTACCTTGTAATTTTAGATAATTTTCATTAACTAATGCCATTTATAATCCTCCTAAATACTTTTATTTATCTCTAAATAAATTCATTCTTATTTATTATACAGTATTTGACATATTTAAACAATGTATACTTGTTTAGTCAGTTTCATACAAATTTAAACAAACAAAAAAGCTGTCTCTAATCTGAAATTAGAAACAGCTTTTATTTTTTATATTAGAGATTGCTTTTTGCAACTTCAACAAGTTTAGCAAATGCAGCTGCATCGTTGATAGCAACGTCAGCTAACATTTTACGGTTAACCTGAACACCTGCTTTTGTTAAACCGCAGATGAAACGGCTGTAGGACATACCGTTTGCACGAGTAGCAGCATTGATACGAGCGATCCAAAGTTTACGGAATTCACCTTTTTTCGCACGACGGTCTCTACGTGCATAGTAAAGAGCTTTCATAACGAGTTCGTTAGCTTTTTTGAACTGTTTGCTTCTAGCTCCTCTATAACCTTTAGCTAATTTTAAGATTTTTTATGACGTGCATGAGCGGTTACGCCACTTTTTACTCTTGGCATTATTTACCCTCCTAAATTTCAACAATAAATGATTAATTAAGCGTATGGAAGCATTTTGCTTACACGTTTATGATCAGCAGCAGTGATGATAGCTGCTTTACGTAAATTACGTTTACGTTTTGGTGATTTCTTTTCTAAAATGTGGCTTTTGAAAGCTTTATTACGTTTGAATTCACCAGAACCAGTAGCTGTAAAACGTTTAGCTGCAGCTCTGCGAGTTTTAATTTTTGGCATTAGTGTTTCCTCCTTTAGTTTGCACTTTAGGTGCTAAAATCATAATCATATTTTTACCTTCAAGTTTAGGTTCGCGTTCAACAGTAACAGCTTCTTGCATTGCTTCAGCGACCTTTAATAAAAGCTCTTTACCCATTTCTGGATGAGAAAGCTCACGGCCACGGAACATGATTGTAGCTTTTACTTTATTGCCTTCAGCAATAAAACGCATAGCATTTTTAACTTTGAAGTTAAAATCGTGTGTTTCAATACCAGGACGAAGTTTTACTTCTTTTACACTGATAACCTTCTGTTTTTTCTTCGCTTCTTTTTCACGTTTTTGTTGTTCATAGCGATATTTTCCGAAATCCATGATTCGGCAAACAGGTGGTTTTGCTTTTGGAGCAACTTCTACTAAGTCTAAATGAGCTTCTTCTGCTTTACGAAGAGCATCTCTTGTAGACATAATACCAAGCTGTTCTCCCTGAGCATCTGTCACACGAACTTCTCTAGCGCGGATTTCGCCATTAATTCTTAAAGTTTCTTTACTAATAGAAAACACCTCATTATTTATATATTATTTTTATTATATACACAAAAAAGAGGATGACGCACGTCACCCTCTGATATTACAAATTAAAATATACGTTAAACGTTTTTGTTTTAATTAGTAACCCTAGTGACTAGCACGCCATAAGGTGAGAAGCGGTGACTTCTTCTTGTGCAATTCGTTGCATCTCAGATACAACATATGTTAATATATCACAAACTTTATATACTGTCAATAAGATTTTTTATAAATACAACTATTGTTTCTATTAATCGGTGGATAAAATGAAAATGAATATGCTTGAGATAAATTCAAATACAACTCTTGTTTCTATTAATCGTAAAGATAGCGGTGTTGTTCTTAACATGGCTATATTCAAATACAACTCTTGTTTCTATTAATCTCGCTAATGCGTTGGTCTTTGGCATTAGATTCCATCATTCAAATACAACTATTGTTTCTATTAATCTGACTACTACATTTATTTATTGGAGGGTTCTAACGTATTCAAATACAACTCTTGTTTCTATTAATCAGATTGGGGAAGTATACATGGACTTTGGGTTATAGAATTCAAATACAACTCTTGTTTCTATTAATCTTTTTGTTTGGATGATTTACAAGAAGAGGAATATTAATTCAAATACAACTCTTGTTTCTATTAATCGTGGATTATGGAAAAGCTGAAACATGGACAGAACTATTCAAATACAACTCTTGTTTCTATTAATCATGGATAATGCAACTGGTTCTTCACAGGCTCAATTATTCAAATACAACTCTTGTTTCTATTAATCCAAAACAGCATTGGAAAAGCAGAAACAGCAATCAAATTCAAATACAACTCTTGTTTCTATTAATCCGGAAGGCATGGACAGACTGGCGGCGGCAGGATAATTCAAATACAACTCTTGTTTCTATTAATCTCCAACAGAAAAGAACAAGCTGAAACAGATAAAAATTCAAATACCAACTCTTGTTTCTATTAATCTCCTAAACTTACCAGTAATTTGACTAGGGAAATAAATTCAAATACAACTCTTGTTTCTATTAATCTTGTTTATTAAAAGCACTCCTTACAATATTTCCACTATTCAAATACAACTCTTGTTTCTATTAATCAATTAGATATTTAGGCTTCTGGCTGTCCCTATCAATATTCAAATACAACTCTTGTTTCTATTAATCATTCAAGATATAAAAGGATGAAACAACTAAGCCAGAATTCAAATACAACTCTTGTTTCTATTAATCACAATAGCAGAACGTATACGCGAATTACGTGAAAAAAAATTCAAATACAACTCTTGTTTCTATTAATCCCTATATTTATTAGCATTTCTTTTTTTATTATAGCTTCTAAAATCTTGTTATTCAAGGATATAAAAATTTTACCGGCTGATTTTGATTTTTATTAGTTATATAAAAAATAACCTATAAAGCTTATATTTCTTAGCTTTATAGGTTATTTAGTAAAAATTCACTTGGTAATTTTTTATTTAAGCTTGTAATGCTCCTACAAGTTCATTTACATCTTCAATATTATGTTTTTGCATATATTCAGCGATACCATCTGCAATTACTTTTAATGCTGATGGATCAATGAAGTTATGTGCTCCCACTGCTACTGCTGTTGCACCTGCAAGCAAGAATTCAATAGCATCTTCAGCACTTGCAATACCGCCCATACCAATGATTGGGATGTTTACAGCTTTTGCTACTTGCCATACCATACGAAGTGCTACAGGTTTTACAGCAGGGCCAGAAAGACCACCTGTAATATTGCCAAGTAATGGTTTTCTTGTATTGATATCTATTGCCATACCAGTCAATGTATTAATCATAGAAATAGCATCTGCACCAGCTTCTTCTACTGCTTTTGCCATCTGCACAATATCTGTTACATTTGGAGAAAGTTTTACAATTACAGTTTTTTTAGTATGAGTTTTTACTGCATGAGTTACAGCAGCAGCTGCTTTTGGGTCTGTACCAAAAACGATACCGCCTTCTTTTACATTTGGACAAGAAATATTTACTTCTACAGCATCTACGCCGTCAATATCCAAACGCCATGCCATTTCAGCATATTCTTCTACAGAACCTGCGGAAATATTTACGATAACAGCAGTATTATATTTTTTAATTTTTGGTAAGATATCATAAATAAAAGCATCTACCCTGGATTTTCAAGACCAATACAGTTGAGCATACCAGAAGGAGTTTCTGCTATTCTAACACCTGGATTACCAGCACGAGGTTTTGGTGTAACGCCTTTAGTAACGATTGCACCGATTTCATTTACATCAAGAAAATCTTCATATTCTCTACCAAATCCGAATGTTCCTGAAGCTCCCATTACAGGATTTTTTAATTCAAGATTACCAATCTTTACAGATAAATTCATTAAAATACCTCCTTAGCTTCAAAAACTGGGCCTTCTGTGCAAACTTACGACGTTTCTTAGTGAGTTTACCTTCAAAAGTACAACCAAGACATACGCCAATACCGCAAGCCATGCGTTTTTCTAATGATACTTGGCAATCAATGTCATGTTCATAAGCGAGTTTTGCCACGCCTTCCATCATGATATTTGGACCACAAGTATAAATAGCGTCAATATTATTTTCTTTTAAGATTTCAGGCATTAATTGAATAGTGAAACCTTTAAATCCTACAGAGCCATCATCTGTTGTGATATAAATTTTATCAGCATATTCTTTTAAATATTCTTCCCAGAATACTTCATCTTTATTTTTACCACCGATAAGTAAAATAGGTTTTTGGTCTTTGAGCAAGCGAGATAAATAGATAAGTGGAGCAATACCTACACCACCGCCTACAAGCAATGGACGACCTTCTTTTAATTTGAAGCCATTACCGATAGGGCCTAAAATACTAAATTCCTCGCCTTCTTTTAACCTTGAATATTCAGCTGTACCTTTACCGACAATACGATAAATTAAAGTGATTGTACCTTCGTTTTTATCTACATCTGCAATACTGAATGGACGACGCAAAAAGTTTTCACTATGCAAAGTCTTCACATGAACAAACTGACCAGGTTCAGCAAGATTTGCAATTTCTGGAGCTTTGATAACCATGTGTTTTACATTTTCATTTACTACTTTATTGAGCAAAATTGTTCCTGTTACTACAAGCTTTTTCAAAAGAAACCCTCCTACTTTTTACACATTATATTTTATAATCATAATACTATATAACTAATTTTTTCGCAAAATTCCTCAGCTAAAAATAATTTTATTTTCATTAATCTATTTTAAATTTATTTTACTTTTTCCAATTTAATTTTTCTAAAATTTGCTTTGTATGTGTTGTTATATATACACCTAATAAAATAACTACTGCGCCTAAACATTCTTCCATAGTAATTATTTCATTTAATGTTATTGAAGCTGTAACAATCCCCACAATAGGCATGATATTTAAAAATATGGAAGCTGTACTTGCACCTACATTTTTTACACCAATATTCCAAAATATCATTGCTCCTACACCACCGAGCCATACAATATATGCAAATGAAGCCATAGCTTTCATAGATAAATCTGGTATAAATAAACCACAGGTAAAATGACCATAGATTGCAATAAAAATCGCACCAAATACTCCTGCCCATGCTGTAACAGATAATACAGACATTTTCTTCATCACACGAATACTGATTAAACAATAAATTGCCCAACTTAATTGAGCTACAAAAAATAATATATCTCCTAAATTAAATGAAATATGTAAAATAATATCTAGATTTCCATTGCTGATTAAATACAATGTTCCTGATATCGAAATTATAATCCCAATCCATTGTAATAAAGCCAATCTTTCACGCAAAAATACAAAAGCTAATAAAGATGTAACAGCTGGCGTCATAGCAGCAATCAAAGTGGCATTAGCTACTGTAGAATATTGTAGCCCTGTAAATTGTGAACCATTATTCAAACTAACGCCTGTTATCCCCATAATTATAAGTGGTAACCAACAACTTTGGGCGGTATAAAATCTTTTTTATGTGTAATTTTCATCAATAAAAATAAAGTAGCACTAAGTAATAAATATCGGAAAGATACTAAAGTAGGTGGATTCATCTCCGCTACAATGAATTTCACCACTACAGGCTGAAAACCCCATAAAATTCCAGCCAAAGACAACAACACATAAGCTTTATTTTTCAAAATAACATCTCCATTTAACTAAAACTTAAGTCATCATTATAACATATCCCTATAACGAGATTAAACATAAAATATATTCTAATACTTGCCACTATGCTATAATAAGTTATTATTACTTTTCTTTTATGGACAAAGAAAAGTAACAAAAGAAATCCACCGCAGATAAAATTTTAACTTTGAAAATAATTATCACTTCATACAACGCTTAGAAACTCGCTTTGCTCAAACATTCAGACTAAAACTGTATTCAGTGCTAATTATTTTCAATAACTTAACAGTTACCATTAAAATTTATAATGCAGAAAATAGATATTACGTGTTATTTTAGTATTTAAATAAATTCAATACCGTAAAAGTCTGCTAACGCGGGTATGTTTAGTATTATTCTTATATCATATATAAGAAAATAATATGTACTATTTATTGCTTAAATTATAAATCTTATCTGAGGAATTTTTAACGTAATTTTTATTATTTTTAGCATTTTAAAAATATGTTATGCTATTTGTTATAGTTTATTTTTTATATAAAGGAAAAATGTATTTTATAATTCTTAGGAGGGATAATTTTTTTATGTATGATTTGGCTTTAAAAAATGGTTTTATTGTTAATGAAAATGAAATCTATCTAGGAAATATTTATATACAAGATGAAAAGATTGTGGAGATTTCTTTAGCGGATAAGCCTGCTACTGAGGTTTATGATGTTTCTGGTAAGTATCTTTTACCTGGCTGTATTGATACGCATTGTCATTTTCGTGATCCTGGAGCTACTGCTAAGGAAGATTTCACAACAGGCACACAAGCTGCTATTGCCGGTGGTGTAACTACTGTATTTGATATGCCCAATACAAATCCTTCTGTCTTAAATGAGCAAGATTTATTGCAAAAAGTAAATTATTTTGCTCCTAAAGCTTTTGCTGATTATGGTATTTGGGGTCTTTCTTTAGGTGAAATCAACCTTGGCGATTTACCTAGACTTTGTGAAGCTGGTGCTAGTGCTGTAAAATTCTTCTGGGGATATGCTATAAATGCCAAAACAAAAGCTTTAATTTATAATTACAATCCTAAAGATGAAGATATTATCCCACCTCTTGGCGATGGTGAAGTCTATGAAATTTTTGAACAAATGGCAAAAACAGGAAAAATAATCGCCATTCATGCTGAAAATATTGAATTAATTCAAACTTTGACTAAACGTCTTCAACAATCTGGTAAAAAAGATTACGAAGCTTTAATCCAATCTCGACCAGCTCTAGCAGAAGCTTTGACTATCCAAACAGCTAGTCTACTTGCTAAAACCACTGGTGCTAGACTTCATATTCTTCACTTGACTTCTAAAATGGGAATGGAAGCAGTCGCTCAAGCAAAGGCTAATGGTGTAAATATAACTGCTGAAACTTGCCCACAATATCTATTTTTATCTGCTAAAGATTATGATAGTGTAGGGCCAATGATGAAAGTATATCCTGTCATCAAACATGAAGAAGATAGACTTGCACTTTGGCAAGGATTGAAAAATGGTACTATAGATTTTATCGCTTCTGACCATGCACCACATATCATCAGTGAAAAACAAGGTGATTTATTCTCCATTCCTGCTGGCATGTGCGGGGTAGAAACTATGCTTCCATTAATGCTCAATGAAGTAAATAATGGTCATATCACTTTACCTTTCTTGGTGAAAGTCATGGCTAAAAATGTAGCTACTATCTATAATTTACCAAATAAAGGTAATTTAGAAATTGGTAAAGATGCCGATATTGTGGTTGTCGATATGAATAAAATCGATACTATTGAAAATGAAAAACTTCACAGTAAACAACCTCTCACTGCTTTTGCTGGTAGAAAAATCAAAGGCTGGCCAATAAAAACATTTTTACGCGGTCAATTAGTTGTAGATAATAATAAAATCTGCCAAGATAAAGCTTGCGGAAAATGGATAAAATAATTAAATTTTAAAACAAAAAGCTCTTAATAGTTAAAAACTATTAAGAGCTTTTATTTTTATTGATTACTGAGCTTTTGTTTTAATTTCTTCAAGAAGATTGTTGATAAATTCATCAGTATCCATAGTAACAGTATCTTTTTCACGACGTTTACGAACAGAAATATTTTTATTTTCTAATTCGGATTCACCTACGATAATGCTGTATGGAACTTTCTTAACTTGAGCTTCACGGATTTTATAACCGATTTTTCATTGCGGTCATCAACTTCTACACGAATGCCAAGGTCAAACATTTTGCGTTTGATTTCATAAGCATAATCAACATATTTATCGCTGATAGGTAAGATTTAACCTGTACAGGAGCGAGCCATACTGGGAATGCACCAGCATAGTTTTCAATTAAAATACCGATAAACGTTCGATACTTCCGTATACTACACGGTGAATCATTACTGGACGATGTTTCTGACCATCTTCACCGATATAAGTGAGGTCGAATTTTCAGGCATTAACATATCAAGCTGAATTGTACCGCATTGCCAAGTACGACCGATAGAGTCAGTTAAATGGAAGTCGATTTTTGGACCATAGAAAGCTCCATCGCCTTCGTTGATAACGTATTTAAGACCACGATGTTCAAGTGCATTTCTAAGTGCATTAGTTGCAGTTTCCCAAACTTCATCAGAACCCATAGAGTCTTCAGGACGTGTGCTGAGTTCTGCATGATAAGTTAAACCAAATGTGCTATAAACTTTATCAAATAAGTCAATAACTCTTTGGATTTCATCTTCAATCTGGCTAGGTAACATAAAGATATGAGCATCATCTTGAGTGAAGTTACGTACACGCATTAAACCATGTAATGCACCAGATAATTCATGACGATGTACAAGACCAAGTTCACCAAGGCGAAGTGGTAAATCACGATAGCTGTGTTGCTGTGTTAAATAAACAAGCATACCACCTGGGCAGTTCATTGGTTTAATTGCATAATCTTCACCATCAATTTTTGTGAAGTACATATTTTCTTTATAATGATCCCAGTGACCAGAAGTTTCCCAAAGTTTACGGTTCATAATCATTGGAGTTTTGATTTCCTGATAACCAAATTGACGATGAACTTCACGCCAGTAGTTGATGAGTTCATTTCTGATTACCATACCATTTGGATGGAAGAATGGGAAGCCTGGACCTTCTTCATGTAAGCTGAATAAATCGAGTTCTTTACCGAGCTTGCGGTGATCACGTTTAGCAGCTTCTTCAAGCATTTTTAAGTAAGCATCTAAATCAGCTTGTTTTTCAAATGCTGTACCATATACACGTTGAAGCATTTTATTTTTTTCGCTACCACGCCAATAAGCACCAGCAACAGATTGTAATTTAATAGCTTTTACTTTACCTGTAGATACTACGTGTGGACCTGCACAAAGATCAGTGAATTCACCTTGGCTGTACATAGTGATCATTGCATCTTCTGGTAAATCATTGATTAATTCTACTTTATAGCTTTCGCCTTCAGCATTGAAGAAATCAAGTGCTTCCTGACGAGTAACTTCTTTACGTACAATTGCTAAATTTTCTTTAACAATTTTTTTCATTTCTTTTTCGATTTTTGCTAAATCTTCAGTGCTAAGCTGATGATCCATATCAAAATCATAGTAAAAACCATTGTCAATTGCAGGACCAATTGCAAGTTTTACATTTTTGTCGCCATAAAGACGTTTTACAGCTTGAGCTAAAATATGAGAAGCACTATGACGAAGTGCCCAACGACCATCTTCATCTTCAAAAGTTAAAATTTCTACTTGATGATCTCCATCTATAACAGTCATTAAATCTTTAGTTTCTCCATCAATTTTGCAAGCTAAAGCTTTTTTTGCTAAAGAATTACTAAAGGATTTTACAAAATCAAGAACAGTAGTGCCTTCAGCTACTTCACGAACAGCACCATCTTTTAATGTGATATTTGCCATTTTATTAACCTCCTAAAAAAATAAAAAGCCTCCATCCCAAAACTAGGGACGAGGCTTGTAGTTCGCGGTTCCACCCTGTTTGCCATAAAATATGACCAACTCAAAAATGATAACGGAATTTCTCCGGCAAAACTTAATAAATAAATCTAAATTTATAGTTCAGCTTTGCAGTTTGAAAGTGGTAATCAAAGAGTATGCTTAAGAAGTTTCCAGCCTCGACTTCTCTCTCTGTAAACATATAATTCTTTAATCATGTCTTTCGCATTACTTTTACATATATCTTTATGATGTCTTCATTATAATAAAGCAATATCTCAATGTCAAGAGTTATTCTTTTTTCTCATTTCTAAAATTCCTATCAAAATAATATACTTATAAGATATCATCTATTTATTATAATATTTATTTTAATTTAAATTTAATCTATTTTTAATCTGTACTTTAATCATATTTTAATCTAATCAGATTATACTATATACATAACTCAATAAAGTTATATAAGTTTTTGCTCTCCGATAGGTTTCTCTCCCTATCGGTTTTTTTTGCCTTCACAAGATACATATATAAAATTAAAATAATATATATACACCAAAATAAAGGAGATGTTACTATGTTTTTTGATGTAGATAAGCTACATTGGACTCGTAAACCTTTATCATTTAGTATAACTAAAGATAAAATCGAAATCATAACTTCACCTCATACTGATTTATGGCAAAGAACATATTATCACTTCAGAAATGATAATGCTCCTGTGCTACAAATGAGTACAAATGAAGAATTCTTTTCATTTACTATTAAGACAGATTTTGATAGCAAAGTTCGATTTGACCAATGCGGTATCGTCTTATATTTAGATAGTGAAAACTGGCTCAAAGCTTCCGTTGAATATGAAAATGAAGATATTCAACATTTGGGTAGTGTTGTTACTAATAAAGGATATTCTGATTGGGCGACAACTGTTATTGATAGTTCTATAAAATCCATTTGGTATAGATTAAGTCGCCGAAAAGATGATTTTCGCATAGAATATTCTCTTGATGGCATAAATTATAATCAAATGCGCATATGTCATCTTTGGGAAGCTTCTGGTGATATCCAATTTGGCATTTATGCTTGTAGCCCAGAAAATTCTTCATTTAAAGCTACATTTACTGATTTCAAAATGACAGAATGTGTTTGGCAAGCTCACGACGGTCAACAACCTGACGAAGATATTACTTATTAAAGGAATGTTATTTTATGAATACACTTATCGCCAAAAATTTAAATATTCTCATTGATTTTTTAGCTAAAAGAGATTTAACGGCACTATCACCCGATGAATTGCAAGCAAAATACAAAATAAATCAAGCCGATTTGTTGATTTTATTCGGTGGTTCTATTCCTGAAGGTGCTGGTGTATTTGCTAAAGCTCATCAACAAAATATAGCTAAAAATTATCTTTTAGTCGGCGGTGCTGGTCATACTACAGAAGCACTCCGTCAAAAAATGCAATTATCTCTAGCCGATATAGATATCTCTAGTAAATCTGAAGCAGAAATTTTTGCCCTTTATCTGAAAAATAAATACAATATCACAGATTGTTTACTAGAAACTAAATCCACTAACTGCGGTAATAATATCACTAATGCTCTAGAACTTTTAAAAAATCTAGATTTAAAGCCAAATCCATCATTTTTATGCAAGATGCTACTATGCAAAATCGCATGGACGCAGGTTTTCGAAAATATTGTCCTTGTGATACTACTTTAATCAATTATGCCACATATAAAGTTCATTTCACTGTTCAAAATGATAAATTATGTTTAGAACAAAATAATATCTGGCAAATGTGGAATATTGATAAATATATTGAGCTACTCATGGGAGAAATTCCTCGTCTTACAGATAATATCAATGGTTATGGCCCTCAAGGTAAAGATTTTATCGCCCATGTAGATATACCACAAGAAGTCCATAGTGCTTATCAATATCTCTATCAACATTTAAATATCAAAACACGCCAGGCAAATTCGCTTTATGCTACAAAATAAAGAAAGTGTCTACTTATTATATTTTATCTTCACGGCAAATATAATTTAGTAGACACTTTTTTAAGCTAAAATCTCTGTTAAGGCATCAATTAATTCATCATTTTCTTCACGAGTTCGCACTGCAAAACGCACGAAATACTCATTTAATCCTGGATAGTTTTCACAAATTGACGAATTAAACTATACCATATTCTTAATTAAATTTTGTTTTTAACTCATTAGCTGTCATATTTGTTTTTCTATATTCACTAAAATAAAATTAACAGTTGGCTCATATACTTTCAACTTATCAAAAGTTTCTAGTTCTTCATAAA
>ENA-OQHP01000248-OQHP01000248.1-human-gut-metagenome-genome-assembly--contig:-NODE-248-length-17960-cov-2.625918_pt1 | contig 17960 bp, 25 predicted proteins | sample MGYA00242563_ERZ504717 | MGnify/ENA primary metagenome ERZ504717 (study PRJEB26092, sample SAMD00036212) | human gut metagenome | host: Homo sapiens | study: EMG produced TPA metagenomics assembly of... | reverse complement strand
TATAATATAGATGGAAGATAACTACAAGATACGAGTTGGTATTACTCATGGGGATATCAACGGAGTAGGATATGAAGTAATTCTCAAAACTTTTTCGGATCCTACCATGCTGGAACTTTGTACACCCATTATTTATGGATCGCCTAAAGTGGCTGCTTATCATCGTAAAGCAATGGATATTCAAACAAATTTCAGTATTGTCAATTCTGCAGATGATGCTCAGTCGGATAAACTGAGCATCGTGAATTGTACGGAAGACGAATTGAAGGTGGAGCTCTCCAAACCGACACCGGAGGCTGGTAAAGCAGCTTTGGATGCGTTGGAGAGAGCTTTGCAGGATTATCGGGAGGGAATGATTGATGTTTTGGTAACTGCTCCTATCAATAAGCATACCATTCAGTCGGAAGTTTTCATTTCCCCGGTCATACGGAATATATTGAAGAGCGTGTGGGGGAAGGACAGAAGGCGTTAATGATTTTGCTGAAGAATGATTTCCGGGTAGCTTTGGTGACTGGTCATGTTCCTGTACGCGAGATAGCACAAGATATTACCAAGGAACTTATTATGGAAAAATTGACTGTTTTCCATCGTTCTTTAAAAGAGGATTTTGGCATCGACAGTCCGCGTATAGCTGTGTTTTCATTAAATCCTCATGCGGGTGATGAGGGATTGATTGGTACGGAAGAGAGTGATATTATAATTCCGGCAATGAAGGAAATGGTTGCCAAAGGCATTCAGTGTTTCGGACCTTATCCGCCGATGGCTTTATGGGATCTGGCAACTATACTCATTTTGATGGAATTCTAGCTATGTATCATGATCAGGGATTGGCTCCTTTCAAAGCTTTGGCAATGGATGAAGGAGTGAATTACACTGCGGGACTTCCCATTGTACGTACTTCTCCGGCACATGGTACTGCGTATGATATTGCCGGGCAAGGGGTTGCCTTGGAAGATTCTTTTCGCCAGGCTATTTATGTGGCTATGGATGTTTTCCGTAACCGTGTTGTCGAGAAAGAGATTCATGCACATCCGCTGCGTAAACAATATTATGAAAAACGGGATGATAGCGATAAATTGAAATTGGACACCATTGATGATGAAGATTAATGGACGATCGGTTTAAAATATAATTTCAAGAAAAAGTAGAAATGAAATTTGCAATTATATCAGCGGGTGAAGGTTCCCGGCTTTCGCAAGAAGGGGTTGCTTTGCCCAAACCTTTGGTGCAACTGAACGGAGTTGCCATGATTGATCGCTTGATACAGATTTTTGTACGTAACGGAGCTGATAAGGTGGTTGTCATTATTAATAATGAAAGTCCATTGACAAAAGAGCATTTGGCAAAACTACAGGCAGAAGCAGAGATCCCATTGGAAGTAGTTGTGAAAACTACCCCCAGTTCCATGCACAGTTTTTATGAACTGAGCCCTTATTTGCAGGATGATAAATTCTGCTTGACTACTGTGGATACTATATTCCGTGAAGAAGAGTTTTCGACTTTTATTGAAACGTTCAAACAATCGGAAACAGATGGGTATATGGCGGTAACGGATTTTATAGATGATGAAAAACCGCTTTATATATCTACGGACAGTGCTTTGGATATAACAGGTTTCCATGATGAGGCGACTCCCGAATGCCGTTATATATCTGGAGGCATTTATTGTCTGACCCCGGCAGCCGTTAAGACGTTGCATGGGTGTATGGAGAAAGGTATGTCACGTATGCGTAACTTTCAACGACAGTTGGTAGCCGACGGCTTGAAATTAAAGGCTTATCCTTTTACAAAAATTTTGGATGTAGATCATGCTGGTGATATCGTGAAAGCTGAAAATTTTCTAGCCGGTAAAGAGGAGTAACTTAAACACAACAGAAGGAATGGATGTAATTTCAATAATAGGGGTAAGCCGTGGAAATGAATATTCCCCCAATCATGTAGACAATGATGCCGCCATATTTTATAAGGTGACGGAGGAATTGCGGCGGTTGGGCTGTGAGGTGAAAGTTTATGCGGAGAAAGATTTCGTGGAACAGGGTGTCAAGGGAGATATTATTTTTGATATGGCCCGTGATAAGGTAACGATAGCTCGTTTGAGGTCTTTGGAGGATGAAGGTGCATTGGTGATAAACTCTGCCTACGGTATAGATAATTGTGTGCGTAAGCCAATGACAGAATTACTTATAAAGAACGGGGTTCCTCATCCGCAAAGTTTTATAATTTCTACGGCAGATGAGTATTTGGAAAATTGTTATCCTTGTTGGGTGAAACGAGGTGACTCTCACGCTATGGTGAAAGAAGATGTTGCCTACGCCACCTGTAAGGAAGAGGTAGAAAATATATTGGCTGATTTCCGTAAACGCGGTATTCCTGTTGCAGTCATAAACGAACACTTGCAAGGTGACTTGGTAAAATTCTACGGAGTGCATGGAACTGATTTTTTTATTGGTTTTATCCCTCTCCTTGTTCGCACAGCAAGTTTGGTCTGGAGAAAATAAATGGGATAGCTAAAGGAATTCCTTTTAGCGTAGAGGAATTGAAAATACAAAGTGATAAAGCTGCCGAGGCGCTGAATGTGCCCATTTACGGAGGTGATTGTGTGATTTCAGCTGATGGCACACTGCGAATAATCGATTTTAACGACTGGCCCAGCTTTGCCCGTTGCCGTGAGGAAGCGGGAGGTAAAATTGCAGAGTGCATTTATAAACGGGCTAAAAAGCAAATGAAATAAAAAAGACATGAGTACAGAAAGTGAGAAGAAAGGAATAGAGGCTTCTTTCAAATCCATGGACACAGAGGAGTTCCTGGATATTTATTTCAACCGTCCCATAGGTTATGCATGGGCATTATTTTTTAAAAAACTAAAGGTACACCCTAATGTGGTAACCATTTTTTCTATCATTTAGGTATAGGTGCTGGTGTGATGTTTTATTATCCTGATATGAAACATACTCTTTTGGGTATACTTTTGTTGATGTGGGCGAATCATTATGACAGTGCGGATGGACAATTGGCGCGTCTGACAGGACAGAAAACCCAGTGGGGGCGTATGTTGGATGGATTTGCCGGTGATATTTGGTTCTTTACCATTTATGCGGCAATTTGTCTCAGACTGATGAACAACCCATGCCGTTTCATATTGGTGACGGCATGCATTGGGGTATTTTTATTTGGATATTGGCTATTGTTTCGGGTACTGTTTGTCATAGCAAACAATGTACATTGGCGGATTATTATCGTAATATTCATTTATACTTTTTAAAAGGGAAAAGCGGAAGCGAATTGGATAATTTCAAACAACAGCGTGAAATCTTCTACAGTCTGCCGTGGAAGGGAAACTTCTGGTGGAAAGCTTTCTTGTATTTCTATGGTAATTATACACGTCAGCAGGAAAGAATGACTCCTAATTTCCAACAGTTTTATGCATTGGTGAAGGAAAAGTATGGAGACAATATTCCACAGGAATTACGGGATGAATTTCGTGCGGCTAGCAAACCTTTGATGAAATATACCAATATCTTGACTTTTAATACACGTGCCATTGCTCTATATATCAGTTTGTTGATTGGCGAACCATGGTTGTATTTTGTGTTCGAGGTTGTTGTGATGACCTCTTTGTTTGTATATATGCGTCATTGCCATGAGGCGATTTGCGCACGATTGTATCATAAATACATAACGAAGTGAAAAGTAAGTATAGAAATATATTCCTGATGTTTGGAATTGCAGCCATCGTAGTGATGCTTTGTTCTTTTGATATGGAGTATGATGAACTACTGGCTAATTTGCGCCGGGCGGGAATGTGGTTGCCGGCTGTGGTAGGGTTATGGATTATTATTTATCTGTTCAATACCCTTTCTTGGTATATTATCATCCGGGATGGAAAAAAGGGAACACCTATTCCATTTTGGAAAGTTTATAAACTGACAGTTTCCGGATTTGCACTGAATTATGCCACCCCGGTGGGATTGATGGGAGGAGAGCCTTACCGCATTATGGAGCTGACTCCTTATGTTGGGGCCAGTAAGGCAACTTCATCAGTAATTCTTTATGTGATGATGCATATTTTCTCGCATTTTTGTTTTTGGTTTTTTTCTATCTTTTTGTATCTGGCTCTACGTCCGGTAGATATTGCCATGGGAACTATATTGGCTGTTGTGGGGGCGGTTTCTCTTTTAGCCATTTATTTTTTTATGAAAGGTTACAAGAATGGTATGGCTGTCCGTACTTTAAAATTGCTTCAGCATATTCCTTTTATCAAAGAATGGGCTAAACGTTTTTCGGAAAATAAACGCGAGGCTTTGGAACGTGTGGACAGTCAGATAGCCGAACTGCATAAACAGCGTAGATCTACGTTTTATGCCTCGTTAAGTCTGGAATTCATGGCTCGGATTATAGGATGTCTGGAAGTGTATTTCATATTGAATATTCTGACAACGGATGTCAGTTTTCCAGCTTGTATTTTAATTATGGCATTTACTTCTTTGTTTGCCAATTTGTTCTTTTTCTCGCCTATGCAATTGGGCGCACGTGAAGGAGGCTTTGCTTTGGCGGTAGGAGGGTTGGCTATTCCGGGAGCTTTTGGGGGTTTATACCGGATTGATAACCCGTGTACGTGAATTGATTTGGATTGTAATTGGTGTGTTGTTGATGAAAGTCGGCAATGGTACACCTGCTAATAAGTAAGATAATGGATACATTGAAAAATATTCAGGGAGTTATATTTGATTATGGCGGTACAATAGATACGAACAGCTGTCATTGGGCGGAAGTGTTGTGGACTAAGTATATGGAACATCAGGTGCCGGTGGATAAGGAAAGTTTCCGTGAGGCATACGTTTTTGGAGAAAGGGCGTTGGCTAATATCCTTTTGTCCAGCCTTGGCATAATTTTCATGATGTGCTTTCTATCAAGACTAAACTTCAGGTGGAATGGTTGGCGGAACAGAGAAAGTTGCCTATGGATGAGTTGCAACTGCAATCTTATGCAGTGAAAGTGGCAGACAGCTGTTATGGGTATGTGTTGGATATATTGCAGGTTACACGCCCGGTAGTGAAGGAGTTGGCTAAGAAGTATAGGTTGGTGTTGGTTTCTAATTTTTATGGCAATATACAGACTATTTTAAAGGATTTCGGACTTTTGGATTTCTTTGATGAGATAATTGAATCCTCTGTAGTGGGTGTTCGTAAGCCGGATCCTGCTATCTATAGACTTGGAGTAGATGCTATGGGATTTGCGGCAGAGAATGTGCTGGTGGTCGGAGATTCTTTCTTAAAAGATGTTGTTCCGGCCAAAGCTGTAGGTTGTCGCGTTGCCTGGTTGAAAGGAGAAGGTTGGGGAGGAGAAGTTATAGACGAATCTGTTCCTGATGTAATTATTACGGACTTGGCTCAATTGCTTGCATTATTGTAATAGGATATGGAAATACAAAGACACGCATTGGTGAAAAAGGGACTATTTAGTTCCTTTTGTTTTAGTAACCTCTTTGTTCTTTTTATGGGGATTCGCACATGCTATTCTTGATGTATTGAACAAACATTTTCAAGAGGTGATGGATATTACCCGTACTCATTCGGCAATGGTACAGGTGATGTTTTATCTAGGCTATTTCATAATGGCTATTCCGGCAGGATTGTTTATAACCAAATATGGATATCGTAAGGGAGTTGTTTTCGGATTGTTGCTTTATGGAATCGGGTCCTTGATGTTTATTCCCGGCGAGTATTGGATGTCATTTGAATTTTTCCTGTTCTCTTTGTTTGTCATTGCTTGCGGTTTGGTCTTTTTGGAAACAGCTGCAAATCCTTATATGACAGAACTGGGGGATAGGGAAACAGCTGCCAGTCGGTTGAACCTGGCCCAGTCTTTTAATGGGCTAGGATGTATTTGTGGTCCTTTAGTAGGAGGACTGTTATTGTTCTCGGGGAAGGGAGAAGCAAATATCTCGTATCCTTATATGTTGATGGGAGTGGTTGTACTGGCAGTGGGATTTATTTTTTCCCGTATCAAACTTCCGGAGATTGTTCATGTTGACGATTTGGCTGACGGAGAAACGGTTAAGAGAAGTTTATGGTCGCATAAATTATTCTTATTCGGAATAGTGGCACTATTCAGTTATGAGATAGCGGAGATTTCTATTAATAGTTTTTTTATCAATTATGTGGTGGATGACGGGTGGATGAATGCTCGGGATGCGGCGGTAGTACTTTCTTTCGGTGGACTTGGATTGTTTATGTGCGGACGTTTTGCCGGTAGTTGGATCATGCAGCGAATCCGTGCGGAGAGAGTTCTGCTATGCTGTGCTTTGGGACGGTAATGGCTACTTTTCTTATCGTTTGTAATTTAGGAAAGATTTCATTAATAGCCTTGTTTTTGGTATACGTGTTCGAAGCCATCATGTTTCCCACTATTTTTGCCATATCTTTGAAGGGATTGGGTGGAAAGACCAAACGGGCTTCTTCCTTCCTTATGATGTCTCCCGTAGGAGGGGCTGTTGGTCCTGTGCTGATGGGTTATGTGGCAGATAATAGTACCATGTCCTTATCATTCATCATACCATTTGTTTCTTTTTGTATTGTGTTATTCTATTCGTGGTATGCTGACGTGGAAAGAAACTGAAATGAATAATCCGATACAGTTGTTAGGCTTTATCGGGATTGTCCATTTCTTCTTAAATTTTTCAGCTTTTAAAGAACTGGTTCGGATGATATTCCATACATCCTCTTCGGTTTTGCTGAAAGGACCGGATGCCTCTAGTTTCAGTGTCGACATAGCTGCTGCAAAACAACCGGCTTCTTCATAGGAAGCCCCTTTATTACGCATATATAAATATCCGGTAGCATAAGTATCTCCACAGCCAGTGGCATCTACTATGTCTTTAGGAGGATAGGCAGGGATTTTATGAAATGTACCTTCCGCATAAATTATAGACCCTAAGCTTCCCAATGTAATCAATACCTCTTTTACTCCCCATTCTGCTAGTTGTAGGGCAGCTTGTTTTATGTCTGTCTGACCGGTAAGCACTTCCATTTCATGTTCATTTACCTTTAGAATGTCAATATATTTTAGTGCTTCTACTTTGTCTGTCCAATCTATCGGATAAACTTTTTCCCCTCGGACTTCACGTAAGTACCCTTGTGCATCTACAGCTAATATACCTTTGGTAGAAAGATATTTCACAACGTCCAAAGAGAAATCATCTGCTAAAAGACTTCCCAAATGAAAAATATGAGCATTTATGTTCTCTAGTTGTTCTACGGTGAAGGGATCGGCTTTAGCCAATACCCGCTGGCTGCGGTTGTCTTGATTCTCACCGTATGTATTCTCAAAATACACTGTCCGGTGACTAGGAATAACAGTAACTTTGATGCCTTTAGCACGAATATCTTCAACAGCTTTAAATTCACTTGGAGCTAGTGCCGTGACCAGCTGATAATGCTTTGTATCCTTTAAGTGACTGATTCCGTGTGAGAAATAATAAGAAGTCCCGCCGGGCATATAAGTCGTTTTTCTGGGTGTTACTATTTTATCTAATGTAATGTGACCTATGCAACAAATATCATTCATACCTATTTATATTAAACGGTCGCAAAGCTACAAAAAAACTAGAAAAAGCATGGAAGTTTTCAAAAGAAGGTGTAACTTTGGCACAAATTATCTTAATCTCTGCTATGAGATGCAATTTTAACAAAAGAAATTAGAATGGAAAAAATGAATGTGAAACCGGCAACCGGTAAATTAGGCGTTCTTTGTGTTGGATTGGGCGCTGTTACTTCAACTTTTATGACAGGTGTGCTGATGGCTCGTAAGGGATTGGCAAAACCTGTCGGATCTATGACTCAATATGATAAAATGCGTGTTGGCCGTGGAGAGAATAAAAAGTATTTGCATTATGGTGAAATTGTTCCATTGGCAAACTTAAATGACATTGTGTTTGGTGCATGGGATGTTTATCCGGCTAATGCTTATGAATCAGCGGTCAATGCTGAGGTTTTAAAAGAGAAAGATATTAATCCTGTAAAGGATGAATTGGAGAAAATAGTTCCAATGAAAGCTGCTTTCGACCACAACTATGCTAGTCGTCTGGATGGTGATAATGTGAAAGATTGCAAGAATCGTTGGGATATGATGGAACAGTTGCGTGAAGATATCCGCAATTTTAAAGTGGCTAACAATTGTGACCGTATTGTTGTTCTTTGGGCTGCTTCTACAGAGATTTATGTTCCTGTTGATGAAAAATACACGGAACATTGGCAGCATTGGAACAGGCTATGAAAGATGATGATAAGGCTCATATCGCTCCGTCTATGTGCTATGCTTATGCTGCACTGTCGGAAGGATGTCCTTTCATTATGGGAGCACCTAATACAACTGTTGATATTCCTGCTATGTGGGAGTTGGCTGAAAAGACTAAAATGCCTATTGCCGGCAAGGATTTCAAGACGGGTCAAACGTTGGTTAAATCAGGTTTCGCACCGATTATTGGAACCCGTTGTTTAGGCTTGGACGGTTGGTTCTCTACAAACATTTTAGGTAATCGTGATGGTTTGGTGTTAGATGAGCCGGCTAACTTCCACACGAAGGAGGTCAGCAAATTATCTACACTGGAATCTATTCTTGTTCCGGAAGATCAGCCGGACTTGTATACAGACTACTATCATAAAGTACGTATCAATTACTATCCGCCTCGTAATGATAATAAAGAAGGTTGGGATAATATTGATATCTTCGGATGGATGGGGTATCCAATGCAGATTAAGATTAATTTCCTTTGCCGTGATTCGATTCTTGCTGCTCCTCTGTGCTTGGACCTTGTATTGTTGAGTGACCTGGCTGCACGTGCAGGACGTTTTGGTATCCAACGTTTCTTGAGTTTCTTCTTGAAGAGTCCGATGCATGATTATACTGAAAACGAAATTCCTGTCAATCACCTCTTCCAGCAGTATGCTATTTTGAAAAATGCCATTCGTGAAATGGGTGGTTATGAGGCCGATCAAGAAATCGACTAATTTATAACAGGATTTTTATTCGGGCGTGGATTGCGCGGGTTTTCACGGTTTTTCTTTTAAAGACCGTATCTATCCGTGAAATCCACGTCTTATTTTTTATTTTTCTGCCATAATTTCTTGTTGTCTGCCTGAGAATTTGTAATTTGTCATATAATAGAGTGAATATGGTTAGGTCAGAAATACAAAATGTAAAGCTCAGATTTGGTATTATTGGTAATGCCGAAGGGTTGAACCGTGCCATAGACGTGGCTATCCAGGTGGCACCCACTGATTTGTCAGTGTTGATCACCGGTGAAAGTGGGGTGGGAAAGGAAAATTTCCCACAGATTATTCATCAGTTCAGTCGCCGTAAACATGGACAGTATATAGCGGTGAACTGTGGGGCTATTCCTGAAGGTACTATAGATTCAGAGCTTTTCGGACATGAAAAGGTGCTTTTACGGGCGCTATCAGTGACCGTAATGGCTATTTTGCCGAAGCCAATGGTGGAACCATTTTTCTGGATGAAGTAGGAGAGTTGCCTCTTGCTACTCAGGCACGTCTGTTACGTGTACTTGAAAGTGGTGAATTCATTAAGGTAGGTTCATCTAAAGTGCAGAAAACGGATGTGCGTATTGTTGCCGCTACCAATGTGAATCTGACGGAAGCCATTGCTGAAGGTCGTTTTCGTGAGGATTTGTATTATCGTTTGAACACTGTACCTATTAAAATACCTCCTTTGCGTGAGCGTGGAGATGATATAACTTTACTTTTCCGTAATTTGCATCAGATTTTGCTGAGAAATATCGTATGCCGGCTATCCAGTTGACAGAAGATGCGAAGTTTTGTTGCTGGCTTATTCGTGGCCCGGTAATGTGCGCCAGTTGAAAAACATCACTGAACAGATATCTATTATTGAAACTAACCGGGATATAACGGCAGAGATTTTGAGAAATTATTTACCAGAGCAACATGTGAATTCTGGTTTGCCTGCTTTGTTTGGAGTGAAAGCAAATACAGGGAAGGCTTTTGAAAGTGAGCGTGAGATTTTGTATCAGGTGTTGTTTGATATGCGGCGTGATGTGACTGACTTGAAGAAGTTAGTCAATACACTGATGGCGGAACGTGGCGCGCAATCTGTTCCGACGGCACCAGCTACTACGGCAGTTTCTTATTATCAGGAACCGCAACGGAATTTAGTTGCTACAGTGGTGCCTGCTACGCCTACCATAATTTCTGCCGCCAAACCGGCTCATCCTGTAGTAGATGATATTCAGGATACGGAGGAGGTTGTAGAAGAAGCCACTTTGTCATTGGACGAAGTGGAGAAAGAAATGATACGTAAGGCGCTCGACCGTCATCATGGAAAGCGTAAGAATGCAGCAAAAGATTTGAATATTTCAGAACGAACACTTTATAGAAAAATAAAAGAATATGGTTTGGATTAAACAATTGAAAGTAGTTGGTGTGTTGATGGTACTGGCGGGGATCGTAACTGCTTGTTCTATTTCATATAAATTTAACGGATCGTCTATAGATTATACAAAGGTAAAGACTATTTCGTTTGAGAATTTCCCAAACCGTTCAGCTGGCTTTGTTTGGGGACCGATGGAGAATATGTTCAATACGGCATTACAGGATATTTATATGCAACAAACTCGTTTAAAGCAAGTCAAGCGCAGTGGTGACCTGCAATTGTCTGGTGAGATAACGAATTATGAGGCATTTAATAAAGGAATTGGATCCGATGGCTATTCTAGTATGGTAGAATTGCGTATGACGGTGAGAGTGAATTTTGTCAATAGTTCCAATCCTACGGAAAATATGAACGGACAGCAATTTTCGGCTAGTCGTGAATATAATTCCAATCAGCAGTTAAGTGCTGTGCAGGATGAGTTGGTAAACCAAATGATTAAAGAAATTGTAGAGCAAATATTCAATGCTACAGTGGCAAACTGGTAGTGAGTGATTTTCCGTCATGATACAACAACAATTATATGAATGGATAACGCATCCTGAACGATTGAATCGGGATACTTTGTACGAGTTGCGGACGCTGCTTGCGCGTTATCCATATTTTCAGACGGTGAGACTGCTTTATCTGAAGAATCTGTTTTTATTGCATGACATAACATTTGGTGAGGAACTACGTAAGGCTGCATTGTATGTAGCTGACCGCAAGATTCTTTTTTATCTGATAGAGGGGGAGCGCTTTACTGTATCTTCCTTTGAAAAACAAGACCTACCTAAGGAAGAGGCTGGTTTGGATCGTACTCTTTCATTGATCGATACTTTTCTCTCTTCTTTGCCTGAAGAGGCCGCCGCTATGGAATTACCAATGGATGTAACAACAGATTATACTTCTTTTTTATTGCATGAGGAAGAACATGTGTCTGATGATATACCTCAGATGAAAGGACAGAATTTGATAGACAACTTCATTGAAAAGTCGGCAGAGGAACCTTTGTTACCTCAATTAGGAATAAAAGAGGCGGCACCGGTGAAGAATAAAGTTTCTGAAGAAGAGGAGTCGGAAGATAATGAAGAGGATATGGAGGATGAAAGCTATTTCACTGAAACATTGGCTAAAATATACGTTAAACAGCAAAGATATTCTAAGGCTCTTGAAATTATTAAAAAATTAAATTTGAAATATCCAAAAAAAAACGCTTACTTTGCAGACCAAATAAGATTTTTGGAGAAATTGATTATTAACACTAAATCAAAATAAAGAAAATGTATTTATTACTTATTGGATTAATTGTGCTTGCAGCTCTTTTGATGTGCTTCGTCGTACTGATTCAGAACTCAAAAGGTGGAGGCTTGGCTTCTAGTTTTGCTTCTTCAAATCAAATAATGGGTGTTCGCAAGACTACAGATTTTATTGAGAAATTAACATGGGGGTTAGCTGCTTTTATGGTGGCATGTAGTGTGCTTACTGCTTATTTTGTTCCTGCTGCTCATACAGATTCTTCTGTAATCATGGAAGAGGCAGTGAAAGAAGGAGCTACTAATCCGCTGAATACACCTTCAGGTTTCGCTGCTCCGCAAACAAATGACGCTGCAACAGAAACTCCTGCTCCCAGTGATTCGGCACAGTAATTATAGAGAAAACATTTTCCTTAATTAATAAGGATAAGCGTCCTGTTTCGTTTACGAAAATAGGACGCTTTTTTGTTTTAAGTTTTTTTGCTTTGATAAGTATGCTTTTGTACTTACTTTTGTTCTGGAATGTTTTTAATCTACAAATAATAAAAGAATCATGTTGAAATTCATATCATGGAATGTAAATGGCTTGCGAGCCTGTTATGATAAAGGTTTTGTTGATGTTTTCCATCGTTTAGAAGCAGACTTTTTCTGCCTGCAGGAAACAAAGATGCAGGAAGGGCAACTGGATGCCAAGTTTGAAGGTTATCACTCCTATTGGAATTATGCTGAAAAGAAAGGGTATTCAGGCACAGCTATCTTTTCTAAAGTCAAACCATTATCTGTGACATACGGTTTAGGCATAGAAGAGCATGATCACGAAGGACGGGTAATCACTCTTGAATTGGAATCGTTTTATTTGATTACTGTGTATACTCCCAATTCGCAGGAAGAATTGCGACGGTTGGATTATAGAATGAAATGGGAAGATGATTTCCGTGCCTATCTGAAAAAACTGGAAGAAAAGAAACCTGTCATTGTGTGTGGTGACCTGAACGTGGCGCATAAGGAAATAGACTTGAAGAATCCTAAGACAAACCGTAAAAATGCAGGTTTCACTGATGAGGAACGTGCCAAGTTTACCACTTTGCTTGAGTCCGGTTTTACGGATACGTTCCGCTATTTTTATCCAGAGCAGGAAGGAATCTATTCATGGTGGTCTTATCGTTTTAAAGCCCGTGAAAAGAATTCAGGTTGGCGTATTGATTATTTTCTCACTTCCGATTCACTGAAAGATAGGTTGAAAGGTGCACATATTTATACGGATATCTTTGGCTCAGATCATTGTCCGGTAGAATTGACAATAGAACTCTAAGAAACACTCTGAAAAAGCTTTTGTTTCAACACGAATCTCAGATTATCTATAATTAAAAGATAATCTGAGGTTTGTGTCGTTGAAAGACTCTCTCTGTTTTACTTCCGTAAATTATTGATTCTTGTTTATCTTTACTTTGAAAAAACAAACTATAATGAAAAGTACAGATAGAGTTAGGTATAATTATTATTCTATTGATTTTGCTTGCGTGTCAATTGAGTTTATTACAAAAAGCCAGTGTATGGATGGAAAGTGGATTGCGTTCGGCCATTCAGAAGGAAGTTCTTATTTTTATAGTAGAGGATATCTCAAGTATTTGATGGTGGAATACCGTTTGTTCCCTGTTTTTATTATAAAGATTAGAATATGTGTACAGATTGTCAATACCGGAATCTTTGCTAAACTAAAAGATAAGAGATATTTGAACACAGCTCCGGCTGTCTTATAATTGGGAGAGGGAATAATCTGTTTATTATTGTATATACCTTCAAAAATTGTTTGTATTAGGACTTTCGTTTGAAGAAAGAGTTGGTCTGCTAGATGTGTAATTTTGTTCTGTAGACCGTGTGGCGTATAAAATTTGTAGAAAAATGGGGTTAAGATAAGGACGTAAAGAGGTATTTGTGGCGCAAATTTCCCGTTTGGATGATTGCGCCATGAATAATATGGTTTACATAGCTACTTCAATAGCCAGTATCTGTGTTTCGGAAGTGGCTTCGATAGTGACACTTTCAATGTCCCATATACCGATACCGTCACGGCGTGAAAGGTTTTCGCCTGCTACATTAATCTCTCCTTCTATAACAAAAATGTAAACACCTGTGCGAGGTTTGTGCATACGGTATATTACACTATGTCCGGCATCAAATGTACCTATTGAAAACCAGGTATCCTGCAACAGATGTGCCGGTGTGTTTCCGGAAGGAGAAATGAAAGTTGTCAGTTCGTTACGTTTCAATAACGGGCGGATATTATAATTATGGTACTCAGGTTTGGTTTCCTCTACATTAGGGATCACCCAGATTTGCAGGAATTTCAGATCTTCGGTTTTACTGGCATTGTATTCACTGTGATAGATACCTGTTCCTGTACTCATTACTTGAATTTCTCCGGGGGTGATGGTACTTCATTTTGTACATTATCTCCGTGTCTTAAATATCCTTGTAAAGGAATGGATACTACTTCCATATTTTTATGCGGGTGCATGCCGAAACCTTCTCCGGGAGCCACTGTATCGTCATTCAATACGCGCAAAGCACCGAAGTGTATACGTCTGGGATTATAATAATCTGCGAAGCTGAATGTGTGGTAAGTTTTTAGCCATCCATGATTAAAATAACCTCTCGTGTTGGCTTTGTCAATAATCGTCTTCATAACTTAATGTCTTTTCTATTGGAATGTTGTTATTGATATAACAAATTAGAAGTTGAAAAGTTTGGAACATTGTTGAGTAATGAAAAAAATGGGGCGGTGTAAAATAAAAGAAGAGATGATCAAATCATCTCTTCTATAGAGCGGAAGACGGGGCTCAAACCCGCGACCCTCAGCTTGGAAGGCTAATGCTCTATCAACTGAGCTACTTCCGCAATTTTTTGTGGGCAAAGATGGATTCGAACCACCGAAGTCGAAAGACAGCAGATTTACAGTCTGCCCCATTTGGCCACTCTGGTATTTGCCCATTCGCTTTTAAGAGTCTATCTCAATTCTCTCATTGAGTAGGTTTGTTTCTCAATTGCGATGCAAAGGTACGGCTTTTTTTTGAATATGCAAATTATACAAGAACTTTTTCAAAAAATCTGCGTTTTTTGCAATTTCTCTTTAAAATCGAGCATTTTGATGGCAGTTATTGCACATTCATCCCCTTTATTTCCTAATCTTCCACCGGCACGGTCTTCTGCTTGTTGCATAGTATTGGTAGTAATCAAACCATAGATTACAGGAATATCTCCTTCGGCATTCAGTTGGGCAATACCTTGAGTGGTACCGGCACATACATAATCAAAGTGCGGAGTATCGCCACGAACTACGCAGCCTATTGCAATCACTGCATCTACTTTTCCACTTTTTATCATTTGTGCAGAACCGAAAGTCAGTTCAAAACTGCCGGGTACTGTTTGTACTAAAATATTTTTATCTTTTGCGCCATGTTTCTTCAAGGTACTTATGGCTCCTTCCAATAGGGGGCCGGTAATGTTATTGTTCCATTCGGATACTACGATACCGAAACGCATATTTTCTGCATTAGGAACTGAATTGAAATCGTAATCAGATAAGTTATGATACGCTGTTGCCATTGTTTTTTAGTTTTAGTGGTTTAATAAAAGAAAGAGGTTATCTGTACACAGGTGCAGACAACCTCTTTATATCATTAAGGTATATTCTTTTCTTATTTGATGGATGCACGTTCGATGTACTTATCAATGTCCATTGACTGGTAAGAATTGAAGTATTTTTCTTTCACCAAAGTGTATGCTTTAACAGCTTCACTATTCTTGCCCAACTTTTCGAACAATTGACCAGCTTGGATCAAATAGATAGGACTCAATGCCTGGCTGTCTGCTTTATCCGCTGCTTTCAGCAAAGTTCCTGCAGCTTTGTCCAATTGTCCCATTTCAGCATAACAGTTACCGATAGTTCCCAAAATGGCAGGGCTCACCAGCTGGTCTTTAGCGCTGAATTTATCCAGATATTTCACTGCATCTTCATATTTACCAACTGTGCATAGCAGATACCTGCATAAGCATTGGCCAAATTACCAGCAGCGGTTCCACTGAATTCATCTGCTACTTTCAGAAAACCCTTGTAACCGATACTGTCACCATTCAATGCGGTTTCAAAGTTATCAGCTCCGAAATATTGTTCTCCTTTAAATAAAGCTTCTGATGCTTTTACTTCATTGGGGTCAGAAATAAAATGCTTATATCCCATGAAACCAGCTATGATAATCACTACTGCTGCAATAGTTCCAAGGATTCTTCCTTTGTACTTGATAAGGAATGCTTCTGAGGTACTCAGTGCTTCTTCCATATCTAATGGGTCCTGAGTGTGTTTTTGTTCTGCCATTTTTATATTTACTTTTTTATTATTTTTCGGATATTCTTTTTCGGTCAGCAAAAGTAGTTCATTTCTATGTATTAATGAAATTTACGGGCATATTTTTTTAGTTTTTCCCGTTTTTATCTCTAATTTTGTATCCTCAATTAAATAGAAGTTCTATGATACTGAAACGCATCTCGATATTGAATTATAAAAACCTGGAGCAGGCGGAATTGGAATTCTCGCCGAAGATGAATTGTTTTATCGGACAAAACGGTATGGGGAAGACAAATTTGCTGGATGCGGTTTATTATCTTTCTTTTTGTAAGAGTGCCACTAATCCTATTGATTCGCAAAATATCCGTCATGAAGGAGAATTCTTTGTAATTCAGGGTTTCTATGAAACAGACCAAGGTGAGCCGGAAGAGGTATATTGTGGATTGAAACGTCGTCAGAAAAAGCAATTCAAGCGGAATAAAAAGGAATATAACCGTTTATCGGATCATATTGGCTTTATTCCCCTTGTAATGGTGTCTCCTGCTGATGCGGAGTTGATTGCAGGAGGTAGTGACGGGCGCCGTCGTTTTATGGATGTGGTGATATCGCAATATGATAAGGAATATTTGGATGCGCTGATACGTTATAATAAAGCATTGACGCAGCGTAATGCTTTGTTGAAATCGGAACAGGAATTCGATGAGGAATTAATGCTGGTATGGGAGGAGATGATGGCATCTGCGGGTGAGGTCGTCTTTAAGAAGCGTAGTGAGTTTATTGCTGAGTTTATACCTACTTTCCAGTCTTTTTATTCTTATATCTCTCAAGATAAAGAGAAAGTGAATCTGGCGTATGAATCTCATGCTATGAGTGGGGGATTGCTGGATATTATCAAGGAGAGCCGTCGGCGCGACCGTGTAATGGGATATTCGTTGAAGGGAGTTCATAAAGATGACTTGATTATGCAGTTGGGGGATTTTCCGATAAAGCGGGAGGGGTCACAAGGACAAAACAAAACTTATCTTATCGCCTTGAAATTAGCTCAGTTTGACTTTTTGAAGAAAACGGGCGGCAATACTACTCCTTTATTGTTGTTGGATGATATTTTTGATAAACTGGATGCTTTTCGTGTGGAACAGATTGTAAAACTGGTAGCCGGAGATCGTTTCGGGCAGATTTTCATTACGGATACCAATCGGGATCATTTGGATAAAATATTGAAGAAGATAGAAAGAGAATACAAAGTCTTTGCTGTAGAAGACGGAGAAGTGACAGAAAGAAAGGAAATGGCTGAATGAAACGTAATGATGCGGAACAAATAGGGGAAATGATTCGGAAATTCTTCCGGCAGAATGCTTTGGAGGCGCCACTGAACGAGTATCGTCTGATACAGGCATGGAAAGATGTGGTGGGACCTGCCATTACTAAATATACGAGTAATCTTTATATTAAGAATCAAATTCTTTATGTACATCTCACTTCATCCGTGCTTCGTCAAGAGTTGATGATGGGGCGTGATTTATTGGTGAAAAATCTGAATAAGCAGGTCGGCGCACAAGTGATAGTCAATATTATTTTCCGTTGACAGGATGGTCTTCTGCTGTTTCTTTGGTATCCCCGAAGTTTCCTGCAATACTTCTTGTCAGGTGCGGATTTTGACGGATTTTTCTTATCTTTCTCGTAAAGTCCGCACTTGAAGAAGTGTAATGTGTAAGAGTAGCTTATGGAACAGTTCGTATCACGATAGATTCTATTTCAGGGATATTCAGTAAATGTCTCTAAAAAATAAGATGCATATGAAGATGATAGGGCATGACCATTTCATATGCCATTCTTATTGTCATTTTCCGTGCTTTCTCACATACTTCTATCCGACAGGACATGACGTTCCGGAAGAAGTCTGATGACCTCTTCTGATT
>ENA-OQHP01000247-OQHP01000247.1-human-gut-metagenome-genome-assembly--contig:-NODE-247-length-18054-cov-2.204050_pt1 | contig 18054 bp, 25 predicted proteins | sample MGYA00242563_ERZ504717 | MGnify/ENA primary metagenome ERZ504717 (study PRJEB26092, sample SAMD00036212) | human gut metagenome | host: Homo sapiens | study: EMG produced TPA metagenomics assembly of... | reverse complement strand
CGCATGTCGTCCTGCTTCTTCTCGTCGCGAGAGAAGATGCGGATCTCTGCCAGGTCGGTGTTCATGAAGTGCTTGAGCACGGTGTTGCCGAACGAGCCGGTGCCACCTGTGATCATAAGGTCCTGTCTTTGAATACACTATCGCACATTTCAAGCTCCAATTAAATAAACTAAAGGCGAATGAAACTAAAACAAAATGCAAGTCAATGCTTAACCTATTGATACGCTTCTTATCCTAAACGAAAAGACGACTACTGCGCATAAATTAGAATTAAAAAGCGTTTATACCTACGTTAAAACTGATAACACCACCAATTAGCGTTTAAGAAGTCATTGCAAGTGGTTATATAGCTTCAGCCAAACACTTTATATCTATGTATTTAGCGAATCTCTGATGCATTATTTCCGAATAATGCATGGAAGCATCGCGACACATCCGACAAAATAAGCAAGCGAAATTGCAGCACTCGTTCCGTTAGGTCCAAATAGCTGAATCAATAAGCCAGAAAGGGGGACAGCAACGATTAAGGCGACTAAATTACCGACAAGATTACCGGCCATCTTTCTCTTAACAATCGTCAGGTCGGAAAAGAAACCGATAAACGCCGTAAGCAGAGAGCTAATAACCGCACCGTACAGCAAAAAAGAGTACTGATGGATTTGGTCACCAAATATTAGCCCCAACATGTAGTCGCCGCAGATAAAACAAGCGAACAAAATAACAATGGACAAAACAAGGGCGCCAAGAACGACCTTCATCAACATAGTATTAAATGATTTTTTATCCCCCGACTCACTAGCGCTCGCAAACGCGCCGAGCAAAGGGGCATAGGCATTAGCAGCACCCGCCTGAACGATTGCTGCGGGAGAACACACCGAGGAATAAACACCCAACATTGAGGCCCCCAGCACGGTAGCAAGTTCCTGACGCGAAACGGATGTAACCGCAGCGCAACAAAAAACCCCAACCGTAGCGGGAAGACACTTATAAAACAGTTCAGTCATCGCCTTGAACCTAAAAGAAGGAACAATCAAATCGAAATTAGAGGCCAATGTGCATCAACAATCGCCACGGGGAGAGACACCGCAATCATCAGAACGATACTCAACACAAGAGAATGTGAAATATACATTCCGGCACAAAACACCAGTAGAGACAAAATACCCCTCAGCAGCATCGACATACCGCAATAAATCATATTTCCAGCTTTTGATCAATGCCATGAAACACATCAACCATGACTTCAATTGACTTATATATGCAATAGAGGTACACGGAAGAAGAGAAGACTGCTGACAGGTAAAGAATGCATAAGGCACTACGAAAACAAACCCCAGCGCTATTGTGATTAAACGAAAACCAATATACTCCCCTGAAGAATACTCACATGAAAGATCGGATACTTGAAAGGATCGAATCTTATATAAACCGATCGGAACAAATAGATTGCTGATTGTCATTGCCAAAGATAAATCTCCGGCATAGTTAAAATCCGACGATAGTCGAACTACAGCAACTGTCGTTAACCACTGGCAAGCAAGGTATGCAATAGAGCCAACAGTATTCCATGTAATGTTTTTCTTTAAACTATCAGTCAAATTTACCCAATCGATTTTAGATCTAATTAAATAGCCTAACCAATAACCTCTCTAGCGATTGCATTCAAGCTTTCACCATATCCAACGCCAGGAACAGCCCATTTACCATTTAAATCAATGGTTCTCGGAGCGCAACCACGACTGACAATATTAAGCGAGCATCAATACATGGATTGACCAAGGGTTCCGTTGAACCATACGCCTTTAGATGTTGAACCTGAGCTCGTAGTCCTTCACGAACAGATCCGAAGCTATAGCCTGGGTTGCCAGGCCCAGTGGCGCCAAGGCCTCCAAAGTTGCACTGATTAGGCTGGACCAAATTTCCAAACTTTAAATACCCCGTTTCTTTCACCACCTGTCCATATAAAACCTCAGGCGAGACACCCTCCGACTGAGCCTCTTCATATAGAATTTTGCAGAAATCTCTAATGTTCGACGCTCCCCTATCCGCGTAAACGGCTGAAGGGAATCCTTTAGAGCCCATTATCTTTGTGAAATGATTAGCGGCATCTAGATAGGTTGAATAAGCGGGCGACATAATAAGACCTTCATATCCAGTCATACTTGCGCCATTGCGTCCCTCCTTAATGCCGCAATTCAAATAATGCATGTAATAGTTCTTCAGGTTCAGTCCGAAAGCCTTCCTCAGGTCCATATAACGATTTCGATAGCCGTAAACGTCGAAGGACTCGCTCCCGCGCCGTCCCTCCGCCATGCCGCAGTTGATGAAATGGCGCAGCACGGCAGCATCGTCAACGAACCTCAGACCGCCCCTGACGGTTGTAAAGGCACTCAGGACGTCTCCGTTGTTAGAGGTATAGAAGTAGAAATCGTAAACGGGGGAATAATCGGTACCGCCTTGCGAAACAACAGCACCCGTGAGGGAATCGCATCCGGTCGTGATCCTCCCCTCAGCGCGACCGCTGCTGAGGTAATGGCCATATAAAGCTGTGAGGTTGGCACCGAATGCGCGACGGAGGTCGGGGTATCTATTGTAATAGCTCAGCACGTCGAAGGACTCGTTCCCGCGCCGTCCCTCCGCCATGCCGCAGTTGATGAAATGGCGCAGCACGGCAGCATCGTTAATCATTACAACGCCAGCGGGGCTTCGTTTAGAAAAAGCGTTACGAATGTCTTCGTTATTCGATAGATAAAATGAGGGGTCATAAACGGATGAATAATCAACGCCATTGATAGCCGTAGCATATCCTTCAATCTTTGAGCATCCGGTCCCATGCCTTCCTTCCGCTTTTCCAGCTGTAACGTAATGCTCATAGTACTTAACTAAATCAAAGCCAAAAGCAGCTCTTAAATCTGGATACTCATTAAAATAACTCTGTACGTCAAAGTTAGCAGAGCCGCGCCTGCCTTCGCTCATGCCATAGTTAATAAAATGGTCTAGAGCTAAATCACTATTTCCAGAAGTAGCTTTGGCTACGTCGGGATAAAGCGACAAATAGTAATTAGCATCGAATACGGAAGAATAATCGAGCCAAGTTGACTTAGGAATTGCGCAATAATCGCATCGGCATCAGCTTCGCCAAGGCGTTTGCAACCAGCATCGCTAAAATAATTCAACACGTCCCCCGCATTAGAAATAAAGCCATGCTCGATTAAGATGCCGGGAATACCTTGCTCGCGGGCACAACGGATGACCGCAAACTCATCTCCAACTTCCATCTGGAATACACCGCGATAGCTGAGCCCCATAGAAGCGAGGTTGTTCATAACTTATTCGCGAGCTCGACTGAAACTTGCGTGTAATCATATTCATTGGCAGTGGGGGCATATACCTCAGCGCCATGGGCAACAGGAGAACCGGAATTAATATGGAAGCTAACAAAGGCCTGCGCGCCTTGACTCACACATCGCTGGACACGATAAAGGAAATCATTTCCGGAGTAGCCGCCGCTTTGCTCGCGCGCAAGAACGACTTTAAAACCATACGCCTCAAGCTTATTCTTGCAAGCAGCAACAATCTTCCAAGTTAGATCCGCCTCACTCTTTCCATTTCCCTGTGCGCCGGGATCAGTGCCGCCATGGCCAGCATCAAGGGCAATTACCCGAACGTTTTTTCGAGCCGAGCGTGTGGCATAAGTAGAAATGCCGTCCGGTGAATCAGCACACTCCAACGCCTGTTTGATGGATTGGGCCTCAACAGCATTGCCTTCGCCGTCCGCATAGTAAACGGAAGTGCCCTCGGAATTAGCAGAGCTCTCAACAACCGCAAAAGAATAATCCCTGTCAGAGAGATCAATCTCATGTTCAGCATCATCGCCCTGCAGAACATAGGTTATTGAAGTAAGAAAATATGTATTGAGATCTAGCTTCGAGCCAAATGTAAATGCAGCAGAATTTACAGCCTGCGCGGAAGCGTCAACCGCTCCATGAACTCCGTTGGCGCTAACATAGTTTAGTGTTGCGGAGGCGATGGTATCGCTGTCATTAGGAGTTGCAAACGCGACGACTTGGTCAGTCCCGCTAATAAGGTTCGGATAGGCAAGGTATATATATTGAAAGAAGAATCAGTCGATTCAGTTTGCGGCTCAGCCAAAGAAGCATCTACACCGAAATCCTCATCAGCCGATTCGTCGACGCCCGCCGGCGACGATTGCTCAACAGCTATGTCTCCGTCGGCAGCGCCCTCGTCATGTGAAGCTGCAGGATCGTCTGCGGACGCAGCATCTGATGTAATATCCACAGATTGCACGCTATTCGCAGCATAAGCAGCGGCTACAGGGCTCATCAAGGATGAAATCGTCAAGAGTGCAGCTAAAGAAAACGCTGTTGAGGCACGCAATGCCTTTTTCATATTGTATCCCCCATCACAAATAATGATACTAAGGATAAATTATCTTACAATATCCTCCGCATCGGAAGTCCAGTTGTCCAAAGCACGGGAATTGTCATAAAGGCAGATGGAACCTGCCCCTACAAAAGACAACAAGCGTACTCAGCGGGTTTTCGCCCTTCCAAAGATACAGCGTAAAGCACTGATTTTGAAGCAATTAGCCGCACCTAAACAGCGCAAGCACCAGTGACACGAAAATCCACTGAAGCAAGCAATTCGACATAATTCGTTTAAAGACGCGGCAGGCGGCGAAAGCGTTTACATAGCCGTGAAATACAGCAAAATGCCTCAGTGTTTCGCTTGCATCAGAGGCGTCTGAGGCTTCATTGACAGAATGATCGAGCCATTAATTGTAGAAAAGTTAGACATGGTCTTCCTGAATCAAACACTGGCAAACAATTGCCCCCACCGCTCTTGCAGCTCTTGAGGACACTTTGCCGGATCTTGGAATTACTTCGCTCCTAAAGCGAGAAGTACTCACTGTCGGGAGATAGGTTCGGCCCGAGCCAGGGATCACCGTACTAAAAGAACTCTGGCCAACGCTGCATGAACAGTGCTTGCTCGCACTTCCAGCGGCGCAGCTTTTCCTCGTCGGCCTCTTCCCTGCCGCGCGAGGTGAACTCGTAGTGGTACAGCTCGGCATAGGGCGTAAAGATGGTGCGGTAGCCCGCCTCCCACACGCGCAGACAAAAGTCCGCGTCGTTAAAGCCGACGGCGAATTCCTCGTTGTAGCCGCCAACCTGCTCAAATACGTCGCGCCGGACCATCTAACAGGCGCCCGTTACGGCACTGAAGTTGCCCGGGCGCACGGCACGGGCAAGATGGCCCTCACGCTTTGCAAAAGGCATCTTTGTGGCCGCAAATTAAAAAACGCAATACCATGCCCGTATCGATACGTAATATGCGGCCAGCGCATTCTATTGGTGTGGAAACCGGTACGATTCCTTGATTTAAACCGAAGCCTCTACAGCAATTAATAGCGCCTCCAACAACACAAGCACCAGAGGCATGTCAACCGAGTCATCATCGACGGTCTCAGATAACTTCGCAACGGTTACCACGTCAGCCTTCGGCTCGATCGGCTTCTTAACAGCAGCCTCGGTGATAGTCGTCTTAGTTGCAACAACCGTGGGCGTTACCATGCCTATAACTGGCCTTGCGTGCCCACGACGCACTTTCCTAGATGGTTATCGACCAATCCGCTACAACCAGAGAACGCTGGTACAGAATCCCAATCGTTCCATCACCTGTGTAGAGGGATCGTGTCAACTCACGTATGCGGAAGAAAATGTCAAAAGTCTTGGTTCTACGACAAAGCTTTATTTAACAAATCGCAAGGACCGATAAAACGTATGATGAAACCACCCAAGAGCTTCCTGAGACCTTCCAGCATTAAGCAGATCGCGAACACAACCGTTGGAACAAAAGTACCTGCAATATTCCCAGCCCAACGCCGACACGCGTAAAGGGAAACAGCGAGCTCCAAAGCCAACTTTGAATGGCCCATAGTCAGAAATAAGGTAAGTAGCAAAACAAAGTTTTGCGATAGCGTTAACGAAACGGGAGGAAAAATGCGGCATTTAAATCAATCAACAAGACCGAGATGGCTATAGCTAACGAAAAAATAGACGCCGGCGAACCGAAAAAGCGTTATACAAATTCGCAAATGTCGAACCCAGCAAACCATCAAAATGGAATTGACCATAAAACGAGATTGCAACTCCCACAAAGGCAGCAATGCAGCAGGCAACCAGGCACCGTATATCCACTGTTGACAAATCTACATACCAGCGAATATAGGAAACAAAAACGCAAATTATAATAAAATCCACTAGTAGCCCGTCGATGGGAATCCAAAAGAGCGGCACATAACGCAGGAATCCAAAGACAGAGACCAGAAAGACTATTAGATATAGATGTAGTATAGATGTAGTTTCTGGCCCAACGCATGCAAAGCTGGAATTATAAAGGGCAGCAAAAATACAAGCCAAGCATAGACGGTTACAAACCACCAACTAGAACCAGTAAGAGTTGGTGCAAAAATACCTATCAAATTGGTTGGACTTACTTGAATATCGCCGCGAAGTATGAAGAAAAAACCCAGCGCAATACTATAAAAGAGAACCGTGCCTTCGGTTGAAGCTATCCGTTTAACAGCCTTATTTATGGAGTATTCGACTTTCCCCGCAACAAACCAGATTGTTATGGCAACAAAGCAGCCGACCGCAGTTCTTCCATTTGGATAGAAAAAGATATTCTAGAAAAACCTAGTAAACGAACCAGGAAATGCGGAAACAGAATCAGCGTTGTGGACAACGAAATGATGAGCCATTACCGTCCACATAAGGACAATGCGAAGTAATTCGATACGGGAATCTCGTATTGTCTTTGCCATTAAGCCCCCTCCAAAAATAAAATCTATGCCTCGCACGGTCAATCATCGCTTTAAATCTACTTGCAGACGATATCGGATAATATCGAGCTGCATAAGCCTGTATAAACTTATCGCGGAAGTATCGAGTTTTCGCAATTCGTCTTACTAAGTAGTCCACACGTTTCTTTCTTCCAAGCGCATACCAAAAGAAAGGTTAGGACTTCCTAAAACTATTGCCTTAACGCGAGAAGTACTCGCTCTCGGAGGATAGGTTTGGTCCAAGCCACGGATCGCCCGTCAAGAAGAACTCCGGCCAGCGCTGCATGAACAAAGCCTGTTCGCGTTTCCAGCGGCGCAGCTTTTTCTCGTTGGCTTCTTCCCTGCCGCGCGAGGTGAACTCGTAGTGGTACAGCTCGGCATAGGGCGTAAAGATGGTGCGGTAGCCCGCCTCCCACACACGCAGACAAAAGTCCGCGTCGTTAAAGCCGACGGCGAATTCTTCGTTGTAGCCGCCAACCTGTTCAAATACGTCGCGTCGGACCATCTGACAGGCGCCCGTTACGGCGCTATAGTTGCCCGGCCGCACCGCGCGGACAAGATAGCCCTCGCGCTTTGCAGAGAAGTCTTGGTTGGCATGGGCAAGTGCGCCACGCACGCCAACCAAAATGCCAGCGTGCTGCACCAGATGGTCGGCAAAATAGAGCTTAGCGCCCACCACACCCACATCGGGACGCTGCAGATAGCCCATCATCTCTTCAATAAAGTCCGGGCTTATGACCTCGGTATCGTTGTTCAGCAGCAGCAGGTAGTCGCCCCTGGCATGCTCAACGCCAAAGTTGATGATTTGGGAGTAATTGAACTCACCCGGCCAGTACACAACGTGCGCAGTGCCCTTACCGCCAGACGTAGCGGTCACGCGTTCCGGCAGGGTTTCGTAATACGCAAACGTCTCCGGGGCTTCGCTGTTATTCTCCACCAAGACGATCTCGTAATTGGTATACGTGGCCTTCTGGGCGATCGACATCACACAGGCATCGAGCGTCTCAACGTGGTCCTTGGTGGGAATTACAATGCTCACCAGCGGCGCAGGCTCCGGCAGCGCATAATGCACGCGGTAGACAAACGACGTCTCGGTCTCCTCGACCGTTCCGCAAATGCCCAGCGAGTCAAAGTGACGCTGCAGCGCCAAACGACCAGCTTCAATGGCGTAAGGTTTGCTATCTGCAAAGTCATCGGCGGTGAAACCGGGATGCACGCGCCAGTGATACAACACGTGCGCAATATGCTCAAACCGTGCGCCCGATGCAAGGCAGCGAAGAGTCAGATCATAATCCTGGGCGCCCGCGACATCTTCCGGCGACATGCCAATGCGATCGATAAGCGCCTTCTCCACCATCAGAAAATGCGTCACGCAGTTATGGCTATAGAGCAGGTCGACGTTGAGTTGCGTCTTAAAGACCGGCTGACCCCACTCCCCCGTTTTCTGGAACACGTCCTCGTCACAGAACAGGACCTGCGGACGCTCCCCCTCTGCCGCTTTGTTCAACGCGGTGACATAGTGGAACAACGCATCCGGCTCCAGAATGTCATCGTGGTCCAAAAATGCGATGTAGTCGCCCGTCGCTTGCTGAATGCCAGCATTGGTGTTGAGTACAATGCCGCCGTTACCAGGCAGCTCAATCCAATAAACCCGCTCGTCATTGGCGGCGGCCGCAAGATTGGCCACCACATCCCATTCGGGCGAGGCGTCCATAAGCAGCAATTCCCAGTTGTCATAGCTCTGGGATAGCACCGAGTCCAGCAGCTCACGCAGGTAGACCTGATCGGTCTTGTAGCATGGCACCACAATGCTCACGAGCGGCCTATAGGCAAATGCCGCTGAAGCGACACGCTGGCACGTCAAATCACCCGGCTTTGCGCGATGTTGCTCAAACCAACGTCGATAGGCCGCATCATCCGCGCGCGCATCCTTCATGCGGTTCCAACTGTCGTCGACCATGCCGTTGTACAAACGACCATCCATGGCGCAAAATCCGCTCTGGAATTGACCCGTAGGATCAGCCGCAATCGCGACAAAATCGCGTATATCCTGAGGCATCTCAACGCTCAGATACGTTTTATTGACGCGACATCCGTTTTGCTGGAGAACATCGACCTGCGACTCAAAAACATGCACGGTGGCATCGATCGCATTCATGTGCGTATCGAAGACCTGTAGCTCAGGGGCGCACTGGGGGTCTCCCGCCCACTTGACCTCATAGCGCCAGACGGCGCCCTCATCTGCCGGTAAATAACGAACGGCATCGATCTCGTAGCGACCACAGCATTCGCCACGCTGGGCATCGCGGATAAGCGCGCACATCGCAGGCTTTGCTTTGTAGTTAACCTTAGATTCCAGCTTGGCAATACGACTGTCAAAGCGAATAGAGCCCAGCCTTTACCGCCGGACGCAAATGAAACGTCAATTGTAGAGCCGTCCATAAACGGAAGCACCAAGACGACAAGCTCGCGCTCATAATCGGCAACGGAGGGACAAAGCGCAAGCACGCGGCCGTGATCGACCGGCAGTGCCAAGGACGGCACGCATGCCCCATTGGTCGTCGCGTGAGCAAAAACCTGGGAGCCTCCTGCTCAATAAGCCTCGCGATATCCTGACCGACAAAACGAAGCAGAACAAACAGACGACCCTGACTGCGGCAAAGCGCCAAACGCTTGATACTCATCTACACCTCTCGCTTTCCCAGAGCATTCGCAGCCATGCGCTTGCACGCGCCCAGGCGCCCAAACCTCAAGACGTCGTAAGCGAACATGAGCTTTTTGCACGAACGAGCAGCAGGAGCCTTACCGATAAGTGCCGCACGCACCATAGCGGCAACAGAAGGAGCGCATTGTGCGAGCGCAGCATCACTGCCCACGGCAGAACCATCAAGCGCCGCGGCAACGGCAGCAAAAACCTTGCCGCAGCCCGAGCTCAGCAGCCTGAGTGCATCGTACAGTACCAGATCACACAGGAAGTACGCCAGGTCATCGGCATGCTGGGCATCGAGCCCATCATGGCGCCAATCGGCCAGCACCGCGGAGTATATCTTCACGTGCTCCAGCAAACGCGTCTCATCGTCATAGCGCATGGTGTCCATGAGCGAGCCTTGCGTGCCACGCGATAGTCGTACAGCTTGTTCGAGATAAGCGCGGTCTTACGCGAGCGACCATAGACGGCAAAATCGAAGACCTGGTCCTCGCCATACTTAACGGTTTCATCGAACACGATCCGTTGCCCAGCAAAAGCGCGCTTGCAAGCGGTGCGCCATGCAAAGGGGCGAGACGCTTCCTTAAACAGCAGGTCGGAGCTATAGCCCTCAAACGACGCATCGCGCGGGCTCAAAACGCAGTTAAGCCACGGATACCCCGCCTCCAGCGGATACGGGTTTGCGCCAAAGGTCAAAACGTCGCAATCCTCACGCTCAAAGGCATCAACGATTACGCGGCACGCATCAGGCGTAAACCGGTCGTCGGAATCCAAAAACGCAACGACAGACGCCGTGGACGCAGCGATGCCCGCATTGCGCGCGCTCGATAGACCACCGTTGGGCTTATCGACAAGCTTAAAGCGTGTATCCTTTTCGCAATAGGCAGCGGCGATGTCGCGCGAACCATCCGGCGAACCATCGTTAACCAGCACGCCTCCCAATCGGCATATCCTGCGCGAGTAGGGAGTCCAGGCACCATGCCAGGCACTCCTCCACCTTATAGATGGGAACGACGACGGAAATCCTAGGGGTAGCCATGGTCACGCGCTCCTACTGTGCCGCCGGCACGTCGTCGGGATGCGGGTTATCGCCGTAGGTATGCTGATACGTCAGCACGCGCCAGACCAGCGGCAGCCCGCCTATCTTAAAGTAGTGCTTAAACGTATTGAGCTTGCCCGGCTTTTTAAAGCCAAAGCGCGAATCGATATAGGCACGGGGCGATTTGACCATCAAACGCAGGTCGGTCTCGCCGCGCGGGTCGAAGAGCGACAGGTCAAAGCGATCGGCATCCCAATCAGCCTTAAGCTCGGGAGACGCCTTCTCCCAAAACCGCTCACGCAACTCATCGACCAGACGCTCGTCATTCCAGCGGTACGTATCGACCTTCATGCGCATTAAAATGCCCTGGAGCCGAGTCTTAAGCTCGGGGCGTTGATCCAAAAGCGCTGCATCTCGGCATATTCGTCGCACACGCAAAACACCTTGTTGGGCGAATTAACGGAGCTCTTCTCGTTATCTTGGCGATAGCACAAAATGGGTCCGTAATAAACGCGGCACGCTCGGCGCAAGCCCAAACCTTAAAGTTAAAGCCTGCGTCCTGATACGAGGCACCCGGCGTGGGAAGAAACCGAATCTGATTGTCGTTGAGGAACTCGCGCCGATAGATGGCCGACCAAATGGAAGGCTTGCGGTAGAAAATGCCCGGGCGATCGACGGGGCGATACGCGGCGCCCGTCATATGCTCGTCGATGATCCCAAACAGATCACGGCGCTCGCTGGGCGTGGACCAGTACAGGTAGAAGTCGCCCTTAACAACATCGGCGTGCTCGGCGTCAGCCTTGGCAACCAGCTTTTGGAGCGAATCCTCGAACATAAAGTCATCAGACTCCAAAATGCCCACGTACTCGCCACGCGCCATCTCCAGGCCGCGGTTCATCGAGTCGCCGTAGCGCTATTGGCCTTGTCAATCATCTTGACGCGCTCATCACGTGCCATGTACTCGCGAATGATATCCGGTGAGCTATCGGTGGAGCCATCGTTGATGCAGATGATTTCGATGTCCTTGAGCGACTGTGTCACAGCGGAATCGAGACACTCGCGCAGGTAGCGCTCAACATTGCAGATGGGAACAAGCAGCGAAACTTTAGGGGTATCAGAGTTCTGCAAGAGAACCTCCTGTTGAATAGCGTGTAACAGGGTTATTTTAGCAGCGAAGTAACGGCGCGCGGCAGCGCCCAGAATTAGATAAAGCGCTCCAGGCAGGCCTTGAGACCGCGAGTCGAAAGATAGAACAGCGTGGCGTCTGCCATCGAACGCCCGAGGTCGCCGCAACGAGCTTATGGGCAACACGGCAAACGGCGCCCTTAGCAGGCATATCCGCCCACTCCGTTCCCAAAAACGTCGTGAAATCCATATTGACGCGACCGGCCACGCGACGGAAACCATCGGCATCCAAGCGCGCCAAATCAAACACGATAAGGTCCAAGAACCAGGTAATCAGCTCGCCGGGGCAAAGATCCAAAAGGCCGTAGGCCGCCCAGTCTTCCATAACTTCCTCGAGCATCCTCATGTGTGCGTCGAGCTTTTTGGCGCGTGCCTCGGCACTGTTGAACTCGTGCGTCGCCGATTCGCTCTCCATCACGTAGTGGTAGAACCTGACCGGCATGACGACGGTCTTTGAGGCCAGCGCGTAAGCTGCAAACTGGAACACAACGTCCTCGCCCAAGGCCAAGCCGGGGGCAAAACGTATGCCCTCGCGATTGAGCAGCTCGCGCGAAAAAGCCGCGCGGCACGCATAGGGCTGTGCGTTGCGTGGAACAGCAACTGGGGATCACGGGCGCCAAAAGTGCCCGCCTTGGGGCTCATGAGTTGCTGGACCCGCTTGGGCGCGGCGTCGGACGCTCGCAAACGCCGCCAAAACGGCGACCTCGGCATCTGCAGACTCCATGGCATGCAGCACGCACTCGACCGTCTGGGCGTCGATGTAATCGTCGGCGTCCACAAAAGACGGTCTCGCCCTCGGCGGCATCGATACCGGCATTTCGAGCGCACGAGACACCAGCGTTTTCCTGGTCAATCACCAGCACACGGTCATCGGCCTGCGCAATTTGACGCAAGACGCCCAGCGAATCGTCAACCGAACCGTCGTTGACACAGACAACCTGAATCGAGCGCTCAGACTGTGCCAGCAGCGAGTCGAGGCATCTCTGAATGGAGCGCGCGGAGTTGTATACGGGAACGACAATAGTCGCTTTGGGAATCGAGGCCTCTCCCATACCGACCTACCCCCTCAGCGATTCGATGAGGAAGGCGGCGACCACACCAGGCCTCCAACCGAGGCGTAATACTTAGCGCGCCCCAAGGCACCATCCGTTGCAAGTGCGGATGCTCGTCAACCCAGCCCTCTGGATCTTTGAGGATGGCAGCGAGATTCGCGCGCTTCCACGGCTTAAGATCGTCCAGCGAAAACTCCCCGGCGTCCAAGGCCGCTTGGAATTCCTTGGCCATCTGCACCAGGAACTCCTTATAGAACTTGGGTGCCAAGCGCACATAGTTCCACATATACGAATCGTATTTAATGAGCTGATTGAACTTGAGCATGCGGGCGACGTCATCGCTTGTGTGATCGCGAGCATAATCTTCTCGGATCCAGCGCTCGATTTCGGCATACTCGGTATTGACGCAAAAGACCTTAGCCGAAGAATTGACCGAGGAGTTCTCGTTGTCCTGACGATACGAAAGCACGGCATCGTGCAGGTAAACAGCCTTGTCGGCGCATGCGATCGCCTTAAAGGCAAACGACGTGTCCTGAAAGGATGCTCCCGGAGTCGGCAGGAACTTGATGCCGTTGCGCTCAAGAAAATCACGGCGGTACACAGCCGACCAAATCGACGGCTTTTGCTTAAAGAACTGCGTCGTGTCGCTCGGATGCACCGGCTTGTCACAGTCCCTTGCCTTAAACATCTCGTGCAGCGAGCGGCGCTCCTCGGGCTTAGACCAGTAGAAGTCAAAATTGCCTTCGCAAAGTCGGTATTGAAGCGCTCGGCAGCTGCCACGAGCTTCTCCAGCGCATCGGGCGCCATAAAGTCATCGGACTCCAGAATGCCCACGTACTTGCCGCGCGCCATCTCAAGCCCGCGGTTCATGGAGTCGCCGTAACCGCTATTGGCCTTGTCGATCATCTTCACGCGCGCGTCGCGCTCCATGTACTCGCGGATAATTGCCGGCGAGTTGTCGGTAGAGCCGTCGTTGATGCAGATGATTTCGATGTCCTCGAGCGTCTGCGCCACGGCGGAATCGAGGCACTCGCGCAGATAGCGCTCAACGTTGTAGATGGGAACAAGCAGCGACAGGACAGGGTCGCCAGGGGAATTAGTAGACAAATGCGCTCCTTAGGAAATACCTGCCGTTAATGGTATCAAGGTCGTCCCGCCCGCGGCGTTTATATAATCTATGGAGCCCGCAGAGGCAAACCGATACGAAAGGACGTCATGCAGCACAAAGCCGCACGCAACATAGTCATCGAAGCGCTGCGCTTAATCGCGGTCGCCACGCCCATGGCAGGTTCCTGCGTTTTATTCAAACCTTGCCAACATGGCGCAGCGACCCTTTACAATAGGTGCCGTCCAAACGACGCATTCGATAGCTTCCGTGCGGCGCTCGCCCGCCACGCGTGAAAGGATATATTCCCCATGACTTCCACCCTCCCGCTCCCATCGACCAAGCTCGCCATCGTTGTCGTCACCTATAAACGCCAGGAGCTTCTGGCCAACCTGTTCGACTCCATGACCGAACTCACGGCAACGCCTTGGCGCATCGTGATCGTCGACAACGAGAATTCGCGCGAGACCGAAGCCATGTGCGCCGCATTCAACGAGCGCCTCGCCAACCTGTGGGGTATCGACACTGGCCAGCCCGATTCACAGGGTGGTACCGACCGCGTTATCTACGCGCCACAGCTCGAAAACGGCGGCGGCGCGGGTGGTTTCTCCGCCGGTACCAAATGCGCCTACGACCTGGGCGCCCAATGGTTCTGGGTGATGGACGACGACGTGCTCGTAATCCCGGAGGCATCGAGCGCCTGGCCAAGTGGACGGACCGCTACGACGTCATCCAGGTTCGCGCCTGGACTTCGACGGCGGTGCCTTCTTTTGGCAGTACCAGCTCATCCTTTCGCTCGGTATCCCCAACCCCATCGCTAAGTGGGACCTAGGACCCGAGGGCCACCGCGCATGAACCAGCTGTGCTTTGAAGGCGGCCTGTTCTCCCGTCGCGTAGTCGACAAGATCGGCCTGCCCGATGCGCGCTTTTCATCTACGGCGACGACGCCTGCTACGGCTATGTTGCCAGCCAGCATTTCCCCGCCGCCGTGGTTGCAGACGTGGTGCTCAAGCGCGCCCGCGCCGTCTCTAACTGGGACATCGCCGGCAAACGCCAGCTCAACTCCACGAGCGACACCAACCGCTACTACATCATGCGCAATCGTGGCTTTTGGCCCGCTACATGCAGATTTACGGCGATTACCACCCCATCTTGTTCCGCTTGGGCAACGCCGCGACCTTCTGCAAGGAGTTCATTCGTCTGGCAGCGGTCGACAAATGCTTTAAGACCGGCATTCCGGCGCTGCGCCGCGGCATGAAAGACGCCCGCAAGATCATCAAGGATCCCAACTGGAAGCCCATGCCGCCCATGAAGGACGCGGAATAGCGGGCACCCCCGCAGCATCGCCTGCCCCTACAACCGCTGGCACACCGCAGCCACGTGCCGCCCATCAAACCCAATCCCCAGCGCAAACGGCCCACGCCGGGTCGCGGTACGCGAATCTTGTCGATACCGTCGCGCTCTATGTCGAGTAGCGCCTGAACGGCCAGCAATTCCAGGCCGAGCGCGTCCACACCGGGGTCATACATCATGTTGATAGAAATCAGCGGGCGCTCGTCGAGCATGCCGATCGTGTCTGCCACGTCGAGCACGGCGCCGTAGGGATAACCTGGATGTCCCAGCGATCCGCGCCACACTTCGCCTCGAAGCAGGATTGGCATAGCCCGGCAATCCAAAGCAGAGCCCTGTAAAAGCAGATGATATGGCAACGGCGCATCTGGGTCGGTCGCACCGATTCCCGCATCTCCCAAGATGCGGTCTAGCGCCTGCCTCACCGTATCCTCGTCCCCACAGCACAACCCGTCGCGAAACGCATCGACGTCTTGAATGTCTTCGGCAGCGCACTCAAACCACTCAATAATCACCAGACGCAATGCCTGGCGAAGCTCGTTATTGGGCAGCCGCAGAGCACGGAGACGACTGCCATGCTCCGGCTCCTCTGTCATATCCGTCGTGAGAAAACCGGACAGATACAGCGCCGTCCACAGGCCATCATCAGACGGGGCCTCTGGACCCGCAGCGCCCAAACAAAGCGGGACCTCAACGCACCCATGGGCCTCGAGCAAATCGAACAGGACCGAAAGGCGGTCGAGATTCCACCCGGCAACTACCCTACTCAGGCAATCGGCATATCCATACAGATCGGCACGCACAGCGCCGTGCAGCTCGGTCCAGAAAGCCGATCACACGCGCCGGACTCGAGCAATAGGCCCTGCCAAACCGATATCCCTCGAGCCACTCACGCGCATCATCCAGGTATTCTTCGCGTCCAGCATGATTCAACAGAGCCTCGACCTCGGCATCCGAAAAGCCGAACCAACGGTCACACCACGTCGACAGCGGCGTCGTCAGACAATACGAGCAGTTCGCGAAGAAAGTGCCGCTTCGGCAGGGCCGGGACGCTCCCCCATCAGACACGCCAGCCGCAACGAATCGCCCGCAGCGGCAATGACGTCAAACAGCACGCAATCGAATAGCTTTGCCGGATCGGCGCCGGAAGCGCCCCTCGCACTCGCACGGCCCAACCACACCGCGTCGTACCCATCAACGAGCAATACAACCTGCTCATCACAGGCCATCACCAGCAGCTCAATGAGCACGCCAAGCACCGAGTCAACCTCGTCCGCGCTCGCTACGCCACGCGCAACGCGTTCGATGTGACGCACCTTATCTCGCGCTAAATCCGGAGCCTCCAAGAGCGCCAACAGCCGAGCGCACTCGCCCGAAAGAGCATCACGCACGACGTCGGCAACAGCGGCGTCACGCCTCGTAGCGCCAGAAAAGTCCAGCGATATCACCGGATAGCAAGCGTACTCGTCCCGATAGCGTCCGCTGGCCGCATCCCAAATCTGGGAACCAGCAAACAGGCCCCGATCGACCTGCCCGACCGCGGGTCGCTCCAGAAAAGCCTTAAGCATCGACAGGTTCATGCTCTTGCCAAAGCCTTCGGGTCGACAGCACACCACAACAGAGGCATCAGCATCCAAGACATCGGCAATAAACATCGTCTTGTCGACTAGCACGCATCGATCCATGGCCTCGGCAAAGTCATGTTCGCCGACCGGTAGCGCCCCGTTACCCGAGCGATCGATCAACTCTACGCCATAGTAGCAGTATCACCATAAATCGCCTGTTCAGACACCGTAACTTCTCCCTAAAACGCAGCACGATGCCCATTGTATCGAGCAACTCAACCGCAATTATGCCGTCATACAGACGTTTCGGGCAACGGTAGCAACATGAAGTGTGAGGGGGCATAACTAATCGATGCACAACAAAACAGGGCCCGATGCAGTTGCACCGGACCCCGTCCTAGTTCTTAGATTATCAGGCGACCAGGAACTTACTCCTCGGAACCGTCCTCACCAGCAGCCTTATTCTGCTGATCGAGTTTATGCTTACCGCTCACAATAGACGTGGCGCCCAGCGTGGCCAGGCTTGCGCTGGCAAGGCTCGCCATCACGATGAGGTCACCCGTCTTGGGCATATTGCCACCCGAGGCCTTGGTCGTCGTGGTGGTCGTAGTCGTCGTGGTGGTGGTAGTAGCACCACCCTTATCCCCAGCCTTCTGAGCATCGGCGTCGGACTGTCTCGCGCCTCATCGGCGGCATCGGAACCGGAACCCTGGTCAGACGCCCCTCATCAGAAGAAGAGCCACCGTTAATGCCAGCCGTCAAAGAAGATCCAAGCATGGAGCCAAGCTGCTCGCTGGTAGAAGGCTTATTTTCCGTCGAGGAATCGCCGGCATTGGATACCTCACTCGAACCGCCCTCGGAAGCATCGGAGCCAGAACCGTTAGAGGAGCCAGCATCGGCAGCGGAATCGCCAGCGCCGTTGGAAGCGCCCGCATCGGTAGAGCCAGATGTCGCACCATCCGTAGCGCCGTCGGGGCCAGAAGTCGACGAATCGCCAGAAGCGCCACCGGCCGCGGTGCCACCAGACGTAGCCCCACCGTTACCGGCATCATTGCTGCCCGTATCAGTGAGGGCGCATCCACACCGCCACTATCGCTCACATCGCCATCGGTACCAGCGTCGGTGCGGCGGGAGCGGCGGGCGCCATGCTCGGACCGGGCGCGTCGCGGGCTCAGGATCCACAGGCGTT
>ENA-OQHP01000246-OQHP01000246.1-human-gut-metagenome-genome-assembly--contig:-NODE-246-length-18094-cov-1.581511_pt1 | contig 18094 bp, 23 predicted proteins | sample MGYA00242563_ERZ504717 | MGnify/ENA primary metagenome ERZ504717 (study PRJEB26092, sample SAMD00036212) | human gut metagenome | host: Homo sapiens | study: EMG produced TPA metagenomics assembly of... | reverse complement strand
CAGAAGTTTTAACCAAAAGCAAATTCTCAGATACCATGTAAATCTGCGCAGCTGGGTCAGTTCACGCCCCTGCATAACCAGATCCTCCACGATATCAAGAACTCCGGCAACATCTCTTTCCAATACTTCCGAAGCAGGCGCTGAACACATCCGTATCCACCGCACCAAGTACTTCAAGCACATGATCATACGTCAGCTTCTGTCCCAGATAAAATGCAATGCACTGATCCAGCAGACTGAGTGCATCACGCATAGATCCGTCTGCCGCCTTTGCGATATAGCGAAGTGCTTTTTCTTCCACTTCTACCTGTTCTGTCTGCATCAGATCACGCATACGGTCTGTAATTGTCTCAATGCTGATTCTCTTGAAATCGTAGTGCTGACATCTGGAAAGAATCGTAATTGGGATTTTATGCACTTCTGTTGTCGCCAGAATAAAAATAACATACTCCGGCGGCTCCTCAAGTGTCTTAAGCAATGCGTTAAATGCTCCGATGGAAAGCATATGCACCTCGTCGATAATGTATACTTTATACTTACCTTCTGTCGGTCGATATGTCACTTCCTCCCGGATCTCACGGATATTGTCAACACCATTGTTCGATGCAGCATCGATCTCGATCACATTCATTGAAGTGCCGGCAGCGATAGATTTACACATCTCGCACTCTCCGCATGGACTTCCATTTACCGGGTGCTCACAGTTTACTGCCTTCGCAAATATTTTCGCAACCGTTGTCTTACCGGTTCCTCGCGTTCCGCAAAACAGATACGCATGTCCGATCCTGTTCGCCTTAATCTGGTTCTGAAGCGTTGTAACAATATGATCCTGTCCTTTTACATCTTCGAATTCAGAAGGACGGAACTTTCTGTATAGCGCCGTATATGACATGAATTACACCTCGTCTCCGAAGCTGATACCGATTGTTCTCGCTTCTTTGATCAGACCACAGTTCGGATCAACATATTTCAGCTTTCCTGCAACCTCTTCCAACGGAACTTTCACTGTCTCACCATTTCTCATGGCTACCATATATCCGTATTCTTCATTCAGGATCAATTCTGCTGCCTTCGCTCCGACTCTTGTTGCAAATACACGGTCATAAGAACAAGGTGTGCCACCTCTCTGTGTGTGTCCGGGAACTGTGATACGAACTTCCTTGTCTGTCTCTTTTCCAATCTGTTCTGCCAGTTCGTAAGCAATAGAAGGATATTTTCTGTTCGCCAGCTTCTCTTGTACTCTTTCTTTTCAGTTTTGCATCTTCTTTGGAAATCGCACCCTCTGCAACAGCAAGAATTGTAAATCTCTTACCTGCCTGTGTACGTTTGTCGATCACATTCTTGATTGCTTTAATATCATATGGGATCTCCGGAAGAAGAATTACGTCTGCTCCGCCTGCAATTCCGGCATGCAGAGTTACATGACCAACTTTGTGACCCATAACCTCGATAATAAATACACGGCTGTGGGAAGTTGCTGTTGTATGGATTCTGTCAATCGTATCTGTTGCGATATCAACTGCACTCTGGAATCCAAATGTCATGTCTGTTCCCCACAAATCGTTATCGATTGTCTTCGGCAGTGTCACTACATTGAGTCCTTCCTCGCGAAGAAGATTTGCTGTCTTATGAGTTCCATTTCCTCCAAGAACAACAAGACAATCCAGATGAAGCTTATGATATGTGTGCTTCATTGCCTCCACCTTGTCTATTCCATCCTTGTCCGGCACACGCATCAGTTTGAACGGCTGACGGGATGTACCAAGAATTGTTCCACCCTGTGTCAGGATTCCCGAGAAATCCCTTGATGTCAACATATTGAACTCCGAATAGATCAGACCTTTGTATCCATCTTTAAATCCATAGATTTCTACATCTTTGCGCTTGTTGCAATTCCTTTTACAACACCGCGCATTGCTGCGTTAAGTGCCTGGCAGTCTCCACCACTGGTCAGCATTCCTATTCTTAACATGGCAACTCCTCCTATTACTCTTTGTACCTGTCTTAATCAGTTACTTCTTTTCTTGTTTATAAGCCCTTAAAGTCAGTTGGTTCTTCTTTCCCTGCCGCCATTCCTGATATTCCATGACCGGCGGCTACCAACTGCTTTTTATTATACCTTATTTACAAATGCTGCTCAAGAAATTTTAGTTTTCGTTATGTTAAAAATTCTTCCAATATCTGACGGATCGCCGCTTCTCTTTCTGCATTTCTTCCTGAATCTCTATCTAATTCTCTCTCTGAATTTCCTGACGGATTCCTTGCCGGCTCTACCGTTCTTGGTTCCCCCTCGATATTGATCGGCAACTCCGTCCTCTCTGCTTTCGTTTTATTTCCACTCTGTACGTCGTCTTCTCTGTGTATCTCTCTTTCCCCTTTCTTTTCTTCCCACTCCTGCTTTCCGGTATTCTCCGCAGCAATCACATTCAATTCTTCTTTATCCGTCGTCCGCTGTCTCTTTATGTGAAATACACAATTATTCTCAAGATAATCCACCATATACATCCTGACAGCATTAAGCTTGTACTGTTCGTCTGAAAGATGACTGATAACAAAAAGGAGTACCATCTCCGCTAATCCTGTTTCTATATATTGATACGCCGCATCTGAAAATCCATATGTAATATAACATTCGAATGCACCAAGAGCTGCAAGAATTCCAACAAACCACACCGTCAACAATTCCATCTGTCTCCAGGTATGAATCCCAAACAAAAATCCTCTATATTCATAAATATATTTCTCCACAAATGCATTCGTATTCTCTACACTGTCATGTACCATACATGCATGTTCGTATTTTGCTCTTACGAGTTTTATCAGTCGGTGTGTACTCTTGGACATATTCCCTGCCGCCTTCAGCATTTGATTCAATGTCTGCTGATTCACTGCTTTCGCCAGCACTCCGATTATGCCAGAAGTGCCATCAGATAATAGATGACTCTTGTGTTCACTGCCAGTTCTCTTAACATAGCAACCCCTCCTGGTTTAAAAATATTGCGTAACTGTTCGGGACTCCCCTTCGTTACGTTTGTAGATATTATAAACCTGATTTTATATTCTGTCCGCATAAATCGTTCTACAGATTTCTACAGCAAAAATCAAAATTGTCGTATTGAGGAAAATCATGATGAAAGATGTGAAAAGAAAAATTGTTTTTTATATTTGATTTGCTATAATTCAAAAGGTAACTAAAGATCTAAAATTTAAAAAGAAAGGATATCTAGATATGGATTATAGAACAAAGGTGTCTGTTCCCAGAGCATTCACTTTGATATTGAAGATAACAAGATTCATAATGTTTCCTTCGTTGGCGGATGTAACGGTAACCTGCAGGGAATTTCCCACCTGGTTGAAGGAATGGATGTAAATGAGGCCATCTCACGCCTGGAAGGAATCCAGTGTGGATTCAAGAAAACTTCCTGTCCGGATCAGCTTGCTCAGGCACTGAAAGAAGCAACAGGAAAATAGTTAAAAAATAGCAAACTAATAGGGAAGGATCGCTACTCTTGATTCAATCCTTCCCTTCTGCCTACTAGTCCATGGACTGATTAACAGCCGCTTCTGGTGATTATATGCTCATTTATTTAATTGTGGTGTATCAAGGAACAAGGCTCTCACTTTTATCTATTAGAATCTAATTTGTGAGTGTCCGAGCGAACCACCGCGCAGCGGCTGTTAGGCCAGCCCACGGGCTGCATCTTCTGCCGTTGAGGTGGGAGAAAGATGCTTATGGGACTAAGATGCCATCGGTGTAGGAATAGGTTTCCTCAACCGGTTCTTCTCCCATTCTTACAAAATGATCTGCATGTACTCTGTAATAATATCCCCGGTCAACTTGAATTGACTTCGATGCAGCAACATAATAATCATTCTCTACTTCTTAGAAAAAGCATCAATCTGATACCATTCATCATCTTTCTCACTATACTGATCCACATAAACAATAACCGCTACTGTATCAACTGTATGATTAGCCGTCGTTGCACCATATGTATAAATTCGTTTTGTTCCTGCTTTTGTGATTGAACATTCCCCATCCATCAGATGTTTACCTCGTTCATCACTCTTCGGTGTATAGCCTGTTGATGAATCTGCTGAAGTTAAATAAGATCCGTCAACAACTTTAACTTCACTATCATCTGCTTTAACACCTGTCACTGATGCACACACCATAAAACAAAACACCATAGTACTTGCTGCAATTGACATTATTTTTTTACTTATCATAAGACTATCTTCCCCCTCTTTTGTTATCGTCCTCTGATAAGTAAACAACTGAGATTAAAAAAACTTACGCATTTTTACACAAAAAATAAATTTTTTAAAATTTTTTCAAATTCTTCTTTCTCCATAACTCCCTTTAACTGATACTGAATGCCTTTATCTTCAAATTCAGCTATATATCTTTTTCCTTCTTGATCTTTTACCTCATACTCTTTTACATTAATTTCTTTTTCTCCATTCATTACAATATCCTCATCTAACAATTTATCAACTGCTTTCTGTCCCAAGGAAGAATCTTTAGAATTCATATACATTGTGTACCGAATAATTTCGTTTTCATATTTATAAAATAATGTTGCTCTTCTTTGATCTCCGTCTACTGTATACTTTGTTAATACCATACCTTTTGGCTTATACTCAAGTCGAACCAAATAATTTCCCATTACCTTGGCAATTTCTTTATAAACTCCAACCTCATCAATATCCTCTGATTCCTTCGTTTCCATATCCTCCACATTGATGATATTAGAATTCTCATCCCCATCTTCTCGTTCCCACAGAACTTTCCAATACGACTTACTCCCCACACTGGTCATCACACTTCCGCACACCAAAATCAGCACTGCTGCCAGTGCTCCGATTACAAGCTTGCTTTTCTTCTTTTTGCGGATGACTTTTTTATGCCTTTTGTCGTATTCGTAATCCTGAATCTTATTGAAAAGCTCTTTTTCCATCTCATCGGACACTTTAATGTCATCCAGAGATCTATCCTCTCGGACTTTCTTTTCAATCTGTTCAGCTTTCTTTTTTCATTTCATTTTCCAATGATAATTTTTTCAGTTTTTTCATTTTCTTCACCTTATTCTCTCCAGTTTGTGTGTCCCGTTTTTCTTGACATTTTTTTCCAAATAAGGGTAATATGATGCTATAAGCTAGTGTTCTCAATTTACTTCGAACAGTAGCACTCTACACTAAATCTGGAGGTTAATTTATGAAGCGAATTATATTGACCGGCGGCGGTACTGCCGGACATGTCACTCCGAATATAGCCCTGATTCCAAAGCTTAGAGAATTAGGCTATGATATTCAATACATAGGTTCTTACAATGGAATTGAAAAGGAACTGATTGAACCTTTTGGAATTCCATATCATGGAATTTCTTCTGGGAAGCTGCGCCGTTATTTCAGTCTACAGAATTTCACAGATCCATTCCGTGTGATCAAAGGCTTTGGTGAAGCCCGTAAGTTAATCAAAGGCTTAAAGCCTGATGTTATTTTTTCTAAAGGCGGATTTGTTTCGGTTCCAGTTGTTCTTGCTGGAAAGCGATGCAAAGTTCCGGTCATTATTCATGAGTCTGATATGACACCTGGCCTGGCAAATAAACTTGCAATTCCATCTGCTGTCAAAGTCTGCTGTAACTTCCCGGAGACGTTAGATGCTCTTCCGGAAGGAAAAGCTGTTCTTACCGGTTCTCCGATTCGTCAGGAACTTCTTACTGGTGATAAGGATGCCGCCAGAAAGATGTGTGGCTTTACAGATGAAAAACCTGTCATTCTCGTAATCGGCGGAAGTCTTGGTGCTGTAGCTGTCAACGAGGCTGTACGTGCTGCCCTTCCTGAACTGCTGAAACAGTTCCAGATCATCCATCTCTGCGGAAAAGGAAAGGTTGATGATTCTCTGAAAGAAATCAAAGGCTACTGCCAGTTTGAATATATCAAAACGAACTGCGTGATCTCTTTGCTCTTGCAGATGTTGTTATCTCACGTGCCGGTGCGAATGCAATCTGTGAACTGCTTGCTCTTAGAAAACCGAATCTTCTGATTCCGCTTTCTGCCCGTGCAAGTCGTGGCGATCAGATTCTTAACGCACACTCTTTCGAACGTCAGGGATTCAGTCTTGTAATCGAGGAAGAACAGCTTACGAATGCAACGCTTTTGGATGCAGTTCATAAACTGTACGAAAACCGTGAGCAGTTCATAAATGCAATGCACAATTCTGGGCAACAGGATCCGATTGCTACTATTATCGGCCTCATTGAAGAATCTGCCACAAAATAATGTAGTTCATCTACTGGCAACCGTCTTCATAAAACTACAGTATTCAAAAAGATACCGGGAAACTATCGGCACCACTGTTCCTTATACACTTTTTCTTTGTACATCGAACAGTAAACATTTGGTTTTGCTCTTAGTCTTCCCGGTTCATTTCTTCGTACTCCGTTCCGTACTTTTTCTTAATCCATTTCTTTGCTCTGTGCAGAAGGCTATGAAGCACTTCAAGTCGAATGCCCATTAATTCTGCTGCTTTTGCCTGAGGCATCTCCATGTAATATACAAGGACAATAGCATCGTACCATCTTTCATTCTTTTCCATCAAATTGGTGAAAATCTTTTCATGAAGCTCTAACCTTTGTTTCTGAAGCTCATCTTCCAGAAACTGTTCCTCTGCACTTTTTACCTGTGCTTCATATTTCTCGGTATCCTCTTCACTGTCCCAATTCTCATCAATCTCGAAAATCTCCCGGCTATGCTTTTTCTTGTAATTTAATGCCGCATTTTTTGCCGTTGTAAACAGCCATGAAGAAATATTTTTCTTCTTCATGCTGTCATATCCCATATACAGTTTCAGAAAAGTGTCTTGAGTAATATCTTCCGCTGCACTATAACTGCCTGAATAAGTGTATGCCGCTTTTAGAATGAGATTTTTATATTGTTCATAAATCTCATTGAATTCGCGATTTTCCGTTAACATATCTTCTCCAGTACTACTTTAATTTTTCAAGTATTTCTTTCTTATCTTCTTCTGTAAGTTCTCCCATATGCCATCCGAGACCTACATTGTCATTCTTATATCTTGGGATTAAGTGCATATGGAAATGGAATACCGTCTGTCCAGCTGCCTCTTCGTTGTTCTGAACGATATTATAACCATCACATCCAAGTACATCCGTCATCTTTGTAATCATCTTTTTCGCCAGACAGATTGCTTTTGAAGCTGTTGCCTCGTCAATATCATACAGATTGCGGTAATGATTCTTCGGAAGGATCAGCGCATGTCCTTTTGATGCCGGTCCAAGATCCAGAATTACTCTGAACTCCTCATCCTCATATAATGTTGCTGATGGAATCTCTCCATTTGCTATTTTACAGAAAATACAATTATCATCTCTCATGATCTTTCCTCTTTCCATTTTATTTTATCTGTAGTATAGACCATTTTTCAGAAAAAGAGAATACATTTTTCAGACACCAGGTCGAAAAAGGTTCGAAAATAGTCGAATGATTTTTATTGAATGCTGTTTTCGGTGGTGCTACACTCTTAGCGAACTCAAGAAAATCTAACTATTAGGAGTAAGTATTATGTTAACAAATATCGATCTTGAAAAAATGAACCACCTGATGGAAACAAACAAAGATGCAAAAGAGATTATCACCCAGCTTCTGAAGAACCATGATGCTGCTGTTGCTACAATTGCGCATGAGATCCGCAACCCTATGACGGTTCTTTATTCTTCTATGCAATTAATGAGCTCTCTTTATGCTGAAACTGCCAAAGGTTCCTGTGTCTGGGAAGAATGCATGGATGGCGCCAGACATATGTGTGATTTACTGGATGATCTGACAGAACTCAACAACGGAAACCAGTTAAACCGTGCTTCCTTTCCTCTTGGACATGTTCTTCGCAACTCTGCTGTTCTGTTCGCCATGTCTCTCAACTTTGAGAAATCAAAGATTGAGATGACTTCCAGTATTGATAAGAATATAAAAAGATTCAATGGTGATCGCACCAAATTAGAGGAAGTCTTCTTAAACATACTTACAAATGCCAAAGACGCTCTTGCCGATTGTAAGTATGCCCCACGTCTGCAGTTTCGTGCAAAGAAACTTGACGATAAAATTCTGATTCAATGCCAAGATAACGGCTGTGGTATTCCAACGGAAATTGTTGATAAGCTTTATGAACCATTCTTTACAACAAAAGAAAACGGTACCGGCCTTGGTCTCGCAGTTTCCAAAAGAATCATTGAAGCACATAATGGAACGATCGACATTACATCTGACCATACCAATGGAACAATCGTATCGATCACACTTCCTGCGTACTATCAGATATCATTAATATCAGATTCCGTTAGGATCTTTTGATCTTTTTCTTCGATAGGTTAGCAGCGCTGTCAGGAAACCGCAAATCAATCCTCCTACGTGAGCTAGATTATCTACGCCTGTACTGGTAAATCCAAAATAGAGACTCAGTACAACCATAATCAGCATGCCTCTTCCTGACAGCGTTCCGAGCCTTCCCCTGTTTGCAAATACAATCCAAAGCAACCCTCCCATTAGTCCGAAAATTGCTCCCGATGCCCCGGCAGATACAATCTGTCTGTCGTGCATGATATTCCAGTATAAAGACAGCAGATTACCGCCTATTCCGCTGATAAAATAACAGAACAAAAATCGAATTTACCGGCCTCTTTTTCAAAAATCGATCCAAGAGCCCACAAAAGCACCATGTTATTTAACAAATGTGAGATTCCAAAATGCAGAAAAAGACTGGTAAACAGCCGATAGTATTCCTGATTTTCTATAATATACGGTTCATACATGGCTCCATGCTGCAACATAAAATAACCATCCTCTGTCCGTCCGATCATGGTAAGAGCAATAAACACCAGAATATTGATTCCTATCAACATGATCGTCATTATTTCTTTTGGTCTCTCTTTCATTCTTTCTGACTCCCTTTTGACTTCTATGATATGTTTTTGAATCTGCGTATACTATACCACATCCTATATATCATTCATAGTCATCGGCTTCTGTTATCAGATCTTCCCATTCTCCCCATTTTCCAGACTTAAAGCGTTTTGCAAATTTCTTGATCGGACCATATCTCTTTTCTTCCATCACTGCATAATTCCCTCCCGACTTGCTATAATAGCTGTTTTCCTGTACCTCAATGTTTTGATTTTCTTCCATTTCTATTCTGTCTTTTTCTCTCTTACTTCTTCTCTGATCTTCTCTTCTTTGGACTTTCTTTCCTGTTTTTGCTTCTTCCTCATACTGCTGCAGTATGCTTTCTATATCATAGGTTTCTTTTAGCGTTTCTTTGTGAAGCATGCAGGCAAGTTGAATACTCTCCAGATCCTGATAATCAACTTCCTTACAAAATACTCCGTCAGCTCATGATAAGACACCTGCCAGGTCTTCTCATTCTCTGGGAAAAAACAGAAAAAATAGTTTTCATCCTTTTCAAAAATATATTTTTCTGAAAGCATCAGATAATTTGGTTCTAACATATAATCTTTCATTTTTTCCATAACACTGAGAAATTGTCTTGTCAGTTTTAATATCTCTTCTGCTTTGATATCTTTATTTTTATAATACGTTTCCAACGACTGTGAATGTCCTGTATGATAATAATATCTACTTGCACCTTCCATTCCACATCCACTTACTCTCAATAATCCTGGAATCCGATTATTCTTAATCATCCGCATCTGATAATTCTCCCGATACGGTTGTACGCTGTCTATTATGATTTCAGACTCTGCCACTCTGCTCTGCTGATTTATCTTTTTTTCTTTCATCTGATTTTCTTCTCCCTTCACTTTTTCAGCTTTACAGAAGTCTATTTTTTCCATCTGACTTTTTCTTCTGGTTTCACCTTCGTTGCACGTTGTATCAGGTGAATCTTCATTCGTCCTTTTGATGCAAAAACTTCTACCTCTATTTTCTTCCCTGATAGATCAACTCTGGTTGTTACATTTTCCAGAAAAATCAATTTTCCACTCGTCCTTTCTCGGAAAAAGCATCCAGATCTACATCTTCTATCTTTTTCCTGTCCATTTCAACTCCTGTCACAGCCGTTTCCGCTGCCGCTGCGTTTAAAATTGCCTTATCATGAAGTAAAAAATAATCGTGATGAGCAGAAAAAATAAAATTAAGCAAAAAGGAATAAGGTAAGACATCTCTACCACTGTACTTCCTTTCACGTATTTTTTCGTATATTTTTCAGTAAACTCCACCAATCATGCCTCCCAGATAAGCAACTGTCAGAAATGGAATAAACGGAAATGAATTTTTTCTTGTATACTTCTTTCGTGCGATCATAATCCCTCCGTAAACAGATGCAATCAGAAATGCAGCAAACAGAATCCAAAGAAGATTCCATCCACCAGATAAAATTCCAAGGATCAGAATCAATATGCTATCTCCGTAACCAAACGACTCTTGTGTGAACCAACTTAAAAAGAGAAATACTCCTCCACACAATCCGCCGGCTACCATCATCCTGAGTTCTCCTTTGCTGCATAGTACCTGACATAAAACTGTAATCGCAAGCAAAATCAAAAGACTTCTTACACTTACTTTCTTCCAACGAATATCTATCACAGACAAAATCAACAGATACACCGCTATAACAGCTTGAAAAAACATCCATAGATTTTCCCTTCCATTTTGCCCGAATACATTCATTATTTTGCACATTTAGAACATCCTCCTCTTCCTGCTACTTCGCTTTTATGAACTGCACGTATTGTTCTCTTCAGAGAACTGCAATTCAATGAGTTGTGATACCGGTTTCCATAACTGGTAATATATACACCATTCATTGCCTGTCCATAAACACATTGCTCACACTTATGGTATTTTCCTCCACCTTCATTTCTCATATTTTGTAATTCTGAGTATTGAACATATTGAATAGATAATTGAAGATAGCTGCACTGATAATCCGAATGCCACACTGTTCCTTTTTCTGTGATATAGACAATCTGTCCGTCTTCATTTTCCTTTCTATCTTTTTGATAACCATTCCATGCACTGACTTTAAACTCATCTTTCAACTTCACCGAGGACTTTTCAGTAATGGAACCGGAATCTTTATCTTGTACTCGATAACAACATTTATCTCTTCTGTTCCCGGAATCCAATAAGACTTCCAGCAACTGATCGCTGATGTACCACCATTCAGAATACTTCTCTCAATTCTTTCTTCTCCAATCAGATTCACCAGATTTGATTTTAATTGAATTGTATTCAATACAGGAAGGACAGCCGTTGACTCTGCTGCCTGTTTGGCTGCATCACTTCCTGCTGCATGGATACAGCCTCGTATACTCTGGATTTCAATTAAAAAATCAAACTTAATACTGCAAATATGAAGAGGGGAACTGCAAATGCAGCTTCTATTGTTACACTTGCTCTTACCCCCGGTGCAGATGCCCTTTCTCTTGTTGGACTGGTATTTTTTACCTGTTTATTTGACATCGCAGCTTTTCCTTTCTAAAGTGTGTGGGTTTCCTGCAAGAGGGATTGCAGGATTCTGAGTGTACGTTTTGGGGTGTACAAAAGAAGGTCTGAAAGGGCATCTGCACCGGGGGTAATTCTGGCTTCATTCATATCCGAAATAAACCGGATATTGGTAACTTAGATTTTTATAAACGATTATCTTATTCTGTATTTCTAATTTAGTCACACATTGATCTGCCTGAAATAAAATATGTTTGGAATGGAATGACTCTTCTACACAATCTAAGTCCGCATTGTAATTTCCGGCACTGATTTCAAAAAGAGAAACATCCTGATATAATCGGAATATCCGACTCCTTCTCCGGAATCATTCCCCCTTACACTTCCACCATCTGTCAGAAGAAGTGGCAGCTGTGACAGAGAAACAACCCATTTATCTGCACTTTTTACCAGTGGAACTTTTCTTCCATCCAAAAGACAACGAAGATCCATAACACTTTCTCCTCCTGCCCACGCAACAAGTATCATCTGTTTCAAAGCTTCTACCGCTTCAGGCATCAGTAGTAGTGCAGATATTGTCACAGCCAGTGCTTCTGCCTCTGCCACTCGTCCCATATCCTTTGCCAGACAGCCATAATTTCCTGATATTCTCAGAAGAAAAAGACGAAATAACACGGATTCTAGATTTTCTTTATCTGATCCTTTTCCTTGTAGAATATATTCCAGTTCGTATGCTAAAGCATCTGACCGATCAGACTGCCATTCCTTCTCTCCACTCTCATCCGTTCCTTCTGATTGTTCTGAATCCTGCCGAAATGCATAGCCGAATGTTTTGAGAAGATATTCGTTGTACAAAAGTTTCTCCGTTGTCTGATCAAGTCCTTTTCTTGTTGGGAATGTCCCATATCCTTTTTTCAAAGTTCTCTTTGATGCCTGCCCCGACAAATGAACACTCTTTTCAGATACTTTTTTCCTTTCGGAATCACAACAGAAAGAATCCCTTCTTTTTTTATCTTTTGCATAATACGAAACGGATTCTCCTCGTCTGGCAGACTTGGACCTTCTTCCACGTCTTCTCCTTCCGTTTGACTGCCGGATGCGTCAAGACTGTCATTCACCCGTTCCATTGCATCTGTCATTTCATCTGTTTTTTTCTCCATATCAGATTCTTCTGTCTCTGTCTGTTCCCATTTCTCTGTTGTTCCGGTAAACTTTTTTACCAGATTCATTCCATACCTTTGTTCCATATAAGCCAGCACCTGTTCTCGAAATGCCTGTCCGGATTGATCTGTCAAATACTGGATTCCCTTGATTTGATGATCTGTAGAACCCGAATTGTAATAATGCAAACGCTGGATCAGATTTTCTTCTTCATAATTTCCTGTCCTGTAACCAAGATCAATTCCAAAAACATGATATTGTTCCATAAGTTCCTGATGATATTCTCCGAAAACGGAATAGATTGCCCGATCTGTGTCAATTCTGCTGAGATTTTTTGATCCTTGAATCACAGCAGACTCTAGAATTCCAAAGATAAATGAAAGTAACAAAGTAAATGATAAACTTAAAAATACAGTGATTTCGCCTTTTACGGACCGCATGCTATATGCCGGAGCTTTCTGATGTCACTTTCTCAAAAATCGTAGTGATCAAACTAATCAACTGTTCTTTAAAAATCAGCAGAAGCGCAATTAATATAACCAGAATTAAAACCAGTTCAATTGTTGTGATCGCAGCAACATATTTCTTATCTTTATTTTTTCTTACCAATAATTTTCTCATCTTGTATCTCTCCTTCTTTTCTCTCTTTTTCTCAAATCTGAATCGTCAAAAACGCTGGAACAGTCACGATCACGAACACGACTGCCAACATAAGAAACAACGGTATCATCAACTTTGTTCCTGCCTCTTCACCAAGTTTCTTTGCCATATTTTTCGTTCCTCAAAAGCTTCCTGCGCCTCTCTTTGTAACAGATTCGTCAGTCCCTGGTTCCTTTTCTTAAATTCTGACTTAAAAGCATTCCGAACTTTCGGTAAACCGGACTCTCGCACCTCCTTCCAAATGCCTCGTAGCATTCACATTCCGTTCTTCCATTCTTCAGTTCATTCATTGTATATCTCATCTCTTCATACACTGTTCTTTCTCCAAGATAGTGTTTCTCTTTGTCATATTCTTTTACAATTTGGATCCAGGCTCTTCTCACTGTCATTCCTGCCCCTATATACAGACTGAATTTATTGATCAACTGCGGATAATCAAACTGCATCTGTCTGATTTCTTTCTTTCGTTTTTCTTTCTGCTTTTGTTTCTCTGCTGTAAATTGGAATACAATCATCACTCCACCAAGTAAAAGAATTCCAAATGCTCTCATTTCTTTCACTGGCTTCCAGGATAATTTTCTTCCATCTACTGATCTGGCAATATCAGGTAATCCTTTTCCCGCTGTTCCTGATCTGCTTTTTCTACTTCCTGGGATATCTTTTTCAGAACCCCCTCCTTCTTTGACAACGGTGTGGAAAACAGGTGTGCATAAAATTCACAGGACATTTTTTCCTCATCATATCGAAGGACAGCGGTTAATTTGACGAGTGTTCCTTCTTCCGTCAGCTTCTCCTGCTTTAAAACACCTCTGCTGTTCATAACCTCGTAGTTATCAAGTTCCCATGACACGCTGATTCCCGTATGTGGAATTTCCATAATAAGATTCAGGTCTGACCTGATCTCATCCAGACTTTTGTTTTCACCAAGGATCTGAGCTGGAAGTTCTTCTGCCGCCTTAGAAAGCTGTTCTCCAATCTCTTCTTTTGCATACTTCTTTTCCGAAATCTGAACCTTTATCTTCTCTTTCCACTCGCCTGTCTCCATCTGGATGTTTTCTGTCTTTTTTCCTTCTCCCTGTCCTTTCTTTCCAAAATTCCGGTTTCCATTTTCATCCTGTGCTAATTGACGATGATTATCTGTGACATACACTGCACTAAACATTACAATTGACAATAAAAGAACAATTCCTGTCTTTTTATAGATTCCATATTTTCCTTTGTCAGGCTGAAGTACTTTTTTTCCACTTCTTGTTAAATCTCAATCTGTAGCAACCTCCTTCCAAACCTGTATGCTCCAAGATAAAGCACAAGACAAATGCTCATTACGATACATCCGGTCCATGTACCATACAGGACACTTAAGAATTCACCAAATGTCATCTTCATGTAGAGAATCATTATAAATGGGATTACGCTCATGATTTCAAATTCCAGCTTTTTCGCAGCCAACATGGTCTGTATCTCACGTTCTGTATCGATCTTCTCTCCGATTGTTCTGGCCGCATCTCTGATAATCGCAATGGAATCCCCTCCACTGACCTTAGCCGCTGCATAAACTGTAATAAAATTCGTCACATCCTCCTGCTTTACTTCTGCCGCAAATTCATTCAATACAGTTACAACTGACAGATTCAGATCCAGCTTCCTTACCATCTGACCATATTCTTTTCGAATCCTTGTATTCGCATCATACATTCCGATCAGATCACGATTTGTTTCCCTGATTGCATTCTCTACAGAATATCCTGCCTTAAGTGCCCCTGCCATTGTCTGGATACTATCTCTGAACTGCCTTCTGAATTCCTGTTCTTTTCCGATTGCTTTCTCTTCCATCCACTCTTTCATGTATAAGAACCATAACGGGAACAGGAGAATTGCCGGAAGTATTGATTCATAAAACAAATACAAAATCAGAAGAAATCTCACCGTACATTTTATGATTCCGACAGTATATTCAGACGGTGTGATATCCTGCAGCCAGGAGTTTTTCTTTATTCGTGATTTCATTTTTCTTCATAAGGCATCCCTGTATCTTTCCATTCTTCATCCCCTCCTCCTTAAATTCATAAAGAACCTTTGTCTGAATCCTTCCATCTTCATAACCTTCCACTTCTACAATCTGCAAAACCTTTCTTGTCTTATCTCGAAGTCTTCCAAGATGAATGATAATATCAAGTGCCGATGCAACCTGTCTTTGAATTGCCTGTAACGGAAGATCAATCCCCATCAGCATCATTGTTTCCAGTCTGTGTAACATATCTGTTGGATATTGGCATGTCCTGTTGACATTGAACCACTGTGACCATTCAACATTGCTGAAGAGATCATATCTACCGTTCTCTTCTCCTCTTACTTCTCCTACAACAATTCGATCCGGTCTCATACGAAGTGCTGACTTAATCAAATCTCTGATGGTTACAGCCCCTTCTCCTTCTGCATTCGGTCCGCGTGCTTCTAAGCGCACCAGATTCTGAACTCCCTGAATCTGTAACTCTGCATTATCCTCAATCGTGATCAGGCGTTCTCCTTTTGGTATATAGTTCGACAACGCATTCAGAAAAGTTGTCTTTCCTGCTCCTGTTCCGCCACTGACAAAATATTATATTTTGCTGCTACCAGCTTTTCAAAAGTTAGCGGCTTCATCAGTTACGCTGCCTATACAAATCAGCTGTTCCATCGTAATTGCTTCCGATGGAAACTTCGGATTGTAAGGATTGGTCCATTCACAGCAACCGGATTCAATACAACATTTACTCGAGATCCATCCTTCAGCCTTGCATCCACAATCGGAGAGGCCTCATTTACATAACGGTTCGATTCGCCTACAATCTGTTGAATTACATCCAGTAATCTCTCCTGAGACAAAAAACACTTCTTAGACCGGAAAATTCTTCCTTCTTTCTCATAAAAGATATGGTCGATTCCATTTACCATAATCTCTGTAATCGAATCATCTTCAAGAAGCTCCTGCAGAACATCCAGTTTACGAAAAGAGTTGAATAACTCACGCCCGATTCTGATCTTATCACTCAACGGAATATATTCTTCATCTGCTGCCTCATCCAATACTGTGCGGATCAGCTCCTGCAGTTCTTCATCATCCGTCTCCTTCGTAAGGTCAATTTGTTCCAGGATCTGTTCATACAGCTGCTCTTTTCTAATCATCCTTACGACTTCCTTTCTCCGTCCGGAAATTCCGTAATTTTACTTGCAGATGCTTCTAAAGCAACAGGATTTCTTGGCTTTCCCATTCTGCGTCTTACCGTCTTCTTAAGAATCTCGCCATATCCTGCTGATCTAAGATTCTCTTCGTACTGATTGAGTTTTGCCTTTGCTGCACCTTCCTCAATGTAAGGCGTATAAACTTTGCTGCATCTTCCTAACAGATCATACAGACCGTCTACCGTATCTCCCAAATCAAGAATGATCACTTTGTAAATACTCTTCTCCAGAATCAGATCCAAAAGTTGATTCCATTCTTCTTTTGTCACTTCTCTGAAATCTTGTTCTGCCCGGATCGGTGCGATATAATCCACCCCATTCATATGGCTGATCAAAGTACTGATCTTCCATACCGGATTGACACTTTCCTGCTTCATGTAATACAGCAGATCTCCAAGATTCATTCCGGATTCTTCCGGCAGGTAATAATTTAATCCTGAATATCCTTCCAGATTCAGATACAACGTAGGAATCGATTCTGAAAGAACTCGTCCCATACGCATGGCAAACCTTGTCTTCCCGATTCGATGAACCGGTGAATAGATCCCAATCAGACCATTTACATTTGCTTTCACTGTCTGCGATCTGTCTGAGACAAGTTGGATTTGATGCGTCTGTACTTCTGAATTTTCCTGATCTTTTTCCTGAAGTAAAAGTTCCAGCATACTGCTGACACTTTGATACCGGAAGAATGGAATCTCTGTGGGACTTCTCTCGTTCGGAATCTTCTCGCCGATCAGAAGATACTTCTGTCTTGCCGGAATCTCATCCCGGTCTTCTTTTCCATACTCTTCTCCGATCAGCAGAATATTTACCTGCATACTCTTGGCTGCTATTTTCAGATTCTCAATATCATGAAATACATGAAACTGAAAATAACCGGATAATTTCTCAGATAATCTTCTGAACAGATTTTCTGAATAACTCTTTTGTGTATCACAAATCACAAAATTCTCAGCAGTTCTTCTTACTGCTCTTTGCTCAATTGTCATAATTCGAAACTTTGCTGCGATCATACAGCCTGAATAAAGAAATTGTACCGAAGGTCCAACGCTTCGATGCAAAAGATACATCAGTAATTCCCCAATTCACTGATGCTGCAACAGATGATTTTCTGTTGGTAAGTGAGATTATATACGGGCACTTCTGTTTTGTCCATACCAAAATTAAAAATATAATGTTTTTGTAAAAAACTCACAAAAATTGATACCATGTAATGCTATAAAGAAGACAAACCCCAGGAATTCCAAGTTCCGGATGTCAAAAAGGTCATCGGATTCAAACCGACATTAATTGAAGAATCTGCTGGAAGAACATATTTGTTTATTATAAAAATCAACGCCATTCCTATAGTTGCACGTATAAAAAACTTGAGAAAAAAGTATCCTGTTTTCTTTTTCATTTCACTCTTCCAATCTGTTTTTTCTTGATTTGTAACTGTTCAGAGCCAAGCAAAATTTCAAAAAACAGGTATAAAATGCTTGCATTTTTAAGACTGTTTTTGAAATTTTATTTGGCGGATACGCCACACCGACGAAATGCGTAGCATTTTGGAGGTTGGCTCTGAACA
>ENA-OQHP01000245-OQHP01000245.1-human-gut-metagenome-genome-assembly--contig:-NODE-245-length-18146-cov-2.599478_pt1 | contig 18146 bp, 19 predicted proteins | sample MGYA00242563_ERZ504717 | MGnify/ENA primary metagenome ERZ504717 (study PRJEB26092, sample SAMD00036212) | human gut metagenome | host: Homo sapiens | study: EMG produced TPA metagenomics assembly of... | reverse complement strand
CTTCTTCTTTTTTTTGCTGTTTTGCTAAACGCTTTTCTTGTTTTTTCTTTTCTAGATCTCGTTTGGTAAATGAAATAGGTTTCGCCATTTGATTCTTTTTAAATTAGTAATATACAGTTCGGCCTGCTACGGGGAAGTGTATGGAATTAATAGTGAGGTAATAAGAAAACGGGGGAGAAGTCGTTATGAAATACTAACTCGAAATTTTATTACTCTATAAAGATACGGTTTTATTACGGATATCCCATAGAATATTTTCCTTTTTAAGAAATAATGGCATAAAAAAAGGATGCATTTTAATAAATGCATCCTTTTGGCTTATCTTAAAGTAAACTGATTACTTCTTTTTGTTTTCCAACTGTTCTTTCAAAGCAGCCAAAGCATCGATATCGCCTAAAGTGGTAGAGGCTGCCTGATTTTGGATAGCAGGAGCTTCTTCTCTCTTAGTTGTTTTCTTTGCATTAGAAGCTGCTTTCTTTTCAGCTCTTTCTTCTGCCTTGGCAGCATCTTCGAAAATGCGGCTGTGAGACAGGATGATTCTCTTGGCATCCTTGTTGAATTCAATTACTTTGAATGACAGTTTTTCATCCAATTGGGCTTGAGAGCCATCTTCTTTTACCAAGTGTTTCGGAGTTGCAAAACCTTCTACACCATAAGGAAGAGCTACAACAGCACCCTTATCCAACATTTCGATGATAGTACCTTCGTGTACAGAACCTACAGTAAATACAGTTTCGAATACATCCCAAGGATTTTCTTCCAACTGTTTGTGACCAAGGCTCAAGCGACGGTTTTCTTTGTCGATTTCCAATACTTGAACTTCGATATCTGCACCGATCTGAGTGAATTCAGAAGGATGTTTTACTTTCTTAGTCCAAGACAGGTCAGAGATGTGGATCAATCCGTCTACACCTTCTTCGATTTCTACGAATACACCGAAGTTAGTGAAGTTACGAACTTTTGCAGTGTGCTTGGAACCTACAGGATACTTTTCTTCGATAGTTTCCCATGGATCTTGTTTCAGCTGTTTGATACCCAAAGACATCTTACGTTCGTCACGGTCAAGTGTCAGGATAACAGCTTCTACTTCGTCACCTACCTTCATGAAGTCCTGAGCAGAACGCAAGTGCTGTGACCAAGACATTTCAGATACGTGGATCAAACCTTCTACGCCCGGAGCGATTTCGATGAATGCACCGTAGTCAGCCATAACGACTACTTTACCTTTCACCTTGTCACCTACCTGCAGGTTAGCATCCAAAGCATCCCATGGGTGCGGAGTCAGTTGTTTCAAACCAAGAGCGATACGTTTCTTTTCGTCATCGAAGTCAAGGATAACAACGTTCAACTTCTGGTCGAGTTCTACAACTTCTTTCGGATCGCTTACACGGCCCCAAGACAGGTCAGTGATGTGAATCAAACCGTCTACGCCACCAAGGTCGATGAATACACCGTATGATGTGATATTTTTAACAGTACCTTCCAGTACTTGTCCTTTTTCAAGTTTACCGATGATTTCTTTCTTCTGCTGTTCAAGTTCAGCTTCGATAAGAGCTTTGTGAGAAACAACAACGTTTTTGAATTCCTGGTTGATTTTAACCACTTTGAATTCCATTGTCTTACCTACAAATACATCGTAGTCGCGGATAGGTTTCACATCAATTTGAGAACCCGGCAAGAATGCTTCGATACCGAATACGTCCACAATCATACCACCCTTAGTGCGGCACTTGATGTAACCCTTAATAATTTCTTCATTTTCAAGAGCAGCGTTTACGCGGTCCCAAGAACGAGTAGCACGTGCTTTTTTGTGTGACAGAATTAACTGTCCTTTCTTGTCTTCCTGATTTTCAATGTATACTTCTACAGTATCACCTATTTTCAAATCTGGATTGTAACGGAATTCATTTAAAGGAATGATACCGTCTGATTTGTAGCCGATATTGACAACTACTTCGCGTTTGTTCATTGCAATAACAGTACCGTCTACAACCTCGCGGTCGTTTACTTTGTTCAGCGTACCGTCATAAGCTTTTTCAAGATCTTCGTGCTCATGCTGGTTACAGCTTCGCCGTTTTCATAAGCATCCCAGTTGAAATCTTCAACAGGAGTGATGTTTTTTAAATTTTCCATTAATAAAATTGTTAAAATTCTCAGTTAATTACGTTAGACATTATATTGTTTATCTAATTTCGGGCGCAAAGATACAACAAAATACTGAAACACAAACAAGTTTACTGAAATTTCTTGCTGATTAAGATTTAAATGGGATATAATCGTTGTTTTTAATTTATGTTTGTACATTTGTAGAAATTTAACCTATTAAAATATGGTAGCGTTCATTTTAGTTTGTTTGGTTCTACTTTTAGGTCTTTTATGGGGATGGGAGACAAGAAAGAGGAAAAGTTGGGAACAGGAGTTCGTTAAGAAGAAAAATGGGGTGTGTTTGGTGAAAAAAATTCGGATACCATATTGTATAATGTGGATGCATATATAATTTTGGTTGATCGGAATTTTTTGGTTGAAAAGACCAATTACTATAATTTGAATAATACTTCTGAAAGATAAGCGGAAAGTAATGTCCAGAGGCTTTAACGGTTATTTGTCCAAGCCTCTGAACAAAGAAGCTTTGTTTGATATGCTCCGCCAAATGGGAATTTAATCTTCCAAAGAGTAATCAATGGTGGTTACAACGCGGATGCGTTTGATGTAAGGAGTGTTGGCGTCACGATCCTCAATGCTGAATTGTCCCTGATAGGCTCTTTTTATCTTACCAAGTTCGCTGTCCGAGTCCTTGGCGAATTTAACGGCTGCCGCCCGTGCGTTTTTAGTTGCTTCCTCTATCATTTGAGGCTTGATGTCGTTTAAACCGGTGTAGTCATATTGCACATTGTAACGATAATCTCCACCCGTAATAGCGATACCTTGCTTTAAGAGTTCGCTTTGTTCGCTGATCATCTTTCTCACCAGATCTACTTTAGTTGAAGTAACCGTGATGACAGAGGTCACATTATAGCGGAAGGGAACTGAATTATTATTATAACGTTCGGCTTGCATGTCTATAATTTCCGGTGCATTGATACTGATTTCGTTTTCAGTGATTCCTTTCTGTTTCAAAAAACCGACAATTGCTTGGTTGGTTGCATTTATCTTGTTATATAAGGTCGGGAGGTCATTTCCCAGGTCTTTATACATCAAAGGCCAAGTTACTTTATTGGCCGGCACCTCCATTTCTGCCAGACCTTTCACATTCACTACTCTGTCTTTACCAGAGAAAGTATCCAATCCCTGTTTGATAAAATACCCCATCACCAACATGCCTATAGCAAGGATGACGGCTTCCAGTTTCCAACTTTTCATACTTCAGTTGTTTTTAGTGATACAATTATTTGTTTTGTAAGCGTCCAATGCCTTTTTAACAGAACCCTGTTCTTGCAGTAATTGTTTTGCTTCTGCTTTATTAATATGTAATTCGTCAATCAGCATTTGCACTCCTCGGTTTATTAGTTTTCGATTGCTGAGTTGCATGTTTACCATCCGGTTTCCTTTTACTCTGCCCAGTTTTATCATGACGGTGGTACTTATCATATTCAGTATCATTTTTTGCCCTGTGCCGCTCTTCATGCGCGAGCTGCCTGTGATAAATTCCGGACCTACTATCATTTCGATGGGTATATCTGCCACACTCGAGAGGGGAGAGCCCGGATTGCTGCTGATGCTTGCTGTTAATATTCCGTGTTCTCTTGCTTTTTGCAGTGCTCCTATTACATAAGGAGTTGTTCCCGATGCCGCTATGCCTATCAGAATGTCTTTATTTGTGATGTGATGGTCTTGCAGTTCCATCCAGCCTTTTTGACTATCATCTTCAGCATTTTCTACGGGACGTCTCAAAGCCTGTTCGCCACCGGTTATAATACCTATGACACAGGTATCAGGCATACCGAAAGTGGGTGGAATTTCAGAAGCGTCCAATACTCCTAGGCGTCCACTGGTTCCGGCTCCCAAATAGAATATGCGTCCTCCTTGATGCATACGTTCTACTATTTCATTTACTAGTTTTTCAATTTGTGGTATGCAGGCATGAACGGCTGAGGCTACTTTCCGGTCTTCTTCGTTGATACCTTCCAGTAACTCTCTGACGGATTTTTGTTCCAAATCCTCATGTATGGACGGTTGTTCGGTTATTTTTATAAAATTCATACTTCGAATGATAATCCTTTAATCCTTCCAGTGGACTTTTTAAAACTTTTCCGATGGACACATTCAGTCTTAGAGCTGCTTCTTTTACTTCTTCTTGAAAGAAAAATGCAATAGAACCTGTGAAATGTACAAGAATATCATGATATTCGTATTGCATAACATTACGGGTGAAGAAATCAGTGAAGCAGGAAATTAATAGATTCCGTATCTCTGGTCTGTGCTTGTGGGCGAAAAGAAAAGGAGTCAGACCCGCCAGAAAGCGGTTGGCTAAAGGCTGTCGGTATACTTTATCTAAAATCAGTGCCGGGGTCAAATCGTATTCTTTAAGGAAATCTTGGCAAAGGTCATCGGGAAGTTGGTGTTTCAGTAAATCACCTACCAGACGTTTCCCTAATACGGCTCCGCTACCTTCATCTCCTAAAATATACCCTAACGGAGAAATATTAGCTGTTATTTTTCCCCGTCATAAAAGCAAGAGTTGGATCCGGTTCCTAAAATACATGCAATTCCTGCCGTTTTACCACATAGGGCGTGGGCGGCACCTAACAAGTCACTTTCGACAAGGATATTCGCTTTGGGGAAGTTCTGCGCCAAAGCTGTTTTCACTATATTCGTCTTTTCGGGAATACATCCTGCACCATAGAAATAAATAGTTGTAAATTCAGTGGTGTCTCCCAACTGGGGAATTAGTGTGGAGGCAATCACTTCTTTTATTTCATCAACTGATTGGTGGAAGGGGTTGATACCTCCTGTTCGAACTGTCCTGCTGTTTGTCTTGGTGTTACCCAGACACCAGTCTGTTTTGGTGGAACACTGTCTGCTATTACTATCATATCGGATAATAAGATGATTGTTAGTCTTACAAAAATAGTATAAATTTATCCGATATCCATTGTTTTCCGTATTTATTTGTCGGGCTCTTATATTATTTTAGTAACTCTGTTCCTATTACTTATAAGTTAGTGCTTTTTCATATAAACAGACTTTTTTAATAATTGAGCCACAGCTTCATTGCAGCTATCTTTTCTCTGCTTACAGTAATTTTATCTTTAAATGGCGGTTTTACCTGTACTATTATTTTTCCTAAAAAATAGTTTTCTATTTTCTGTATGGCATGTACACTGACCAATGTTTGCCGGTTGGTGCGGAAAAAAATATCGGGGTTTAGTTGTTCGGACAGTTTGTCGAGCGATAAATCTATGATATGCTCTTTTCCTTCTTTTGTGACGGCAAAGGTAATTTTGTTTTCAGAATAGAAATAAGCTATATCTTCTACTTGCAAGGTATACAGCTTTTCGTCTCCTGATATCAGGAAGCGGGTACGGTATTTTTTTCCGGATTACTTATATTTTTCAGTAGGTTCAGTAATTCATTGGATGGGTTCGATAGGGTGGTATTGCCATATCTGGCAGTTAATCTTTCAAACTTTTCGATGGCTTCGGCCAATCTTTCCCTGTTTATTGGTTTCAGCAGATAGTCTATGCTGTTTACAGTAAAAGCACGTATGGCATATTCGTCGTAAGCGGTGGTAAAAATAATCATACTTCGGGTTGGGCCTGTTCTATGAAAGCGAAAGAAATGCCGTCGGTCAGTTGGATATCCAGAAAGATTATATCCGGGTGTGGATGCTCCTGAAACCATTTTACAGATCCCTCTATGCTGCCGGGCAATACAACTATATCCCAGTCTGGCCTTAATCCTGACAACATTTTATGTAGCAGGCGTCCTGCAGGAATTTCATCTTCTATAATAGCGGCTTTTATCTTATTCATTCAGTAAAGGTATTTTTACGGTGAAATATTCAGAATCGTCAATAATTGTGATATGCAAGTTGCAAATCAGCAGATAGCGGGCAGATAAGTTCTTCAGTCCCATTCCTGATTTTGCAACATCCTTTTTTAATTTGATCTTGTTTCTTACGGAAAGAGTTTGATCTTTGTCAGAATAATCCAAATGGATGACCATTGGATTTTCCATATTGATGATGTTATGTTTTATCACGTTTTCGATAAGTAACTGTAGGGTTAATGAAGGGATTTTCTTGTTCAATAACGTGGGGGTCATTTTGTTTTCCAGTTGAATGCATTTTCCCAGACGCACTTGATGCAGATAGATATATGAATCCAGAAATTCCAGTTCATCACGTAAAGTGACAAGTCCTTGTTCCTGACTTTTAGGATATAACGGTAAACATCTGATAGCTTTTGTGTAAAAACTACTGCGTTTTCCGGATTATATTCTATTTCGGATATTAAAGTATTCAAACTATTGAACAGGAAATGTGGATTTAATTGATTTTGTAAAGCCGTGTATTGCGCTTTGATGGAACTTTCTTCCAGCTTGGTTGTTTTTCATGCAGAATAACCAGCTGCCTGTAAAAAGCGCTCGTGATACTTAAACTCACAATCACAATTTCTACCAACCATATAATCATGATCAAGCGCAGACCCGGACTGCTCAGTACAAATGGGAAAGGCAGTTCCAGCAATACTTTACAGATGGTCAGAGTAGCGTAATTCATGAAGAAAAGAATAGCTGCAATCAAAATGCAGTTGATAATCAGCTTGTTTCTCTTCTTGATAAAGAATAGAGAGCTTTTTTTCAGCCACCGGTTGATGACTATCAGACTGAAGCCTACCAGATTGAATATGAACACCACAGAAATAAATCCCAAAGAGGAGATTAATATTTTCTGATGTTGAGGCGTAAGGTCGGTATATAGTACCAGCGAAAGGTATGAGAAACATGCCAGCCTGAAAACAGGAAAAAGTTGAAGAATTGATTGTATTTATTTTGCATAGCCATTCCGCTGTTGAAAATGATTTGGGTTATTTTACAAAAATATGAAAAAAAGAGGAAATTCAGAAAAGAATAGAATACTTTCCAAATCTCCTCTTTTATGAGCAAACGCTTAGTATGGATTAAAAACAAACTCCTACACGTACACCCATGCTATTCCTTCCATCTTCAGAATAAGTCAGGATATCGGTTTTATTGGTTGCGTAGCTATAATATACGGCTACATGAAATCCCAGACGTTGATAAGGCACCGGATGAATATCCATTCCCAGTTCGGGTGAAACATAGATCCCCACGGGCGTTCATACCATTGTACCAGATTGTTGTAAATGGAGTTTTGGGAATACATGGCACCCGATTTGACTCCGAAGTAAGGTTTTACATACCTGTTATCCGGTAACTTGTAGGATACAGATATTCCGAAGGGTAGTTGGAACGCTGATTGTTGCTGGTCTGTTGTCAATGAAGCCGTTGGGGTGAGGGGGATGGTCCGGCGGTCCACATATCGGTGATTGGTATGAAAATTAAGGAAAGCTCCTATAGCCCAATAGGGCGTCAGATCATATTTTCCTTCAAAGTTCATTCCCCACCCGCTGAATTTATCGGCAAAGTTGCTGTTCAACGGCACATTCATCTGCCAGTCTACGTTAAATGTACATTTTCCCAGGTCTGTGCTTTACTTGTGAAACAAAAGAGAACTAGTAACATTCCGATGAGGATACGTTGGGGAACTCTGTGTTTTAATATTTTCGTTTTCATGATTTTCCGGTTTTATTGTTTGTTTGACAGATAAGGAGATTGTGCAAATGCCTGATTGACGGCATTTAATGTCAACTGCATATTGAAATGGGAGTTTCCGTATAGCAGTCCTGACGCATAGGCATGCCAGATGACAGGCAGTTTGTTCTGGTTGGACTTATCGGCAGGTTGTCTTAAATCAACCATCTCCATAATCAGGGTTCCTGTGTCATAGCTGTAAGTTACCGGATAAGGATAATACCATCCTCCTCCCCAGTAGGGCCCCAGAATCCGGCATCCCCACCAGCCGCCATACCATCCTCCTGTGGTCATTTGTATTCTTTGTTGGGCGTATGACAACTGAATGCCTACATTGGCTTTTTCTTTATCTTCCGTCCGTACATAGCCTTTCTGTTCCATTTCATGGGCCACTGCACTGATAATGTTTTGGGCATTTTCATCTTTCCAATAATTGGCTTTCAGGCTGTTGTCCGGAACCAGAATGCTATCTGGCAGGTAATAGGTGGAAAACTCATTGAAATGTACACTGTTGTCATAATCAGTGTAAACGCTGTAGTCACTATCCAGTTTATTCATATCCGGATCTTTCTCGCACGAGGTAACTATCATGGCAAGCATGAATAGTGGAAATAGTAGCTTCTTCATATTCCTATAATTTTAGTTAAGTAGTTTATAGTGAGCGTCCTTTAAACACATTGGCTTTCTTTAGTGGCAATATTTGACCGGATAAAGTCATGTGGCTGGAATTAAAGTTCGGAAGAATATCTACAGTCGCATTGTTGCTTCCATAAGGTATGTCAATGTTTACTTGGGCTGAGATTCCGATTCCCATCACGTTCATACTGACATGAATATTACCTTTTTTGTCGGTTTTTACTTTATAGTTCGAAGCATTACCGTCTACGGTAATACCTCCTAGTCCGTTCGGACCGCTGAAAGGTACATTGAATGCTACTTGCACCACGGCCTTGTCACCGTCCAGTCCTACAAAGTTGGTGTTGGATGAAACGAAAGCGGAGGTTCCGTATTTAAAGTAAACTCTGTCCGCTTCCAGTACAAAGGTTTGGTTGTCTATTGCCTCTTTGGCTTCCTGAAATAACATTTTGTCCAAAGCTTCCTGAGCCGCTTTTTTTTCCTGACGTGTCATTTCCTTTTCTGTTGTTTGTGCCTGTGAGTATTCTACGCAGGTAAACAAGGTTACTAATGTTAATATTACAACTTTTCTCATAATACCTACTTTTTTATTTTATGTTGTTTTCCTATTGAAATCCGGTATAAATATAATAAGCTTTGTCATAAACAGGTAGTAATTTATTACTGAAACGGAAAAACCGGTTGCTGAAGTGTGTTTTGGAGGAGCTGAAATTAAAGGTGTGAAGAGGAATGAATGAGAAAAGAACAGCCCTGGAAATCTGCTTTAACAAAATTTCCGGGGCTTATTTTCTATGAACTATAAAGTGATTAGAAAGACCTTCCTTTAAATATATTTGACTTGTCAAGCGGTAGTATTTCACCGGATAAAGTCAGACGGTTGGAATTGAAGTTGGGGCGTATATCTACGGTGGCATTGTTGCTTCCATAAGGTAATGTTATACTTACCTGAGCAGATATACCTACACCCATTACGCTCATTGTCAGATATATGCTTCCTTTCTTGTCGGTTTTGATCTTGTAACCGGAAACATTGCCGTCTACAGTGACACCTCCTAATCCGTTAGGACCGCTGGCAGGAATGTTGAATGCTACCTGCACAGATGATTTATCACCGTCTACCATTACAAAATTGGTATTAGAAGAAACAAAGGCATTTCTTCCTCTTTTAAATATAACCCGGTCAGCTTCCAGTGTGAACGCTTTATTTTCTATAGCTTGTCTGGCTTCTTCGAACAAGGCTTGTTCCATAGCTTTTTGCGCCTCTTTCTTTTCCTGACGAGTCATTTTTTTGTTGTTTGTGCTTGTGAGTAGCCTACGCAGCAAAACAAGGTGACGAATACTAATAAAATAATCTTTTTCATATATGTATCTTTTATGTTATTGTTTGGATATGAAACAAATATAATAATTATTTTGTTGAAAGGACTTTATCTTATTTTTTAATTAAAAGCTTCTATGACTTTATATTTTGTACAATGTGTCAAAGAGGGGAGGACAGTATGGCGAATCCTGGCGCAAAATCCAATGGAACTTGGTGCAAGATTGGGTAAACCTTGTAACAAGATATTGCGGAACTTGATACACGTACATAAGTACGTGTTGGCTTATGCTTGCGTATATGTAGCCCGATGCCAACGTATGTTGCAAGCTTTACGTTACTGATGTTGTTGAATATGTCTTTATGTTTTTAGAAAACATCAGCACCTTTTTAAAAAAAGATAACCGCCTTTTAAAAAAAGACAAGGGCGTTTTAAAAAAAGGTCAGCATGTTTCAGCGTATATGCCTATCATGTTCAGCGTACATTACTCCATCACTAAGCCGATATTCTTCCTTCTCCATTTATCCTTTCATCTTATTAAAAACACACAGTCAATCAAGCGGTTAAAACTGGAACCGCTTCCCCTCACTCCCGTTTCAACGGTAAGCGTCTCCGCGATTCTATCTTGTCGCTCTTTTTTCATTCTTATATTTTTGCCATGTATAAAATGAATCATTATGGATTAGCAGAAAGGAGGATGAAAGGACAATGACGGGATGCCCCTTCATCACCGGAACACCCACCGGCAGGGTGTTTTGACGGTAAATGAAGGAGAAGGGAAAAACGAATTAAAACAAATGCTGAAGTGCGGAGCCTATAATTTCAGAATTTCTAACGGACCCTTCCCAACTGTGCCGCTATGTTTGAGAATGAACTCTAAAAAGAACCATATGTTTTTTGTGTGCGGGCCAGCGTGTACATATCTGCGACACCCTCCCTGATTCCTTCCAGAGAGCCACAATCCGCCTGTCTTTCCGAGGACAGGCTGAAATAAAGGTCGGATCAACCTTTCTTCTTGCCGAACTCCGGATCAATTTTTAGCAGAGCCGTTACTCCGAAGGTGATAACGCAGCATATCATAATCCATATAAAGAAATGGGTGTATCCCATCTGTTCCTGAAGCCAGCCGGCAGCCATTCCCGGAATCATCATGCCTAATGCCATAAATGCGGTACAAATGGCATAATGTGCTGTTTTATGTTCTCCGTCTGCAAAATAAATAAGGTAGAGCATATAGGCTGTGAAACCGAATCCGTAACCGAATTGCTCTATAAAGATGCAAATATTGATGAGATATAAAGAATCAGGCTGGATATAGCTGAGATAAACATAGACTAAATCGGGTAAGGAAATGGCCCATACCATCGGCCAGAGCCATTGTTTCAAACCGTTACGGGCTACGGCTATTCCTCCTAAAATACCTCCTAGGGTAAGTCCGATGATGCCGACAGTACCTTGTACGAAACCTATTTCTTCGGTTGTCAGCCCCAAACCACCTTTTTCAACGGGGTCTATAAGGAAAGGAATGCACATTTTTGCCAGTTGAGCTTCGGGCAAACGGTAGAGTAACATGAAAAGAATGGCAATGCTGCCTGCTTTTTTGAAAGAAACTGGCAAAGTACCAAAGAACTTTTTGAGCAGATTGGAAGCGGAAACTTCTTTGGAAGTATGATCTGAATCCGGACAGGGAAGAACAAACTTATGATAAATCCATATTCCAAGGAAAGTCCGGCCAATACAAAAAGGTGAGGGACCAAGCGTATGGTATATTATCTGTCATTATTTCCAGTCTTCCTGCAAGCATGATAAGTAATCCTTGTCCCGCAATGGTTGCAATACGGTAGAAGGTACTGCGGATTCCTACAAACAGGGCTTGCCGATGCGAGTCCAGTGCCAGCATGTAAAAGCCGTCGGCAGCAATGTCGTGTGTGGCGGAGCTGAATGCCAGTAACCAGAAAACGGCCAAAGTGAGTTGGAAAAAATGCTCTGTGGGGATGGTGAAGGCTATGCCCGCCAGTCCTGCGCCGATTAAAAGTTGCATGGTGATAATCCACCAGCGTTTCGTCTTGATAAGATCAATGAAAGGGCTCCATAGAGGCTTGATAACCCAAGGCAGGTTGAGCCAGCCGGTATAAAAAGCTAACTCGGTATTGCTGATGCCTAATCTTTTATACATTATGACCGAAATGGTCATTACTGCCACATAGGGCAGCCCTTGTGCAAAGTATAGAGTGGGTATCCATGCCCATGGCGAGGTATGCTTGTTTTTCATGGTTCCTTTCATTTTAAAGAGTCCGAATGGAATCCCCGCCCATGTGGCGGGGCCTGTTAATAAAAACGGCGGATATCCGCACCTTTATAGTAATGCAATAGAATTTCATCGTAGGTATATCCCCGTTCTCCCATTACGGCAGCCCCGATTTGGCAGAGCCCTACTCCATGTCCCCAGCCGGCGCCGGTCAGCAGAAACCATTCGGGAACGCCGTTTTTCAGTTCTCCCTTATCTATTACAAAGGCTGAGCTGAACAGGTGGGAAGAAGATAGAGTGCGGCGTATTTCCAGTTCCTTTCCGATAGTCAATGTTTTTAGCGAACCTACAATTTTCAGTTTGCAGATACGTCCGGATTTGCCGCGTTGGATAGGAATCAGGTCGATGATGTCCCCATAATCCGATTTTGTATTTTGACGGATCAGTTCGGATAATTCTGCCTGGGAATAACGTACTTTCCAACGATAGAAATCTGTAGTTCCTGATCGTAGTTGTTCAGAATTTGTGAAATGACTTTTTATCGTGGGTATCACAGAACGAAACAGGAGAAGTACGTATCCAACGCTCTGCCTCTTCTTCTTTGGTCAGATCGGGTAACGGGCGGTTTTCTTCTTCTTCCGCATCACGGATTGTAGACAAGTAGGGATAATTCTTGTCTTCCCAGCAGTATCCGAATTCCTCGCTTGCACCTCCGCAGCATTTGGAGAAACGGGCATCGCAAATGCCGCGTTCATACATCAGCAATTGTCCGCGGGTGGCTCTTACTGCTTCGGTCACGGCGGCACTGGATGCTTTGGTTATTCCTTGGTAGCGTTGGCAATGGTCATCGGCGCAAACATCGAATATGGTATGATCTTCGCGGTCGTACCAGCGGATGTATTCGGTATCGGTTTTGATAAAGGAGAAAAAGCCTTCGTTTTTGTCACTCAAGGCCTTGCGTTTCTCTATTTGGGCAAACAGCCAGCTGCGTGATACCACGGCATGGGCTTTCAGAAACTCCAAAGAGGAAGTGGCGTTCATCTCCGAGGAGATGACGCTTATCAGATAGTCTTCGGCGGGAAGAATATTGATAGCGGTGATTTTGCCTTCGTCCACCACTAGTTTCAGTGTTCCCATAAAACTTTGGGTTTCTTGCCGTTCCCAGTGGAAATTAATTCCGATGGTTACGTCATATAATGAAAACGAGGCATGTTCGTCTTGTGGAGTGAAGGTCAGTTCGCGGTAAAGATTACCATTCCACAGAATACCTCCTTCGCTGAAGGCTACTTGTTGTTCACCACAGACCGTTTCTCCTTTAGCGAAAAAATTGCCGTTCAGTGAAAAATGAATTTCTTGTGCGTTTACTATTCCTACGCTTATTTCGGGTTCTTTCATTGTTATTCGTCTTGTTTTTGGGCTTGCTGTAATTCCTTCATCTCTTCGTGTTCTCTCTATCTTTTTGCTTTCTCGTCAAAATAACGTCCGGGTATCTTCTCGGCTTCTTCTACCGTTATTCCCACTTCTTTTATGATGGATGCCACTTTTTCTTCTGTTATTTTGTCGAAATCTTCCTGACGGGTGGTGACGATTACGCCAGCCATGTCCAAAGCTCCCGGACTGATGAGCATCTGTTCGCTGCCTTCTGCAAAGTAGCAGTCGGGACGGTGCTTGCTGCGGGGAAAAACCACCGTATAGTATAGATGGCCTTCCTTCCATAACAGCAGGTTGAACTTCGCTTCTTGTCCGTCTTCATCCGGTGGGAAAGCGGCGAGGGCACTGTATAACAGGGAGTCGTCATAATGCGTGTTGCTTGAGAGGATTACCAAAGGACAGGGATAGTCCTTGGTGTTGAGGTAAATTCGGCTACATTCTAGTGGATAATCTTCCTCTTCTTCTAGATAGGGAAAATACATGCTACGTATATCGATTGTCTGTGCGTGGGTTATCAGCTGTTGTACGTTCGGGATGATGGGAACATCAGTTTTCTGACTCCTTGCAGATGGAGATGGTCCGGTGCAGAGGCTCCGCAATGTGCTCCATTATAGAATAGGGCGTAGTCCGGATATTTCTGTACGAATGCACGGACGTCATCGTAACTGAAAATATTCTCATCCATGAGTTGGGGGATGTGATCTTTATGGGCGATAGTGAGGTGATCCGGCAATATGGGATAAGGGTTAACGCATATTCTGTTTGCGGTGATGGTTTCCAGTGCTTTCTGCTCCTTAGGCTGGTTTTCCTTGCACAGGAAACAGGGGCGTGCTTGGATGCTGTCCTTATCCACTTTGGCGGTAGTCGAAACCGCACGCTGTGCATTGCACTGTACCACAAACGTGTAGCCGTTTATGGACAGTTCCTTGGTCTGTATAGTCTGTAATGCCTCGTGGTTGTGGTGTGCCAGTGGCCAGCACGCCAGTTGGCTGTCTATAAATCGCTTGATTTCATTCCGGTTCTTCAGCTCTTCTGTATATTTTTTGCGGATTCCCAGTTCACGGGTGCGCAGGCTGTCTTTGTAGTGATTGTTGGCATTGGTCTGCTCTATGCTCAGGGCGGCATCCGAGTTCCCTTCCCAGCGGCGGCACAGATAGAGTACATCATAGATTCTTCCTATCTTATATTGGCGCGAGAAAATGAGTCCAGGGCATAATCTTCTCCGTAGCTGACATTGGGCACGCCTGTTTCGCGCAGGATAGGTGTGAAGAATGCGCGCGGAGCCCCCAGACCGTTGATGCGCAATGCGTTATTGTGTCCGTTCTCTTTCGTCCACTCGCTATGGTCTATCACTCCCGGAGCGATGGTGTTCAGCCGGAAGTCCGTCATGCGGTAAGTTCCTATTACCATGGCGCATTGCTCTTTGTAGAACGTGTCTACGATGGTTTGCAGGGTATGGGTGTCGCTGTACAGGTCATCGCTGTCAAGCTGTATGGCGAAGCGTCCGCACCGGGGGTGGTTGATTGCGAGGTCCCAGCATCCCCCTATGCCAGATCGGTACGTTGGGCTGAAGGTGGATTACCGCTTTGTTGTCCTTGTATTGACCGATGATTTCTGTGGTTCCGTCTGTCGAGTGATTGTCCACGATGATGATGTTGAATGGAAAGCGTGTTTCTTGTGCGAGTGCCGACCGGATGGCATCGTCAATGGTACGGGCGCGATTGCGCACGGGGATGATGACGGAGGCTTCATACTCGAAATTTCCTTTCTTTACATCCGTTTCCACACATATGGGTTCAAGGAGGGCATTGATAGATTTCAAGTATCGTGTGAATGCTTCTTCCATTTCTATCTGTACCTCTCTGTTACGGGGATTTACGTAGTCGAACTGCTTTTCGCCGGACAGGCGGTTGTCGCTTTCTGTTTCCGTATAAAGATATTCGTTGATATGTACCAGATGAGAATGGAGGGTAAGGAGCAGGCGCAGTTCATAAAGGGCGGCATACTCTCTTTCCTCTGTCATTTGGAGGCTGGCGAGGATGAATTCCGTTCTGTTGAATATCAGTAGCGGACCGAAATCGAAATCATCACGCACACTGCCGGGTTGGTAGTCGTTGACGGGATGTTTCTTCTTTTCTCCGTTTTTCCATTCATGATGGTCGGCATAGACCATGCCGCATTCTCTGTCCTGCAGGAAGTCCGTCATGCGTTCCAGTGCCTTGTAAGCCAGTTCCAAAGCAGAAGTCTTGGTGTAGAGCAATATATAAGGTGTGTCTGCTTTTTCAGCAATCATCTTCATTGTCTTAGAACTGGTTAGTGAATCAACAGGTAATATTTCGCATCCTTCGGGGGTGGATAATGTCTTGTTGGGTTCGATGTTCAGCAGATAGATTTTGTTGACTATGCTACTTTCTTTTAGAGCATGGATTGTCTGTTCTGCCGCTGTGCTTTCCCTATAAGGAATAAAGCAATTAATTGTTTTTCTCATTGTTAAAAAGTATTTCTCACGGCAAAGATAGGTAATATATCTTATTTTTTCTCTACCTTTGTACGCTAATTGTCTTTTAAATATAAATGGAAACTCCGAAAACAGCATTACTTGGCAGGACATTGGATGAGATTCAACAGATTGTGAGGAATCTGGGAATGCCTAAATTTGCCGCAAAGCAGATTACGTCTTGGTTGTATGATAAAAAGGTGGAAACGATAGACGAAATGACCAATTTGTCATTAAAGCATCGCGAAGCATTGAAAGAAGGGTATGAGGTGGGAGCATCTGCTCCGGTGGAAGAAATGCGTTCGGTAGACGGTACGGTGAAATATCTTTTCCGTACACCGGCTCATAATTTTATTGAAGCGGTTTATATACCCGATGAGGACCGGGCTACTCTTTGCGTTTCCTCGCAAGTGGGATGCAAGATGAATTGTAAGTTCTGTATGACCGGGAAGCAAGGTTTTACAGCTAATCTGAGTGCCCATCAAATATTAAACCAGATCTATTCTATTCCTGAAAGGGAAAAGCTGACTAATCTTGTTTTCATGGGTATGGGAGAGCCTTTCGACAATCTGGATGAGGTGTTGAAAGTGCTTGAGATTCTGACTTCAGAATATGGTTACGGTTGGAGCCCGAAACGCATCACTGTTTCTTCTGTGGGTTTAAAGAAAGGACTGGAGCGCTTTCTGAATGAAAGTGATTGTCATCTGGCTATCAGTATGCATACTCCGATTCCTTCGCAACGAAGGGATTTAATGCCTGCCGAGAAAGCTTTTTCCATTACGGAAATTATTGATATATTGCATAATTATGATTTTAGCAAACAGCGGCGTCTGTCTTTTGAGTATATCGTATTCAAAGGGGTGAACGATTCACTTATTTACGCTAAAGAGATTGTGAAACTTTTGCGCGGCATTGAATGTCGTGTCAATTTGATCCGGTTTCATGCCATTCCTAATGTGGATTTGGAAGGGGTAGATATGGAAACAATGGTTGCCTTCCGTGATTACTTGACGCAGCATGGCGTATTTGCTACGATCCGTGCTTCAAGAGGAGAAGATATTTTTGCTGCTTGTGGAATGTTGTCTACGGCTAAACAACAGAAGGAGAAAGGTGTTACATTACAGTAAATAACAACAATAATACCATATAATTATGAAACGAATAGCATTTTATTTAAGTTTGGTGCTGGTGGTTCTGGTACTGGCTTCTTGTAAGAAGGGACAAAAGAACTTGTTTACCCCCACGTCCAGCGGTAGGCCTTACGAAGTATTGGTCGTAGTAAATAAACCTGTATGGGATCGTCCTGCAGGACGTGCATTGTTTGATGTATTGGATACCAATGTGCCCGGACTGCCCCAGGCGGAACGTTCGTTTCGTATATCAAATGTGGACCCTCAGCATTTTGACCGTGTGCTGAAAATATTCCGTAATATCATCATTGTGGATATTCAAGATATTTATACTCAGCCCAAACTCAAGTTTTCCCGTGATGTTTATGCGTCTCCGCAGATGATTATGACAATTCAGGCTCCTAATGAAGACGAATTTGAGGAATTTGTAGCAAAGAACAGTAAAGTGATTATAGATTTCTTTGTGAAAGCTGAGATGAATCGTCAGATAACTTTGTTGAAACAAAAACATAGCGATGTGATTTCCACTAAGGTAGGAAGTATTTTTGATTGTGATATCTGGGTGCCGGTAGAACTGGCTAACTATAAAGAAGGCAAAGATTTTTTGTGGGCTTCTACTAATCGTGCTACAGCGGATATGAATTTTGTAATGTACTCTTATCCTTATACGGACAAGGATACCTTTACTAAAGATTATTTCATTCATAAACGTGATTCTGTAATGAAAGCAAATATTCCGGGTGAACGCGAAGGAATGTATATGGCAACAGACTCTATGTTTGTAGATGTGGAAGATATTGTTGTAAAAGGAGAGTATGCGCAAGAAGCCCGCGGATTATGGGAAATGGAAGGTGACATGATGGGAGGTCCGTTTGTGTCTCATGCACGGGTGGATCGTGCTAACGGCCGTGTCGTTGTGGTTGAGGCCTTTATCTATTCACCGGATAAATTGAAACGTAATCTGATGCGTCAGATGGAAGCTTCACTTTATACATTGAGATTGCCCAATGAAAGCTTGATTGACGAAATTGTAATTAGTGGTAATATTCCGGAAGAAAAAATAGATACAACAAGCCGGGTAAAGTAAGAAGAGACATATAATATATAAT
>ENA-OQHP01000243-OQHP01000243.1-human-gut-metagenome-genome-assembly--contig:-NODE-243-length-18190-cov-1.359907_pt1 | contig 18190 bp, 27 predicted proteins | sample MGYA00242563_ERZ504717 | MGnify/ENA primary metagenome ERZ504717 (study PRJEB26092, sample SAMD00036212) | human gut metagenome | host: Homo sapiens | study: EMG produced TPA metagenomics assembly of... | reverse complement strand
TCTTCGTCTATGGTCTATCTCCTTATACCGCAGATCACATAACGATCTTGCAATCCGGTTCTACTTTCTTACAGATCTCTGCTGCTTCTTTCAGGATCTCATCAAACGGTCATCATCTGCATCCAAAGTCAGTTTCTGCATCATAAAGCTGACTGTTGCATCATTTACGCCGTCAATTTTTTAATTAGCGTCCTCCATCTTTGCAGCACAGTTAGCGCAGTCCAGATCCATCAGTTAAATTTCTTCTTCATAGTTTTATTCCTCCTGATATAAAATATTTTTTAATAAAACAGCTCTTTCATTTACTATATCCCTTCATTACTCCTGGATATGTTCCATTCCCTGACTGATGATCGTCTTCACATGACTATCTGCAAGGGAATAAAAAACGGATTTTCCGTCCCTGCGGTTCTTTACAAGACGGTTCTGCTTTAAGATTCTCAGCTGATGGGAAATAGCAGACTGGGTCATATTAAGCAACTGGGCAATATCACAGACACACAGTTCTGCCTCAAACAGCACATAAAGGATCTTTATCCTGGTAGAATCTCCAAATACCTTAAAAACCTCTGCCAGATCATACAGCTGGTCTTCATCCGGCATATGGTCTGTCACTGCTTTTACCACGTCTTCGTGGATCTGACATGCTTCGCAGTGTTCCACATCGTTTAATGCCATAGGCGGTGCTCCTTTCCTTTGTATTCACATAAATATTTCATATGAATAATTGTTCATATGTTTATATCTGCATTATAATACAACCCATATAAATGTCAATATGTTTTCTGAAATTTATAAAATTCTAAAAATCCCGGTAAGACATTCTGCTTTTATTCACAGTCCGTCTTACCGGGATCAATATGATGTTCTTACTTATTCTTTTTATTTGAACTTTTTCTTGTTTTCTGCAAACTCAGCCTTTACTTCATCCATCAGCTCCGGCTTTGTGATCAGATCCATAGAAGCTCCGGCAATGGACTTGGCGCCATAGAGGATGCAGTCTCTTGCAGCCTGTGTCTTTCCTGCATCTACAAATTCCTGAGAGTGGGAAGATGTACCTTCCGGTACGAAAGCTACACGGATACAGGAACCTGGAATCTCATACATAACGTTTCCAAAATCAGTGGAACCAGTCTTTTCTCTTGGTGGTGCCAGTCTTGGAGCACCTGCCAATTTGGCATTTTCCATAAGAAGCTCATTTAACTTAAGAACCGGGATCTTATTGTAGAAATCACTGGTCTGCTCTAATTCATAATCAACACCTGCGATCAGTGCTGCGCCCTTAACAATGTCCTTAAAACGGCTTACAACACCCTTTAACTCTTCCTTGGAGAAAGAGCGCAGGGAAAACTTACCTACAGACTTACAGGCACTACATTAGCCGGTCCCGGAGCTCTGCTACGGTATAATGCATGCGCACATCATCCGGCACATGCTCTCTTAAAAATTCAATACCGTTAAATGCTACTAAAAGAGCATCAAAAGCGCTGCGTCCCTGTTCCGGCGAGCCAGTGCTGCGTGGGCACGTTCCATGGAAAGTAACCTTAAAGGACTGGTCTGCCAGACACGTTACATCTGTGACAGGTAGTCGGGCTTCCATGCATCATAAACGCTGCATCCAGCTCGTGGAAACAGCCGTTCTTGATCATATCACACTTTAGAACCAAGGGTTTCCTCTTGCCGGTGTGCCATAAACTACCAGTGTAAATGGCTCTTCTCCTGCACATTCCTTTAAAGCAACTGCTGCGCCTAAACAGGACGGTCCCTGCATATGATGGCCGCATCCATGTCCTAAGCCCTCTAAAGCGTCATACTCGCAAAGGATACCGATCACAGGACCGCCTTCCCCATGTTTCCACTCTGCACGGAAAGAAGTTTCATATCCACCTACGCTTCTTTCTACAGAAAAACCATTATCTGTAAGATATTTTGTTAAAAGATCACATGCCTGGTATTCTTTGCCTCTGTATTCCGGATGGTCAAAGATAAAATTACGCCATTTCCCATCAGTTTTTCTTTCTGTGCTTCAATTTTTCAAATAATTCATTTTTCGTTGTCATAAAATTTCCCTCCGGACATTACATCGGTCCTAAATGGATACCCTGGGCAATTGCTATCATAATACATGCTGTAACTGCCCAGATCAGGAACAGTTTCCACATGAACTTCATCCAACGGTCATATGGTATATTAACAGCACTGATGATACCCATAAGAGCAGTAGAATGAGGCAGAATATAGTTACAGAAACCATCACCAAAATTATATGCCAGGACACTGGTCTGACGGGTAACACCTAACAGGTCAGATACCGGGATCATGATCGGCATGATCGCTGCCGCCTGTCCACTGCCAGATACAATTACAAAGTTGATCAGTGTATTGGCAATATACATTGCAGGAGCCATAAAGAAGCTTGGTGTGTGACGCAGACAGGAAGCCAGTGCGTATACAACAGTATCTACGATCTTTCCTGCACTCATGATACTTGCGATGGCACTTGCAAGACCAATGATCATAGCAGCAGTCAGCATCTTTTTACAGCCTTCAACAAATACCTTAGACATATTAGAAGGAGTTTCTCCTGCAATAAATCCAACTACAATACCAAGTCCTATAAACTAACAGCTGCCAGCTCCGGCATATCCCAGCCAAACTTAACAGAACCAACTACCATACCGGCTAAAGCTGCAACCAGAGCAATGATGATCAGGGTTTTCTCACATCCATGGTTCCGAAAGAGTCAATATCCAGGTCTTTCTGTTCATTCTGGCTGTCCAGGTCATACATTGCTTAACTCTGGATTCTTGCGGATCTTTAAAGCATATCTTACCAGATAAATGTTTGTAATAATAAGGAATACCACGAAGCAGACTGCACGGTACTGGATTCCTGAAAACAGTGGCAGTTCTGCGATCTTCTGGGCAACAACAGTGGTACTTGGGTTTACAGTACCGGTTGCAAAGCTACTGCGCCGCCTAACAGGATGATCGCCGCACCAACAATGGAGTCAAGTCCCATTGCAAGAGTGATCATTACAACTACAGGAGCAAATGCGATGAACTGGTTTACACCCTGAGTGGTACAGATCAACGCAAAGATGGTAGTCATGATCGGGATAAAGATATACAAACGGTTCTGGAATACCTTTGCAACACGGGCTACTGCAGAATGAAGAGCGCCGGATTTGCTGATCAGTCAAACGCACCGCCTGAGAAGATGATGACTAACATCAGATCCACTCTCTTACACATGGAATTTACAATGTAAAGAGGGATCAGAAGTGGGTTAACTGGACAGCGGTCAATAAAGGAGAACTGGTTCGGGTCTACTACCTTTACTCCGTCTGCGTTTTCCACACGCACATACTGTCCTGCCGGAATGATCCAGGTTAGTAAGGTTGCGAACAAGATGATGACCATCATGATCACAAATGTGTGAGGCATTTTTAAATGTCTTTTTGTTTTTTTCTGCCATTTTTAATACTCCTTCCGTATTTTTTTATTATTTTATCACGCTAAAGCATGGAAGTATATTTGATTTTATTTATTCTTTATATAAATTTAATAAATAATGACGATATTGGGATTAAAAGGCATTTTGACATCCATGCTGCCGGATCACCTGTGGAAAAATTTTCTCACATTCTCTTCCATGCGCCATAAGCATATCGATCATACGCTGCATATAGCCGGTCACTGGCATGTCTTTCCTGTATGCCAGCACAAAATCAGTGGCACTGTCAATATTACGCATACAATAATACCGCACATTTTCCTGCTTTTTCATATACATCACATAGCTTTCCCGGTTAAATCCGATCCCCAGTCCTTCTCCTACCATCTGCATGGCAGTTTCTATGCTGCGTATCTCCCGTATTTTTCCCGGCCTTACTCCATTTTTATTTAATATACGTTCTGAATCCCTGCGGATGCTCTGATTCTGTTTTGCCAGTATAAGCTTTTCCCCGTTCAGCCAGAAAGGTCCAGACTTGGAAGGACTTTTCCTTCTTCCCAGACTGCCTTTTCATTAATGGGATGGTCTTTTGGGACAGCTATAAGAAGATGTTCTTTAAATACCACAAAACTATTCATATAGGGAGCAGGTCTACGCTATTGCATAAAAGCAGATCTGCTTTAAAATTCTGGATACTTTCTTTTAATTCTTTCATGGTTCCTTCACAAAGGATCACTTCCACTCCCGGAAATTCCTTTTCGTAAGAGGCAATAACAGGGGGCAAAAATCCGGTCGCCCGGCGCAGCTGGACCCCGATGCGGATGCGTCCGCTGTAATTTCCTGTAATATCCTTTAATTTTTCATCCAGTTCATGGCTCAGCTGCAAAATAAGCTTCGCCTTTTCCACATACTGCTCTCCTGCATAAGTAAGGATAAACTGCTTTCCCACCCGCTCAAATAACCGGACTCCCAGGGATTTTTCCAGATTGTTAATGTATATGCTTAATGCTGGCTGGGAAATAAAAAGCTCCTTTGCCGCTGCTGTAATCGTTCCGTTTTCTGCCAGTGCACAGACGTATTCCTGTTCCTTCAGATTCATGATCATGCCTCCTGTGTGCTGAGACTTTTTATCTTCTGTCATGTACTAGTACATCGTTTCATATATTATACTTAATTATCCGAAAGAATGGCAAGATTTATTGCTTTAAACAGCATAATGATCAAAAGTATTTCTGTCTAGGAACTGCTGCTGACTTTATCCCAATACATCCGTTGTAATTACAACAAAAACGAGACTGCCCGGGAGTTAAATCTCCACCGGCAGTCCCTTATATACCGTTTAAAGAAAATTGAAGAACTAACAGGCCTGAGTTTAAATGACCATGATTCTTTATATCTTCTGGAATCATGCCTCAGGCTGCTGCGCCTGATATGATTTTATTAATTCCTTTAAATGCTCCGTAAGCTTTGTATTTTCCCGGTAATCTACCGGGCAGTCGATGATAACCGGTACTTTCTGTTCAAATGCTTTTTCCAGAGTCGGGATCAGTTCCTGGGCGCTGTTAATCCGGTATCCAATAGCATGCATACTTTCTGCAAACTTTACAAAATCCGGGTTGGTAAGTCTACATAGAAGTTCTCTCCATACCGGTCTTCTTCTTTCCATTTGATCAGGCCATAGCTGCAATCATTAAAGACCAGGGTTACAAAAGGAGTTCCGGTGCGCAGGGCAGTCTCAAATTCCTGGCAGTTCATCATAAAACCGCCATCACCAGTAATCGCCAGTACCTTTTATCCGGTTGATCAGCTTGGCTGCCAATGCACCCGGAACAGCAATTCCCATGGTGGCAAAGCCATTGGAAATAATACAGGTATTTGGCTCATAACAGTTATAATGCCTTGCGATCCACATTTTATGGGCACCTACATCAGAAATAACGATATCTTCTTTTCCCATTACCTTGCGCACATCATTTAAGATTTTCTGGGGCTTCATAGGAAATTCCATATCTTTGGCATAAGCCTCATGCTCCTTACGCATTTCATCACGAAGCTTAAATGCCCACTCAGGTTTATCATTTCTATGACAACGCATGGCAATATGATTTAAAGAATAGGACAGATCTCCGATGACCTCTACATCCGGCTGATACAGCTTGTTAATGTGGCATGGTCTTGCGTCAATATGGAGAATGGTGTGATTTCCCTTGCTGTTCCATTTATTAGATGCATATTCTACAATATCATAGCCTACTGCGATCACCAGATCTGCCTCTTCAATAGCAATATTCTGGTAGTCTTTCTGTGGAATACCGATAGTCCATAAAGAATATAGGTTATCGCAGGGGATAATGCCCTTTGCCATCATAGTATTGATCACCGGAATATGCAGTTTCTCCGCAAATTCTGTCAGGGCCTTAGACGCTTTATTTCGGATAGCAGAATGTCCTGCAAGGATCACTGGACGTTTTGCCTGGAAAAGCAGGCCTGCTGCCTCTTCCAGACTTCTATACTTGCCATTTCCAGGTTCGGCTTATGATGCTTTAAAGGCTGGCGTCCCACTTCACTTCTACAGGCATAGCTGCATATTGCAGGGCAGGTCAATGTGGCAGGCGCCTGGTTTCTCGCTTTCTGCGTATTTAAAGGCAATGCGGACTACCTCGTTTACAGTATCCGGATTTACCACCTGTTTGCTGCGCTTTGTGATCGGTGTAAACATCGTTACCAGATCCAGATACTGGTGGGATGTGAGATGCATACGCTCCGTTCCTACCTGCCGGTAATGGCGATCAGCGGTGCGCCGTCTGTATTGGCATCTGCCACACCTGTTACCAGGTTGGTAGCACCAGGGCCTAAGGTTGCCAGGCACACACCAGCTTTTCCTTTTAATTTACCGTAAACATCAGCCATAAAAGCTGCGCCCTGCTCATGGCGGACTGTGATAAATTTGATCTTAGAATCCTTTAATGCCCGCATTACCTCCAGATTTTCTTCTCCCGGAATACCGAAAACATATTCTACTCCTTCATTTTCCAGGCATCTTACTAACACCTGTGCTGCATTCATTGTTTCATTTTCTTTTGTCTGTTTCTGATCGCTCATGATCTGCTGCCTCCCTTTGATCTGATCCTGATTTGTTTTCCATAATATATGGACCCCACAGAACAGAAAAAGCCCCCGAAGATCTAACTCTTCAGAGGCTTCTTTGCCGTTTCATGTTTTCTGGATTCTTTTTCTGAAACGGATTATAGCATCCCAAAACTTCTTTTTCCAACACGAAAATCATTGTTCCGGGTACAGCATTTTTCTTTAATTATAATCCATGAGTTTTATGGACACAAACTTTTTACTCTTCTTTTTCTTCCGGAATTACTTCAATTCCCAGATCCTCTAACTGCTTTGGATCTACAGGAGTTGGTGCCTTTGTCATAAGACAGGAGGCATCTTTTACCTTCGGGAAGGCAATTACGTCACGGATGCTGTCTGCGCCTACCATTAACATGATCATACGGTCGAAACCATATGCCAGACCTGCGTGAGGTGGTACTCCGTACTTAAATGCCTTTAACAGGAAGCCAAACTGGTCATTTGCTCTTTCTGGTGTAAAGCCAAGTACTTCAAACATCTTAGACTGGATATCTGCCTGGTGGATACGGACAGAACCACCGCCCATTTCTACGCCGTTTAATACGATATCGTAAGCCTTTGCACGTACTCTTCCCGGATCGGAGTCAATGTACTGAAGGTCTTCATCCATAGGCATGGTAAATGGATGATGCATTGCTACGAAACGTCCTTCTTCTTCGGAGTACTCTAATAACGGGAACTCTGTTACCCAGAGGAACTTAAAGTCATCTTTCTTTAACAGGTCTAACTGTCTTGCCAGTTCCAGACGCAGGTTGCCAAGTACATCAAATACTACCTTGTCCCTGTCAGCTGCAAAGAGTAATAAGTCACCTGGCTTACCATCCATAGCAGCAACTAAAGCAGCCATTTCCTCATCCTTCATGAATTTAGCGAAGGAAGACTTGTAGGTGCCATCTTCATTAATAGCAATATAAGCAAGGCCCTTTGCGCCGAAGCCCTTTGCGTACTCTACTAAGGCATCGATCTTCTTTCTTGGCATATGTCCCTGTCCCTCTGCGTTGATACCGCGGACAGAACCACCATTCTCTAAAGCGCTCTTAAATACAACGAACTCGCAGTCCTTAACAACTTCAGAAACGTTCTTTAATTCCATTCCGAAACGAAGGTCTGGCTTATCAGAACCAAAACGGTCCATAGCTTCTCTCCAGGTCATACGCTGGATCGGCAGCTGCAGATCATAGTTGCAGACTTCTTTGAACAGCTTCTTTAACAGACGCTCATTTACGTCTAAAACGTCATCTACGTCTACGAAAGAAAGCTCCATATCGATCTGGGTAAACTCAGGCTGACGGTCTGCACGAAGGTCCTCATCACGGTAGCAGCGTGCTAACTGGAAGTAACGGTCATAACCGGAAACCATCAGTAACTGCTTAAACAGCTGTGGAGACTGTGGCAGTGCGTAGAAAGAACCTGGATGTACACGGCTTGGTACCAGGTAATCTCTTGCGCCTTCTGGTGTACTCTTGATCAGAGTTGGAGTTTCGATCTCTAAAAATCCTTCTTCTGCCAGGAATGCACGGGTCAGAGTAGCAACGCGGCTGCGCAGCATCAGGTTTCTCTGGATGTCAGGACGGCGAAGATCCAGGAAACGGTATTCCAGACGCAGATCTTCTTTTGTCTTGCTCTTTTCTTCAATTGGGAAAGGAGGAGTCTCAGACTCAGCCAGGATACGTAAGGACTCTGCTCTTACTTCGATGGCACCTGTAGCCAGGTTTTCATTTACAGCGCCGGAACGTGCCTCTACACGGCCTCTACTGCAATAACGAACTCACTTCTTAATTTCTCAGCTTTCTCAAAGTTTTCGGTTCCGCAGTCGTTTCCTCGAAAATGATCTGAAGGATACCAGAACGGTCTCTTAAATCAACGAAAATAATTCCGCCTTTGTTTCTGCTCTTCTGAACCCAGCCCATAACGGTTACTTTCTCGCCGATCTGGGCAGAAGTTACTTCTGTACATCTGTGGGACCGCTTCAGTCCTACCATTGATTCTGCCATGATTTTCTCCTTTATAGCTATTAACTAATAAATTACCCTACTGTATATAAGTACGATTAATGTTTCAGGCTTTCTTTATAGAATTCCTTAAACTCCTGATAGCCTTCTTTTCCAAGCTGTTCCTTCTGGAACTTCTTGTTCTTGTTCATCTGGGCTACCAGTACGCGAACGCCTTTCTTTCTCTCTTCCATTGCTTCACGGATCACAGCTGCTAAAGAAGCGGAGTCAATTCCCTTTTCAAAGAGGAATGCTTTCTTCTCACCAGCACCAGGAACCGTAAATCCATTGTCTAAGAGAATGGTAACGATACGCTCAAAACCAATGGAGAAGCCGCATGCAGGTGTCTCCATACCGGTAAACTTGCCGATCATCTTGTCATATCTTCCGCCGCCTGCTACAGAACCGCCGAAGCCTTCCATGGAACCTCGAAAATAGTTCCTGTATAGTAGGACATTCCACGTACCAGAGTCGGGTCAAATACAAGGCCAAATTCAGCCTCTGCTACGTCTTTTACAGTCTCCATAATGTGTACCAGTCCCTGGCATACAGATGGATCCATTACATCCTTTAAGTCTCTCCTAACTTCTTAACACCTTCTGCATCATTGGTAACAGTGCGAAGGATCTCCATATAACGGCTTACGCTTTCAGGAGCGTTTCCATTTTCCAGAAGTTCTTTCTCAACACCCTCAAAACCGATCTTGTCCATCTTGTCCAGAGTGATCAGAACGCTGTCCATAGCTTCTTCTGCAAAACCGCAGTAACGTGCCATGCCAAAAAGGATGCCTCTATCGTTAATTCTTACAGTAAATGCATTGTCCGGGCAGATCTTGCTTATGCAGTAGTAGTTGCCAGGATCAGCTCGATCTCAGCCAGATTGGTAGGATCGCCTAAAATATCAATATCGCACTGGGTAAACTGACGGAAACGGCCCTTCTGGGGACGGTCTGCTCTCCATACGCTTCCCATCTGTAATGCCTTAAAAGGACTTGGAAGGTTTGCCGCATTATTTGCATAATAACGGGACAGAGGCAGTGTCAGGTCATAACGAAGACCGCTGTCTGCCAGGTCATTTTCTTCCTTTGCTGTCTCTAAATTCAGCTTATCGCCTCTCTTAAGATCTTAAAGATCAGCTTTTCATTATCACCGCCCTGCTTGCTGGTCAGGTTCTCAATATGCTCCACGCAAGGAGTTTCGATCTGTGAAAAACCAAAGCCCTTGTAGGTCTCACGGATCTGGTTCATAACATATTCGCGGATCTGCATCTCTGCAGGAGTGATATCTTTCATGCCGGTAACCGGCTTCTTTGTTAATGCCATATTTTTCTCCCTGTTTTCTATCTGTTCTCTATCTGTACTATTCCTTTTTTATTGTAATGAACTTTCCCGATTTTGCAAGTCCTTTAGTGAATAATCTTCTCCTTGCGCCCGATCATTTCATCGATCCGGCTGATATATTGCTCTACTTCCTTTACATTCTCGCAGCGTTCCCTTCTGTTTTCAGATGGGAATACTACTTTTGTAGTAGTTCCTGCACCGCAGGCAGCAATGGTCTGCATCTCCTCCATGATCAGGATATTGTAGATACATGCCTTTCCTGGAAGAGAATAACCTACATTTTCAAAGTTGCCTGCCATGTTTTTCTGGCGGTAGAGATAATATGGTTCCATACCCATTCTGCGGGCACAGGCTTCACTTAAAGCAATCATTTCCGGTGTGTTGTTGATCTTTAAGTCCGCATATTCTTCCTTAAACATGTTCAGTCTTGCAGCACGTTTAATAGCAAGAGAATGAACGGTCAGAGAGTCTGGTTTTAAGGCTTCGATCTCTTCTAATGTATGTTTTACATCATCCAGATCTTCCCCCGGAAGTCCCATGATCAGGTCCATATTGATGTTGTCAAAGCCAAGTTCTCTTGCAATGTGGAACTTTTCTTTTACATTTTCTACTGTATGACGGCGGCCGATGAGATCCAGGGTCTTCTGGTTCATGGTCTGTGGGTTAATAGAAATACGGCTGATGCATGGGAAGCTAAAACCTTTAACTTTTCTTCTGTAATGCTGTCCGGAGTCCTGCTTCTACGGTGAATTCCAGCGCATTCTTTGTATCAAACAGCTGCTCTAATTTACATAAGATAGCGTCAATGTCCTCTGCAGGCAGGGAAGTCGGTGTACCGCCTCCAAATAAATGGTATCAAGAGGTCTTCCCTTCATCTTTTCCGCTGTATATTCCAGTTCCTTAAATAAGGCTTCCAGATACAATCCGGTACGGCCTTTCCACTTACTGATAGGATAAGAAGTGAAGGAGCAGTACAGGCAGGTAGTCGGGCAGAATGGGATACCTACATATAAGCTGTAACCTCTGTCATAGTCCAACGGCTCTAACAGACGTTTTTCCCTTGCTGCGATCTCAATGCTCAGATTGATCTTCTCATCGCTGGTCATGTAAGTTTCTTTCATGAATTTGCGGATGTCTTCTTCCTTCCATCCATCTTCCAGACGGCTTAATGCGATCTTGGTAGGACGGATCCCTGTAAGAGAACCCCATGGAAGTTCATGGCCAGTACGCTTTACAAGCATCTGGTAGAATAATTTTTTAATAACGTTTTTTGTGGCAGAGTGGTCTGAGAGATCTGCTTTTCCTGTGGAATGGGCAGTCAGAGTCCAGCCTTCCAGTTCTTCCCCATTTTCTAGTTTTTCCCAGATCCCAATAACAGCTTCCCCGTCCTCTAATCTGGTCTGTACATAAAAATCAACGCCCTCTTTTACTTCATGGGCATAAGTCTCACCCGGATAAAAAGACATCAGAAGTTCTCTGATGTCCTGTTCATATGCATTATCCTGTATTAATAATCCGATCATTTTCTTCCTGCTTTCTATCTATCGTACCTCTTTCGTACTTATCTGTAATACGGAATAGGATTGTGCTCCTTTTCATAGCCAATGGTAGTTGGATCCCCATGTCCCGGATAGACCATAGTATCTTCCGGAAGCACAAATAATTTATTTAAAAGGGAATCCGCTATATCACTGCTGCTTCCTGTTGCCAGGTCTGTACGGCCATAGGACTCATAAAACAGCGTATCACCGGAAAGAAGTACCTCTTCTTCCGGAATATAGTAGCTGACGGAACCTGCTGTATGTCCAGGTGTTGCAATGACTTTCCATTTATATCCTAAAAGTTCTAATTCATCCCCGTCATGGACCAGTACATCTGCATGGAAACTGGTCTGTTTTCCAGGCACATGGCAGGACAGATTAATAGAAGTATCTGCCAGCATGGCATCTTCTGTTTCAGAGGCATATACAGGAATGTGGAATGCCCGCTTTACCTCAGGCACTCCGATAATATGATCAAAATGTCCATGTGTTAAAAGCACTGCCACCGGTGTTACACCCAGTTCACTGCATTTATTTAAAATATAGGCTCCATATCTGCCCGGGTCTACCACTACGCCTTCTTTGGTATCGTCGTTGTAGACCAGATAGCAGTTTGTGCTCACCATTCCAAGCACCATGGTCTTTATCCTGAAATTACTCATAGTTCTCCTTCTATATGGCACTGTCTGCCACTGCAGATCCGGCCGGATGCAGCAGTTTCATCAGCCTGTAGTTCTCTGGATATCCAGAACACCGTCGATCTGGCGGATCTTATCGGTAATACGGTTCAGTTCTTCTGTTCCATGGATATCAAAGGTCATAATGATGGTGGCGCGGCCTGCTTGCTGGTACGCACGTTCATGGAAGTAATATCGATCTGCTTTTCTGTAAATACCTTTGAAATATCTGCAAAAAGGCCGATACGGTTGTTTGCGAAGATCTGGATCTCAGTGGAATACTGCTCTGTACTGGTAGGATTTTCTGCTACCTGCCACTCAGCATCGATCAGCCGTCCTCTTTCATCTTCCGGAAGGTTGATCACATTGATACAGTCTGTACGGTGGATGGAACGCCTCTTCCTCTGGTAACAAAACCAACGATCTCATCACCAGGTACAGGATTACAACATCTGGAGAAACGAACTGCCAGATCATGAAGTCCCTTGACCACGATACCGCTCTTATTCTTGCGTACAGTTGCTTCGCCGCTTCTTCCATCTGTATCGGCAATGCCGTCCAGAACTTCTGCGTCAGTGATCTCACGTTTCAGCTTCTTCTCCCGCTCTTCCAACATCTTGTTAATGACCTGGCCCTCTTTTAAGCCACCATGTCCAATAGATGCAAGAACAGAATCCCAGTCTTTAAAGGCATAGCGGTTCATTACCTTTCCATAAATTCCGGTTTGGAAAGGTCCGCCAGATTAATGCCTTTTGCCTTACAATAACGGTCAATGGCATCACGCCGCGGATGATATTATCCTCTTTCATCTGGGTCTTGAACCACTGATTGATCTTATTTTTTGCCTGTGTGCTGCGTACCAGCTTCAGCCAGTCGCGGTTGGTCCCTTGGAATTCTGGGAGGTGATGATCTCAATACGGTCACCATTCTGGATCTGATATTCAATAGGAACCAGTTTTCCATTGACTCTGGCGCCTACCATCTTATTTCCTACCGCACTGTGGATGGAATAAGCAAAATCAATAGGAGTAGAGCCGCTTGGAAGAGTCTTTACATCACCGGACGGAGTGAAACAGTAAACACTGTCAGAGAACAGGTCCAGATCACCCTTTACCATGCTTAAAAACTCTTTGGAATCATCTGTATCACGCTGCCACTCCAGGATCTGGCGCAGCCAGCTTAATTTCTCTTCTTCTTTTCCGGCAGCGATCTGTCCGCTTCCGCTCTCTTTGTATTTCCAGTGAGCAGCGATACCATACTCAGCAGTACGGTGCATCTCGTAAGTACGGATCTGGATCTCAAATGCTGTCCGGTGCTGCCGATCAGAGTTGTATGCAGAGACTGGTACATGTTCTGCTTCGGCATAGCGATATAGTCTTTAAAACGACCAGGAATTGGCTTGTACATTTCATGGATCACACCAAGAGCTGCATAACAGTCTTTTACTGTGTCTACCATGATACGCACAGCAAACAGATCGTAGATCTGATCCAGGGTCTTGTTCTGCTTTAACATCTTCTTATAAATACTGAAGAAATGCTTACTCTGCCGCCTACGGTGCTTCAATGCCTGCTTCGTCTAAATGTGCCTTTACTTCATCTACAATGGACTGGACAAAAGCTTCTCTTGCATCTTTGCGCAGATCCACTTTTTCTACCAGGTCATAATAAACTTCCGGCTTTAAAAACTTAAGTGATAAGTCATCTAATTCGATCTTAATCTTGGAAATACCCAGACGGTCTGCAATAGGAGCATAGATCTCCATGGTCTCCCTTGCTTTTCCTTCTGCTTCTCCGGCTTCCAGTACTGGCCGGTACGCATGTTGTGAAGACGGTCTGCCAGCTTAACGATGATAACGCGGATATCCTTTGCCATTGCAAGGAACATCTTGCGCAGGTTCTCAGCCTGGATCTCCACTTTATCTTTATCCCAGTTTAACTGAGTCAGCTTGGTAACACCGTCTACCAGGAAAGCAACCTCGGGACCAAACTCTTTGGTCAGCTCATCCAGTGTCATGACGGTATCTTCTACTACGTCATGAAGAAGGCCAGCTGCAATAGTCTCCTTGTCCATCTCCAGATCAGCCAGGATAATGGCCACACATAAAGGATGGATGATATAAGGCTCTCCAGACTTTCTCTTCTGATCCTTATGTGCTTCTGCAGCGACCTTGTATGCCTTTTCGATCATGGAAATATCATCGGAAGGATGGTATTTATGGATCGTTTTGACCAGATCCTGATACAACACTTCCGGGCTGGTAAAGTCCGCCGGAGCTTCAAGCTCTATATCCAGTTTTTCTTTTGTTCCCTCTTTTCCCATATATGTGGCCACCTTTTTACAAATAATTAGTTACCATTATAATTTTTTTTAAATAAAAAAGCAAGGTCTGGTATACCTATTACTTTCTTATGAGTTCTGATTACTTACCCTCATAGATAATAGCAGACTCAACATCATAGCCCTTTAAAAGTTCTCTTCCCTTAAGTCCTGCCAGTTCCATTACAAAACAGATCTTCACTACCTTGCCGCCCAGTTCTTCGATCAGCTTGATAATTGCCTCGGTAGTACCGCCGGTAGCGATCAGGTCATCAATGATAACAACCTTCTGTCCAGGAGTAATGGAGTCCTTGTGCATCTCAATCTCTGCAGTGCCATATTCCAGTGCATACTTTGCAGAAACAGTCTCGCAAGGCAGTTTTCCTTTTTTGCGGACCGGAACAAAGCCCTTGTGCTCTGCATAGGCAACCGGCACACCAAAGATAAATCCTCTGGACTCAGGACCTACTACTACATCATAATCTACATCCTTTAACATATTGCGGATACTGTCCACTGCCAGGTGCAGACCGTCTGCATCCTGAAGGATGGTAGTTACGTCCCTGAAAATAATACCAGGTTCCGGAAATCCGGGATGCTTCTTACATATTCTTCCAGCTTTTTCATATTTATATCCTCGTTTCTTTAAATTTACTTAAGCGACTCATCTTGCACGGCTATGCCGCACAAGATGCATCGGAATATTACTTCTATTATACTTGCTCTGGCGGACACTGTAAACCCCGGGCAGTACAACGCCCCTCAAATCTTTATTCCAATCTTCCCTGAAATATGGTAATATGTCCTTGTTATTTTCAGAACATATCGATATATCGTGAGGTTTTACATATGACTGGCTTAGGTACACTTGTAAATATGGCTGCTATCCTTATCGGAAGCGGTATTGGACTTTTATTAAAATGGCATTCCCAAACGGCTGCAGACCACGATTTCCAGCGCAGTGGGGCTCTGTGTGGTCTTGTTGGTGTTACAGGCGCTATCAAAGCTGATGAACGTATCAGGAACTACCTTTGAGACCAAAGATACGTTAGTGGTAGTCATCTGCATGGCAATCGGCGCTGCCATCGGTGAATGTCTGGATCTGGAACAGAGAATGGAAAACCTGGGGGACTGGGTCAAATCCAAGCTTCCAAATGGTTCCTCTTCCTCCAATTTTACAGAAGCCTTTGTAAGCACCTCCCTTGTTTTCTGCATCGGTGCCATGGCCATCGTCGGTTCCATTGAAGACGGTTTAAACCATGATTATACCATGCTCTTTACAAAAGCTGTTATGGACGGCGTGCTTTCCATTGTTTTTGTAGCATCCTTAGGTATCGGCGCTGCATTTTCCATGTTTCCCGTAGGCATCTACCAGGAAGTATCACTCTTCTTGCAGGTCTGGTAAAACCCTATCTTACAGACTGATGATCGGACGCCTTTCCTGTATCGGTTCTATCCTTATCTTTGCCCTTGGTTTAAATCTGACCATTGGAACAAAGATCAAGATCGCAAATATGCTTCCGGCTGTATTCCTGCCGGTTATCGTATGCCTGTTGGGATTTTAAAACAGGTTATGGTTGTCATTGTGAATATGATTATGAAAGGACATTATCATGTTAAAAGAAGAAAGACAGACCTGGATCTTAAATAAACTTCATACCTCCGGAAAGGTAGTAGTCAGCCACCTGGCCGGGGAATTAAAGGTTTCCGAAGATACCATACGCCGTGACCTGTTAGACCTGGACCAGAAAGGACAGTTAAAACGGGTATTTGGCGGTGCCATCCCTCTGGAAAAACCGGTCATCAACTTCTTTGACCGGGAAACCGCGGATGTTGCCTTAAAACAGCAGCTTGCCATGCGGGCACTGGAATTTCTGGAGCCGGACCAGCTGGTTGCCATTGACGGCAGCAGCACCAATCTCCAGTTTGCCAAAAATATCCCTGATAATTTAAAGCTTACAGTTCTTACCAACAGCTACAGCATTGCCCATGTATGCTCCTTAAAAGAGCAGATCCGTGTATTATCCTGGGCGGTGATCTGTTAAAAGACTCCATGACCACAGTAGGGGAAGTAGCCGCTGCCCAGGCTGCTGCCTATCACCCGGATCTGTGCTTCATGGGTGTCTATGCCATCCACCCGGAATACGGCATGACCATTCCTTATCCCGAAGAAGTCAGCATCAAACGCCAGCTGATCCACTCCTCCAGCCGGGTCATCGCACTGGTAAATCCCATCAAACTGAACACTGTTTCACGATACCAGGTGTGTGGGATCGAGGATTTTACAACTCTCATCACAGATGGAAATGTGCCCCAGGAGATGGCATCACGATATAAAAACAGAGGATTAGATTTCCTGTAAAACAGTTTGAGCCGCCCGGTATGGGCGGCTCTTACTTCTTCCAATCAAAAAAACTGCGTCAAAATGACCGTTCGATTTGCAAATATCAATTGTACACATCTTGAGCGCAGCTGTACGAATGTGGCGGACAAAGTCCGATACAGGCGAACAGGTGCATGCGAAAGCCAGTGTACAATGATACTTGCAAATCGGTTTCAGGTGATTTTGACGCAGTTTTTTCCTCTACTTTATTCACCAAACACAGCCTTATAATCAGCCTGGAACTTGGCAATTCCCTGGTCAGTTAAAGGATGCTTGGTCATCTGCTCTAATACCTTGTATGGAACAGTTGCAATATCAGCGCCAGCCTTTGCGCAGTCGATCACATGGATCGGGTTGCGGACACTTGCTGCAATGATCTCAGTTTCGATGTTGTGCATCTGGAAGATCTCAGTGATATCATAGATCAGATCAATACCTGGCATGGAAATATCATCCAGACGTCCTAAGAATGGGGATACATAGGTAGCGCCTGCTCTTGCAGCTAACAGTGCCTGTGCTGCGGAGAAGATCAGAGTTACGTTGGTCTTAATGCCTTCTGCGTGAAGAACCTTAACTGCCTTTAAGCCTTCTACAGTCATAGGGATCTTAGCAACCATGTTTGGATGGATCTTAGCGATCTCACGGCCTTCTTCGATCATTCCTTCTGCTGTTACAGTAGTTGCCTTTACTTCGCCGCTGATCGGTCCGTCAACGATAGAAGTGATCTCTTTGATAACCTCTTTAAAATCACGGCCTTCTTTTGCGATCAGGGATGGGTTTGTGGTAACACCACAGATAATTCCCATATCATTTGCCTTGCGGATATCATCTACATTTGCTGTGTCAATAAAAACTTCATGAAATAGTCCTCCTCTTACATTTTGCTTCCCACCGATACCGGATTGCTACGTGTTTTTACCCCGGTATCATTTTATACTTGTATTATATCGCAGACCATGCACATGTCAAGCAAATTTCCGCATTACTTTGCCACATTTTATGGCTATACGTGCAAAATAACGCATTAAAAATTTGCATATCATGCATAAAAACGCATTAAAAAGAGCCCGGCCTGCGGACTCTTTCGTGTTTACATCTAAATCCCCTTACATAATACGCACATTTTTCAGCGCACCGGTCTTACGAGAACTCGGGTTGTCCATTCACATACATTTACCGCGTGATCCCCAATACGCTCTAAGTATTGGCAATCATCAACAGGTCGATCCCCTGGTCTGCATGGGACGGCGCAGATTTAACAGCTCCACCACATCCGATTTTACCTGATTAAACAGCGCATCCACCTCATCATCTGCGGATGATCTCCTCTGCTCCTT
>ENA-OQHP01000242-OQHP01000242.1-human-gut-metagenome-genome-assembly--contig:-NODE-242-length-18193-cov-2.861674_pt1 | contig 18193 bp, 34 predicted proteins | sample MGYA00242563_ERZ504717 | MGnify/ENA primary metagenome ERZ504717 (study PRJEB26092, sample SAMD00036212) | human gut metagenome | host: Homo sapiens | study: EMG produced TPA metagenomics assembly of... | reverse complement strand
AAAAAAGGAAAAAGTACGTTTTCATTGAAAGAACAAGAGGCTTTTTAAAATTTGACCTGTTGTTTTTTCCATAACGGTATCTACATGCCGAAACGCCTTAGTTTTTCCTTCACGATCTTTCAGCCCCTCCGCAAACACCCTGCCGTCGGCATTCCGGCTGAAGGGATTATACCTCACGAAATGTTTCAGCCGGAAAATATCCTTCAGAACAACCACTCCTCCGAAAATAAAACCGGCTGAAACATTTCCACTTGGCTGAAGGATTCCATAACCTCAATCCTTCAGCGAAACGCCGACGGGCAGGGTGTTTGCGGAGGGGCTGAAGCTTATGAAGGATTTTTCAGGATATTCTCTACAGGGCATTATAAACGACCGTATCCCACTGAAAAAGGTAATATATGTTCATAGACAAAGTATGTGTACTTCATCGGCAAAGTAAGTGGTGTTATTTCGCCAATGAAGTACACATACTTTTTTACCAATAATGCCGGTAAACAAAAAGCCCGTCAAGCTGTTTACAATCTACTTGACAGGCCTTTCCCTTTCGCTTTATTTCAATTATTCAGCAGCAGCTTCTTCCACTTTGTCAGCAGAATCTGCCGGAGCTTCTACAAATTCAGTAATACCATTGTTTACCAAAATATTGTACCATGAAATCAGTTTCTTGATATCTCCGTTATGAACACGGTCACGATCATAATTTGGCAAAACTTCTGCAAAATAAGCATGCAACTCATCGGCTGATGCTTTTTTATAATTGATAGAAGCAACCGCTCCATTCTCTTTCTTCTTTACCGCTTCCAGCACTTCGCTCAAAGGCACTTCTTCTGCATCTGTGTACATAGCAATATCCGCCAATGAGATAACTTGTCATGAGCATAAGCAGGAACTCTTTTCTTAGCCGCGTCAACTGTTTCTACAATCAACATGTTCTTTCCTTGAGAAATCAATTTATATAATCCCGGTTTGCCCGCGATTGATAAAATGGTCTTTAACATACTATTCTATTTTATATTTATGGTTTGAGGAAGCAAAAGTACAATTCACCAATGAAACTCCCAAATTTATAGTATGAATTTTTCGGTTTTTAATTGTTCTACTATTCTGTTCAACTGGGGTATGAGCAATTGCACCCGTCATTCACCACCGTGAAATCGGCCGCCGACGCTTTTCTTCATCATCCATCTGGGCAGCAATACGTGCCCGGACTTGTTCCTCGCTGGCTCCGTCACGATACATGGCACGCTGTATACGCAGTTCTACAGGTGCATAGACCATTATTACCGCATCTACCGTATCCTGAAAACCGGCCTCATACAAAATAGCCGATTCCATACCCACTATCTCACACTTTCCTGACGTTCCACCATACGGTAAAATCTTTCCGTACCCGGGGATGGATAATGGAATTGATTTGGAGCACATGCGCCGGATTGGAAAACAGATAGGAAGCCAGCAACGGCTTGTTTAACAGACCATCCTTATAAACCTCCTCACCTAACAAAGCAATCAGTTCCCCACGAATTCCGGCATCGAAAACAGTAAGGCGTTTCGCTTCATTATCCGCATTATACACTGGGATATGCATATTCTCCAGCAAATGGGAAATGTATGATTTTCCACTGCCGATGCCACCGGTAACCGCTATCTTAATCATTGAATTTAATTCGTTGTTCTATCAAATAATCCACCTCCTTGGGATTCAAACGGACGTGGTTCACATATCGGGGGATGGATTTGAGATTGACCGGACACTTCTCCCCCTTATTGTTCAACAAAGACTCATAAGTCACCCCGATAAAGAAATCCTCGGAAGTGATGGACTTGAAATGACTCAGACCTACCTGAAAAGTCACCTGAACCTTGGAGGGAAAAGTGCGAAGTACTTTATCGGGCGGAAAATTGATGCCACGTATAGGCACCTCCACACTTTTTTCAGCGTAAATATCTACCAATAAAGTCACATCATCAAAAGAGGGAATGAATTTCGCTCCACGTACATCGGCCAGATTCACCCTGCGACGAACGGTGTCTGCCACATCTTCAAAGTTCAATGCCTGTGTATAAGCAGCCGTGATGGTATCCAAAATCTCTTGAGGAGCATAAACCATCACTGAATCCGGCGAGTAAATGATATCCGAGATATAATACTGACGGTCCAAAGCCACCTTGCCTTGCAATTTCACGGGCACCTTCTTTGCCTTCCCTTTTGTATAAATAAACTCCACAGTATCCGGCCGTATGGTCAGCAATTTGGTTGTCTGATTCAACTGGACCGAAATCTTTTTCATTAAAGCTGAAACCGGAATCCGGACACGACTTCCTTTATCCTCATAGTCCTTAAAGTCCACAACAATGGGATAGAATGTCTGTCCCAGCATATAGTTAGCCAATACAGTTCCCCTGTCTTTCACGCCAATACGCAGTTCGTCAGGAAGTTCGGAGGTCAGCACCACATCACTAGGTACATTCTTCAACCGTAACGGAACGGAGAATTCCGTTTCATAATCATCATTTAACACCTGAAGCAACCAAAAGCAGAAAGATACAAATACAAAAAACAAGAAAATCAGGAACTCCCTGCTATTACGGCTAAGCAGGAAGCTTCTGATTCTCTCTAAAGTCTTTAAATAGTAAATACGTATGTTCCTTTTGTCGAACATGTTGTTATGTCATTTACTTTGCCTGTTGTTGGTTGGATGCAGCATTAGCGAAGATAGAATTTCTATCAATTTAATCTTAACGCCTGACGCTATTTCCAAAACAACCGTATTATCTTCTATTTCTTTTATCTTTCCGTATATACCACCTGCAGTGATCACTTCCTGACCCACTTCCAGGTTCTTGCGGAAATTAGCAATTTCTTTCTGTTTTTATTCTGAGGACGAATCATGAAGAAGTACATAATAGCGAAAATGGCTACCATCATAATAAGGAAAGAGTAATCTCCTCCACCCCCTGCCTGCAGAAATACAAATAATAAGTTCATACTTTCTATGTTTTTTAGTTTATAATACCGTTATTCTTCAATAACAAACAAAGATATTAATTTTTTGTTAGCTTATTCTCTTTTTTTAATGAATTAACGATTCCATCCAAGTACCGTTAATAAAGCCACCGCTTTTCGGAGTGCTGTACAGTTTGGCTATTTCCACGTACTCATTCAGTGAAACGCTGACCGGGATATTGGGAAAACTCAGGATTTCAGCCAAAGCGATCTGCATAATGACCACATCCATGAAAGCCACACGGTCTAAATCCCAGTTCTTTGTATTTTCGCTAATCAGATGACGATAATAATCGGCATTCAAGATAGTACGACGGAACAAACGGCGCGCGAAGTCTTGATCCTCCTCATCTTTAAATTCCGGCAACAATTCCTGTTTTGCACCATTCTTCTCATCGAAACGCTTGATGGTCTTCAACACAAAGGTATCCACGATTTCCTTATCATCATTCCAATACAAACTTTGGTCCTCCAAAACCTGATCCAGTTCGATATTATTGAAAATAATATTTTTATATAGCTTGCGCCACAATTCACGGTCTTCCTCATACGAAGAAGTCTCACTGGCCATATATTCCTTATATATATCGCTTTCTAAGATTTTATCACATAAAGTCTTTACGAAATCAGCTTCATTCTCCCAAGTTTTCTTCTGATTGTTCGAAAACTCCAGCAGCTGTTTGTTTACCTCCAGCTGTGCAATAAAGCGGTTTTCCACAAATTGGTGTTGGGAAACAATTCTTCCTTAGTAGGGACCAGTTTGTTTTTCGCAGCATTCAGTCGTTTGTTAGCCTGTTTAGTTACCTCTACCATTAAAAGCAGCAGATAGTTGTATAAGTCATACGCTTTAGAAAGGCTGAAAAATAACTCTTTTTCCGCTGTATCCAAGTTTTTGCCTCCGTTCTGATAATAAGCATAGACTATCTGAACTATCTTAAGACGAATAAGAACTCTATTTATCATAATTCACATAAAATTATTAAGGAGTTGCAAAAGTAGGTATTTTCATTGATTTTACATAACATAATTACATTTTTTAATGTAAAATTTACATAGAGCTATCTAAATCGCTTTTTTCATCGAAGTTTATCCGCAAATTCTTTGCCCATTTAAAAAAATGTCCAATTTTGAAGCCGATTTATAAAGATACTTAAGTTATGGAAGATTATAAAAAGAAAAGTGTAGTGGATGGTGACAAAGAAATTGTTTTTTCAAAAGCAATTAAAGCCGGCAAACGTATTTATTATTTAGATGTGAAGAAAAACCGAAAAGATGAAATGTTTTTGGCTATTACCGAAAGCAAGAAGATTGTTTCGGGAGAAGGTGATGACTCGCAAGTAAAGCTTCGAAAAACATAAGATTTTTCTATATAAAGAAGATTTTGAGAAGTTCATGAACGGTTTACAACAGGCTATACAGTTTATTGCCGAAGAGCAAGGTCCTATTGAACCTCATCACACTGAAAATGAAGAACAGGAAACGACCGAAGACGCTCACAAGCCGCTTAGTCCGAATGAAATTAAAATAGATATCGATTTCTGATTCCAACCGATAAAGAAAGCACAATGATAAAAAATTGTGCTTTCTTTTTGTCAAGTCGGAAATAAGCAGTAATTTTGCACCGCTTTTTCAAGCTCATCGTGTGATATACCACATCGTGTGATGGCGAATTAAGCAATAAGATCAACTTAATTTAGAGTAACACAAAAAATTAAAAACAATGAAATCAATTGAAATTAAAGGTACTGTCAGAACAGACGTAGGAAAGAAAGCAACTCACGAATTGCGTAAGAACAATGGTGTTCCTTGTGTATTGTATGGAGTGCAGAAAGACGAAAACGGCTTGCCCGTAGCTACTCACTTCTCCGTGCCCACCGAAGGACTCCGTAACTTGGTATACACACCGCACATCTATGTTGTAGACTTGAACATTGACGGTAAAATAGTAAACGCTATTTTGAAAGATATCCAGTTCCATCCTGTAACGGATGCAATCCTTCACGTTGACTTCTATCAGATTGATGAAGCTAAACCCATCGTTATGGAAGTTCCTGTTCAGCTGGAAGGTTTGGCAGAAGGTGTACGTGCCGGTGGTAAATTGGCATTACAATTGCGTAAACTGAAAGTGAAAGCTTTATACAATGTAATTCCTGAACGTCTGGTTGTTGATGTAACTTCTTTGGGTCTGGGCAAGACTGTCAAAGTGGGCGAATTAAGCTATGAAGGTTTGGAATTGATTAACGCTAAAGAAGCCGTTGTTTGTGCAGTTAAATTGACTCGTGCCGCTCGTGGTGCTGCTGCAACTGCCGGCAAATAATCAGTAACCTTTTAATCCTTATCAATGAAATATTTGATTACAGGACTGGGTAATATAGGTGAAGAATACCGAAATACCCGTCACAACATAGGATTCACAGTATTGGACGCCCTTGCAAAGGCGTCCAATCTTGTTTTTACCGACGGACGTTATGGGGCTACTGCCACCCTCTCGCTCAAAGGACGCCAGCTTATCCTGCTGAAACCGTCTACTTACATGAACCTGAGTGGAAATGCAGTGCGCTACTGGATGCAGAAAGAAAACATTCCGTTGGAAAATGTGTTGATAGTGGTGGACGACCTCGCCCTTCCTTTCGGTACACTACGCCTGAAAGGAAAAGGCAGCGATGCCGGACACAATGGTTTGAAACATATAGCTGCTACGCTGGGTACACAGGATTATGCCCGTCTGCGCTTTGGTATCGGCAACGATTTTCCCCGTGGCGGACAAATAGATTTTGTATTAGGTCACTTCACTGATGAAGATTTGAAGACCATGGACGAACGTGTAGCAACGGCTTGCGACATAATTAAGAGTTTTTGTCTGGCAGGCATCAGTATAACAATGAACCAATACAATAAAAAGTAATGGCTGAAGCAAGAATTGATAAATGGCTGTGGGCCTCACGTATATTCAAGACCCGTACTATCGCTGCCGAAGCATGCAAGAAAGGACGGGTTTCCATCAACGGTACTCAGGTGAAGCCGTCGAGAATGATAAAGCCGGGAGAAGTGATACAGGTAAAGAAACCGCCTGTCACGTACTCATTTAAAGTTTTACAGGCAATAGAGAAACGTATAGGTGCCAAATTGGTTCCTGAAATTCTGGAGAATGTAACGACTCCGGAGCAATATGAATTACTGGAAATGAGCAGAATCAGCGGTTTTGTTGATCGCGCCCGCGGAACAGGGCGTCCCACCAAGAAGGACCGTCGCAGCATGGAAGAATTCATTACTCCTGAATATTTCGGTGATGATGACTTCGACTTTGAATTTGATTTCGAAGAACAAGAATAGATAGTGATTAATGGTTAGTGATTGTAGGTGTACGCATCTGCTATTAATCACTAGCCATTAACTACTATCTATCTGTTAATCATTTCACTACTACAGATTTTTCTTTATAGCTTCAATCATTTCTTGGTATTCCGCATCAGTCAGATAAACTTTTCCCGGATTCATCTGAAATACACCTCCATAATCAGGTCCGTCCACATACTTGGGAGCCAGATGAAATGCAGGTGAGAAGTTTGTCACTATATGCTCCGTAATTTATTTTTTCAGGGTGGAAAGCCTTGTCCATAGCACGGGTCACACGGGCTACATCTGCCATAAATGCATTACGTTCTTCATCACTCAGTTCAAACAAGTCGTTTACATGATCTTTATAAGCAACAAGGCAACGTCCGCGATAGGTTTGTTCCTTAAACAGGAATACGCGTGAAACACTCAGTGGCGCTATTTCAATCATTAAATTGTGCAATGTCTCATTGTTCTGACAATACAGACAATCTTTAGGATCACTTTTCATGGTTTTTCTTGTGTATTAAAATTAATTATTCTTCCTCTTTTTCTTTCTTACCCAACAAACGGTACACATCATCCCGTTCGCCTACCACCCATACCACATCTCCTTCCGTAAAAGGTACATTGATATCAGGGGTCATCAGCGTACTATCTTCTTTTTCGACGCCTACCACCAGACATTTGTACTCATCCCGGATACCACTTTCTTTGATATTTTTACCCAAGAAAAATGAGTTACGATCTATAATGAACTGTTTCAGATTCATTTCACGCCTTTCCAAATCTTCCTCTTCAGCGGCGGCTGATACTCTTTCTGCCTGACGGGCAAACTCGCCCAACTGCTCATCCGTACCGATTACCTGTATGGTGTCACCGGGAAACAGACGTACATTCGCCCCCGGAATATTAATACGATGCATTCCACGAATGATAGATGCCACATGTACTCCGTATTTATGCCCCAAATTCAGCTCTCTTAATGTATATCCCGCCCATAAGGAATCCGCAGGTATCTCAAAATCCGAAAGATGTAAGTCGCGGGACAACAAATGTCCTTCATACTCAGGACGCTTCTGACCTGTGAACTCAGCATGCACATCTCTGAAACGCAAATTCTGAATAAAAGTACGCTCCATGAATATAGATTGCTTCTTCAGCCATCGCGAGAACATCATCATACCTACCAAAACAACGGCTATACCGATCAGCAAAGTCGTGGAAGTCTGAAAAAGTTTCTCTATAACAAACATCACAAACATGACAGCTATCACTATACGGAGTAAAATGGTAGAAATTAAGGGAGCCCGGTTGAAACGGCTATCCTGCCATAACGCCTGGAACTCTACAGAGTGGTTTTTTCATGATAATGGCACGCAAGAAAGGTGCGATGCAGACGATAGTAAAAACAGTTCCTGCCAGATTGGCCCAAAAGACAGGCAGACTAGCCGGAACAATGGAATAATAAAATGGAATGAAAGTGTAATCATAGCTATACACAATACAGAATAAACAGCTACGATCCTAGCTATGGCAACCAACAATTTCTTCCAATTGTTTTCATGATTCACCGTTTGTGATCCCGATGAATAACGCTCAAGCATTTTTTTCCATTTGCCGGGCAGACGTTTCTCTACTATATGATAAGCAGGTATCGCCAAACGTATCATATACGGGGTCAGAAATGTGGTAATGACCGAAACAGCCACCACAATAGGATATAAGAAATCACTGGTTACTTTCAGACTTACCCCCAACGAAGCGATAATAAATGCAAATTCACCAATCTGGGTCAGACTGAAGCCACATTGCATGGCAACTTTCAACGGCTGTCCCGACAAAATCACGCCACCTGTACCAAAAATAACCTGCCCAAGCAGAATGGCCAATGTAATAATCACAATGGGCCATATATATTCTACAATCATGGCAGGGTCTACCATCATTCCCACAGATACAAAGAAAATGGCTCCAAACAAATCCTTTACAGGGGCCACAAGCTTCTCTATATTTTCGGCCTCTACCGTTTCTGCCAAAATAGACCCCATTATAAAAGCTCCAAACGCAGCCGAAAATCCAACCTTGGCCGCCACAACTACCATACCGAAGCACAATGCCAGCGAAACAATCAGCAATGTTTCATTTGCCATCACTTGCGGGAACGCTTCAAAAATGTAGGAATGATATAAATACCTACCACAAACCACAATATAAGGAAGAATAATAATTTGGCAATGCTATATACCATTTCACTGCCCTCGAAATTCTGACCTCACTGCCATTGTACTCAACATAACCATCAAAACAATAGCCAATATATCTTCCAATATCAAAATACTAAGAACCAAACCGGCAAACCGTTGCTGCCTCAATCCCAAATCATCAAAAGCCTTATAGATAATAGTCGTGGAGGACATGGCCAACATACCTCCCAAATACAGACAGTCCATGCGTTGCCACCCGAAAGACCACCCTACAAAAATCCCAACCAATATCATACAAAATATAATGGTACACGCCGCAATGACCGCCGTCCCCCCCTACCTTCACCAGTTTCTTGAAACTAAATTCCAACCCTAGAGCGAACAACAAGAATATCACACCAATCTCCGACCATGTATGGATATTGGCCACATCAATGACCGACGGAGTAAGAGGAACATGGGGACTTGCCAAAAAGCCGGCTACGATATAGCCGAGAACAAGAGGTTGCTTTAACCGTTTAAAGACGAGCGTCATGACACCGGCGCAGATCAGAATCAAAGCCAAATCACTTATCAATGGAGCCAATTCAGACATAGCTAATAAATTTTTGATTGCAAAATTAAGAATTATCTATTTATCATATTCTTCATCCTATTATTAATTTTGCATTAAAAGCTGTTTTTATGAAAAGGAACTAACCGTAAATGTATATCAGCCATATAAAGAAAACGCGAATATTCAGATTTCTTGAATATCCGCGTTTTCTTTGTTATCAGCGTTCTCTTTTCCGGCTTTCGATTTATTTTCTGAACGGGGCCTTTACTATTACAGCTTTCAGTTTGCGTCCGCGCACATCAATAAATATTTCAGTACCTAATGCTGTGTAAGCGGTCTGAACATATCCCATACCGATACCAATCTTACGCATTGGAGACATGGTTCCACTAGTTACTTCACCTATTTTCTCTCCATCAGCATTTACCAGTTCATAACCATGACGGGGAATACCACGGTCTACCATTTCAAAAGCAATCAGCTTGCGTTTCAATCCTTCGGCTTTCTGCTTTCAAGTAAAGCACGTGAAGTGAAATTCTTTCCTTCAACAAATTTGGTAATCCAGCCCAATCCTGCTTCCAACGGAGAAGTGGTATCACTCAAATCATTACCATACAGCAAAAGCCCATTTCCAAACGTAATGTATCACGAGCCCCTAGCCCGATAGGTTTAATCCCTTCAGGAGCACCTGCTTCAAAAATTGCTTTCCAGATAGCCTGACCGGCTTCGGGATAAAAATAAAGCTCGAAACCACCTGCACCGGTATAACCGGTATTCGAAATAATCACATCTTTCTGACCGGCGAACTCACCTGTGGTAAAAGCATAATAAGGAATTTCAGACAAGTTGACCGGAGTCAGTTTTTGCAAAACTTCCATAGCCTTCGGTCCCTGAATAGCAAGCTGTGCCATACGGTCGGATGCATTTTCCAATTCCGCACCCACTGTGTTATGGCTGACACACCAGTTCCAGTCTTTCTCAATATTGGCCGCATTTACCACCAACAAGTATTTTTCGGATTCATAGTGATACACCAACAGGTCATCAACAATACCTCCCTCCTCATTAGGGAAACAAGTATATTGCGCTTTACCGACGGGCAAAGTTGCCACATTGTTTGAAGTCACTTGCTGCAAAAACTCCAACGCATTAGGACCTTTTACCCAAAATTCACCCATATGGGATACATCAAAACACCTACGGCATTACATACAGTAAGATGTTCATCAATAATTCCCGAATATTCAATAGGCATATTATAACCTGCAAATTCGTGCATTTTCGCCCCCAAGGCAATGTGTGTTTCGGTAAACGGAGTTGTTTTCATGTTATTACTTTACTATTTTAAGGTTAATAAATTACTTATCTTGCCACCAATTCAGCGATTTTCACCACCACTTTCATGGCTTTCTCAATAGACTGGATTGGCACGAACTCATATCTGCCATGAAAATTCAACCGCCGCAAAATATTGGGACAAGGCAATCCCTTGAATGAAAGTTGTGCACCATCCGTTCCACCGCGGATAGCCTTCACCTTAGGTGTCACGCCCGCCTCTTCCATAGCCTTGAAAGCGATATCAATGATATGCATCACCGGCTCAATTTTCTCACGCATATTGTAATACTGGTCTTTCAATTCCAATGTAACGGTGCCTTCTCCATATTTCTTATTGATGATTTCCGCCCACTTTTTCATATTTTCCTTGCATGCCTCAAACTTGGCACGGTCATGATCACGGATTATATAAGAGATGGTAGTCTGCTCTACTTCACCCGTCATGCCAATCAAATGATAGAATCCCTGATAACCATCAGTACATTCGGGCACTTCATCCGTAGGCTGTAAAGACACAAACTCATTAGCCACACGCAAGGAGTTGATCATTTTATCCTTTGCATATCCCGGATGTACGTTACGTCCTTTAATAATCACTTTCGCAGAAGCGGCATTAAAGTTTCCAAACTCCAACTCCCCTACTTCACCACCATCCATCGTATATGCCCACTCGCATCCGAATCTCTCCACATCAAATTTATGTGCACCCAAGCCTATTTCTTCATCAGGATTAAATCCCACACGAATTTTTCCATGCTTGATTTCAGGATGTTCTTTCAAATATACCATAGCTGAGATGATTTCAGCAATACCCGCCTTGTCATCAGCTCCCAACAATGTTTTGCCGTTGGTTACAATAAGATCCTCCCTTTATGATCCAACAGTTCGGGAAATTGCTTGGGAGAAAGTATAATGTTGTCTTCTTCGCATAATACAATATCCGTTCCGTCATAACCATAGACAATGCGTGGGGTGACTCCCGCACCCGTCATATCGGGACTGGTATCCATGTGTGCAATAAATCCGATGGTAGGAACCGGTTTATCCGTATTGGCCGGCCATGTGGCAAACAGATAACCATTCTCATCCAAAGAAATTTCCTGAAAGCCCAATTGTTCCAATTCAGATCTTAAATATTGTGCAAACACCATCTGCTTCGGTGTACTGGGGGTAGCCCCGCTATTCTCATCAGACTGAGTGTCGAAGCTTACATATTTTAAAAATCGTTCTATTACCGTCATTTTTCTTTTTGTTTTAATATTCATACTTGCCTGTAAAAATAGAAAAAGAGCCGTGAATTGCCAAACAAATCACGGCTCTTTTTCATTAATATTTTATTATTTTGTTATTAGAAGCAACTGGAACCATCAAAACAATGGGTACATACCTTACATTGGTAATCCTATCGCTTCTACCAAAGTTTCCAAAGTATTGAATTTCAAGGAGCTCAAACCGAAGCGGTCGGCAATCATTTGCACCATCTTCTTATACTCCGGCGAATCTGTCGTTGCATATTTTTCCAGATTCTTATTTTCATCGCCTTCAATCTCCTTAATCATCCGGCGGGTTATCAATTCCAAATCACTTTTTGAAGAAGTGAAACCAATGAAAGGGCATCCATAAATCAATGGCGGACAAGCAATGCGCATATGAACCTCTTTGGCACCATAATCAAATAAAATTTTTACATTATCACGAAGTTGGGTTCCACGTACTATAGAATCGTCACAGAACAACACGCGCTTACCTTCCAGCATTGCACGATTAGGTATCAGCTTCATTTTTGCTACCAGTGAACGCATTTCCTGATTGGCAGGAGTAAAACTACGAGGCCAGGTGGGTGTGTACTTGGCAATAGCACGATGATAAGGAATTCCTTTGCCTTCAGCATACCCCAATGCCATGCCTACTCCCGAATCAGGAATACCGCAGGCACAATCAACTTCCGAATCGTCCTTCTGCCCCATTTTATAACCACTCATAAAACGTACTTCCTCTACATTTTTCCCTTCATAGCATGAAACAGGAAATCCATAATATACCCACAAAAAGAAACAAAATCTGCATTCCTTCGTTCGGCTTGTCGTCATTTGTTCCATTCCGTCGGCACGCAAGCGAATAATTTCGCCCGGTCCTACATATTTCTCTATTTCATAATCCAGATTCGGCAAACTGCTTGATTCACTTGTCGCAGCATACGCACCCTCTTTTTTACCTATCACAATCGGAGTACGTCCCCATTTGTCACGTGCTGCTATAATACCATCTTCCGTCAATATCAGCATGGAGCATGATCCTTTGATTTTATTAAAGACATTCTCTATACCATCTACAAAATTTTTCCCTTGCACAATAAGCAATGCGATCAGCTCCGTCTGATTCGTCTTGCCAAGACTCATTTCAGAAAGTGCATATTAGCTGCCAGCAAGTCGCGTTCCAATTCCGTAATGTTATTGATTTTAGCTACTGTGACGATGGCGAACTTGCCCAGATGCGAGTTTATCACGATAGGCTGCGGGTCCGTATCACTGATAATGCCGATACCCGAACTACCTTTGAACTTTGGAAGTTCAGATTCAAACTTCGTGCGGAAATAAGAACTCTCCAAATTGTGGATAGAACGCATAAATCCCTCTCCTTGGGCATACGTAGCCAAACCACCTCTTTTTGTTCCTAAATGTGAATTATAGTCCGTCCCGTAAAATAAGTCGGTGACGCATTCAGCCTTTGAGACTGTTCCAAAAAAACCACCCATTCCTTTTTGCGTATTTTTCGTTTAGGGTGCAAAATTACGTAAAATCTCTGGAATAACCTCGAAAAACGGGAGAAATGACGCTAAACGACTTAGTATCAGAGTTGTTACGATGTCAAATGATGACAAGCCGAAAAATCGGAAAACGCAAAGAAAAGCGGATTTAAGAAGAAGAATGGTTTGCAAATCATTACCCGTAAAAGAGTAAGATTTAACATATGAGAGATGCTATTGCACCGTTTGTCACCGATTTGCGTATCAAGGTCTAACTCGTTGATATTTAACTTTGCAAACAAAAAAAACGAGTATGGCAAGAAGTACATTCAAAGTGCTGTTCTACGTGAACGGCAGCAAGGAGAAAGACGGTATTGTCCCCATCATGGGACGAGTGACAATCAACGGTACTGTGGCGCAGTTCAGTTGCAAGCAGACCATCCCGAAAACCCTTTGGGATGCGAAAGGCAACCGAGCCAAAGGCAAGAGTGCCGAAGCACGGAACGTCAATCTGGCATTGGACAACATCAAGGCGCAAATCATCAAGCACTATCAGCGCATATCCGACCGAGAGGCATACGTAACGGCTGAATGGTGCGCAATGCCTACCAAGGGTCGGAAGCGAGTATGAGACACTGATAAAGGCTTTTGACAAGGATTGCGCCAACTTCCTGAAACGTGTCGGCAAAGACCGCAGCATCGGCACATATAAGGTCATGGTAAGGGCAAGGAACTATGTCGCAGCCTTTATCAAGTCATTCTACAGACGGACGGACATGTCCATGCTGGAACTTACGCCCGACTTCATCAAGGAGTTTGCGGCTTATCTTACGGCTGAACGGGGACTGAAAAACGCCACCATCTGGCTGAACTGCATGTGGCTGAAAGGCGTGGTCATGCGTGCGCACTATAACGGACTGATACCGAGAAATCCGTTTGCGCAGTTCCATATCAGCGAATGTTAAGGAACGGGAATATCTGACAGAGGACGAAATCAAAAGAATCATGGCGCACGAGTTTGACAACCCCACCCTCGCATTGGTGCGAGACCTGTTCATTTTCGCCTGCTTCACCGCCTTGTCTTTCGTGGATATGAAAGAACTCACAACGGACGAAATAGTGGAGGTGAACGGTGAGAAATGGATATTGTCGAAACGGCACAAGACAAATGTCCCGTTCCAAGTGAAGCTGCTGGATATTCCCTTGCAGATAATCGAACGGTACAAGTATCTGTCGGAAGACAGGCTGGTTTTCGGGAAAATCAACTATTGGACGATGTGCAAACAACTGAAAAAGGTAATGGCGGAATGCGGAATAGAGAAGCAAATCTCCTACCATTGCGCACGTCATACATTTGGAACACTGGCTCTTAGCAAGGGGATGCCCATTGAAAGCGTGAGCCGTGTTCTGGGACACACGAACATTGTCACGACTCAAATCTATGCGAAGATAACCACACAGAAACTTGACAATGACCTGTCGATGTTCGGCAACAAACTGAACGCATCGTTCGGAAGTGTAACCCCATAACCAAGCATAGCCATGAAGCGAAGCATCATCACAACGGACGGCAATGGCAACATCACCTTGCCGACCGATATAGCGCAACCGCCATGAGCGAATGGGAACTTGCGACCTGTTCGGAGTAACCGCCCCGACATTCCGTGCAGGACTGAAGGCTCTTTGCAAGAGCGGAGTTTAAGGGAATATGGGATAAGGCGAAGCATACGGGTATCCGATAATTGCAGTATGGAGGTTTACAACCTTGAAGCGATAGTCGCCCTCGCTTTCCATATCGGCACATTCGGAGCGGAACAGGTACGTAATGCCGTTCTTGAAAGACTGTACCTGCGAAAAGAGAAAACAAGCATCTTCTTCTCGCTGAATACCAACGGTATATCCAAATCCGAATACTTCTCGTAGCTGAATGCCTGACATTATTCACTCGGTAAGTCAGTAATTCATTAAGTCAGTACGACAGAACGACAGACGCTCTGACTTTTTCTCCCGAAAAGCGTAATCCGACATTCGCTTTTCGGGAGTTTTTCCGTTTGCACAACCCGTTTCCTGCCTCAAACCATTGAAAGTTTTTGTTTCGGGGGCTATTTGTCACCATTCTGCCGTGTTTTGCATAACAACCTATCCGATAATTGATTATATTTTTGCAGCTGGTAATTTTCAAACTTAAAACCATTTGATTATGTCAGCTATCGAACAACAGGACAGCCACAGACCGCCATCGGATGGCGGCATGGCAAAGGAAGAATTTATCCGTGTCGGGACAATGCTCTACAAGATTGTGGAGCAACCGAGACTGAACGGAGGGTATGTGAAGAAACGCATCGCATGGAACAACGAGACCCTGCGACAGGATTACGGCAAGGATTACATCGGCAGCGTTCCCAAGTATGACGGCTTCTGCACAGTACCCGAACACATCGGCTACCGTTCCGTGGTCGGCAAATTCCTTAACCTCTACGAACCGATAGACCATGTACCGACAAGGGGATTTCCCCTCTATCCGTTCATTGCTGCATCACATCTTCGGGGAACAATACGAGTTGGGGATGGACTATCTGCAACTGCTCTACCTGCAACCGATTCAGAAGTTGCCTATCCTGCTGTTGGTGTCGGAAGAACGCAACACGGGCAAAAGCACCTTCCTGAACTTTCTGAAAGCCCTTTTTCAGAACAATGTGACTTTCAACACCAACGAGGATTTCCGCAGCCAGTTCAATTCCGATTGGGCGGGTAAACTCCTTATCGTGGTGGATGAGGTGTTGCTCAACCGCAGGGAGGACAGCGAACGGTTGAAAAACCTCAGCACTACCTTATCCTACAAGGTGGAAGCCAAAGGCAAAGACCGTGACGAGATTGCATTCTTCGCCAAATTCGTGCTGTGCTCCAACAACGAGTATCTGCCCGTAATCATAGACGCAGGGGAAACACGCTATTGGGTGCGCAAAATAGACCGCTTGCAGTCCGATGACACCGACTTCCTGCAAAAACTGAAAGCGGAGATACCCGCCTTTCTCCATTTCCTGCAATACAGACAGCTATCCACCGATAAGGAAAGCCGGATGTGGTTCAACCCCACATTGCTGCATACAGAAGCCTTGCAGAAGATTATCCGCAGCAACCGCAACCGATTGGAGATAGAGATGCACGAACTTGTCCTTGACATCATGGACAGTGTCGGCACGGATACATTCTCTTTCTGTTACAGCGACATTCTTCTTTTGCTGGTACACTCACAGGTAAAGGTGGAGAAACACCAAGTCCGAAAAGTGTTGCAGGAATGTTGGAAACTGACCCCTGCGCCAAACGGACTGACTTATACCACCTACCAGTTCAACTGCAATCGGGAGTGTCGGTATGAGCCGATAAGGAGAGTGGGACGCTTCTACACCGTCACAAGGGAGCAACTTGAATCCCTGTAATATTATCATTTTTCTGTTGAATTGTTGAATATGGGTATAAATACACTGACAATAAACGATATACATTCTCAACAAAATCTCAACAAGCCAAAAGAGAAGTTGAGAGACCACCGACACCCGTTTGTTGATTTTTCTTTTGGCGAGTGGTTTGTTGAGAAGATGTTGAGAGGTTACGAGGCTGTATATAAATATATTACATTGACAATTCATCAAATCAACAAATTTTCATCAACTTCAAAACCATATGTAATATGACAATCCAAGATGTAAAGCAAATCAAACTGGCAGACTATCTGCAAAGTCTGGGCTATACGCCTGTAAAGCAACAAGGCAGGAACCTGTGGTACAAATCACCGTTACGGGAAGAAACGGACGCATCGTTCAAGGTAAACACCGAGCTTGAAAAATGGTACGACTTCGGCATCGGCAAAGGCGGTAATATCATTGCATTGGCAGCGGAACTCTACCGTTCGGAAGATGTAGCCTATCTGCTGAAACGCATAGAGGAGCAGACAGCATACATCCGCCCTGCATCGTTCTCTTTTGGCAGACAGCATTCCGACAATCAGCCTTATCAGGGATTAAGGTTGGTGAGTTGTCCTCTCCTGCTCTTATAGCCTATCTGCAAGAAAGGGGAATAAACATCGGACTTGCCAAAAGAGAATGCAGGGAGCTTCGGTTTATGAATGCCGACAAACCCTATTTTGCCATCGGCTTTCCGAACATGGCAGGAGGATATGAAGTGCGCAACAGATACTTCAAGGGATGTGTCGCCCCGAAAGACATCACTCATATCCGACAGCAGGACGGACAACGATGTATGTGTTACCTGTTCGAGGGGTTCATGGATTACCTCTCATTCCTTACCATCCGAGTAAGAAACAATCCGCAACACCCGCGATTGGACACACAGGACTATGTCATACTGAACTCCGTTTCCAATCTTGCGAAAGCGGAAAGCTTATTGGAAACCTACACCCAAATCGGCTGTTTCCTTGACAACGACACGGCTGGACGGAGCACCTGCAAGAAGCTGAAAGAGAAGTTCGGGGAACGGATGCTTGACAAGTCAATGTACTATCGTGATTATAAGGACTTGAACGACTACCTGTGCGGTAAGCCCTTGTCCCAATCGGCAGAGCGATAAAGGAGAAGAAGCAAGTCCAATCCGCAAGGCGGATGATGCAGCCACCGAAAAAGAAAGGGGGATTTCATCTGTAATATGCACGTCCGCTCTCCCAAGGTATTTAGACAGAAATACCATAGCTCAATAGGGCGTTTTCTTCACGCATTACTCCGTAACGCTAAAAACACCCTATCGAGCCAAAGGGAAATCCCTTTGGAAACCCTGTGCAAACGAGAGCAGAAGCCAAACTCGTTTGGATTATGCCGAGTGCTGCATGGTTCATTTGCATAATAAACCCTGTGAGCCGATGCCACAGGCAGAGAGAAGAAACATAACGATAACCGCAAAACAGTAATGATATGGGATATTTTTCATTGGACATTAAGAAGGCAAAGTACATCGGACACCACGCAGTCCGACCATATAGAGAGAAAGAT
>ENA-OQHP01000241-OQHP01000241.1-human-gut-metagenome-genome-assembly--contig:-NODE-241-length-18245-cov-2.284137_pt1 | contig 18245 bp, 26 predicted proteins | sample MGYA00242563_ERZ504717 | MGnify/ENA primary metagenome ERZ504717 (study PRJEB26092, sample SAMD00036212) | human gut metagenome | host: Homo sapiens | study: EMG produced TPA metagenomics assembly of... | reverse complement strand
CTTTATCCGTATGTTATGTCAAGTTTCCTCAAAAAACGATGAACTATCTGAAGGAAAATCATTTAGATGACTTTACTTACAATAAGGCACTACAAAAAATCATAGAATCTTATCGGGTAAGCACGGAGGACAAAGAAATCATCCGCAGCATGAAAAGAAAAAACAAATAATGTCCATTTACCGCAAAGAGGCTTTGAATCCTTCCGAAAGAAATTCACCATTCATATTCGGAAAGATTCAAACCGCTCCAGCAGCTATTAATAATCGGGAAAAGTTATTCCTCCCAAACCAAATAAGCTGAAACCAGCCAATGATTCAATTTATTGCCATCTACTGTTGTGCCTCAGGGATACTTACCTTAAAAGAATGTTTACCGGCCGACAAGTCACCAATAACAGCCTCCTCAGGCATCACATCGCTACCCGGACACCAATTGGAACGGGACAAATCCGAAGAAGCCAAAGGTTCTTCAATCTCTTTTGTCGTATACCCCTTATCACCTATATATGCGGCAACTCGTGGTATCAGCCATACTCCCGTGGCCGGATTAAAACGGCGGAAAGAAGCACAGTCATCACGCCAAGGAATGAAATTCAACACCTCCTTGCCATCAACAGACACGATGTTCCGTTTCTCCACAAACTCATCTCCGCCACTATGTCCTCCGTGACCTGTTACAATATACTTCAAACGAACATTCTTGGCAGCTTTCGGCATATCAAAATCCATCACCACATCTTTGCGTGAGAAAATATCCGGATAAGTCTGTCCGATATAATACACCGTATTCATCAAAGGCTTCACACGGCGCTCCGGCATCACGTCGCAAGTGATCTTACTCTCCTTCACATCCAATTCCATACTGGCCACATACCCCTCGGCAGTCCATGTATCAATATAAATTCCCACGTATGCCTCTCTCTCCAATGCCGGATAAAGATCGGTAATATCCTGCACCCAAGTCACACTCTTTTCCCATTTCGGGATATATACAGGACGCCTCTTGCTGCTCAAAGAATCATTATCCGAACTATAATACCCCACACCGAACGGGGTCATAAAACGCATCAGTCAAGGTAGGCACATAATCCTGACCCGGAACAATACCAATCATTTTTCATATTTGGTACTGTCTACCGCAGGAAACGCCCTCTTGCCTTCGGCTATATTCATCAGATTAATCACCGATTCTTTGGGAAGCACAAAACAAGAGCCAGATTTATCCCAACGGTCACCATTGGAAGCTACAGTTACTTTCAGGGTAACATCCACATCCCTTTTATAATCGGGCAAGGTTATTTTCTTTAAATGATACGCCCGTTTACCAGACGGATCACTCCGTCAGCATTGGCAGGAGTATAATTAGGGAAAGAATCGGGACGAAAACAAACAGGGGTTTTGTCGAATACTTGAATATGAGTATTTCCCAATGCCGGTAATTCTTTGTGATTTGCAGCATCGGCCGGCATCATAAAAGTTGCCGCCACAGCCAGTGGGGCAATAAAGGTCAGCAGGTTCATTCTTTTTAATTATAGGTTAGTAATCAAGGGTATATAAATTAATTTCACAAAAAACTACACGGGCCTACACAAATCGTCCGATCTGTATAAATCCATGTAGTCTATAATAAAAAAGGAATTATTGATGCTGTTCACGCAACAAATCATTCACAGTCTTCACCGGGTTAAAGGTACTCAACGGCACTTCAACAAAAACAGTGTTCCAGTCACTCATTGCGCCGTTCCACAAGCCCGGAAGCTCCAATGCTTTCAGTTCTCTACCGTTCTTTGATTTATAAGAGATAAAACCTGTAGCCTTATCCACATACTTCACCAAGTCGAATTTGTTTCCTTTATAATCGCGTACCGCACACACCAAATCCACCGGATTAAAGTGAGTACCCTTCTCGAACATCTCTTTCTTGACCGGATCATTCATGTCAATCTGAGAACTTTCCAAAATTTGCAATGAAACAGTACCATCCGCATTATAAGCCAGGAACGGGCCGCCTCCCGGTTCACCCACATTCTTCACCATACCGCATACACGCATCGGACGGTTCAACTTCTTACGCAGATAAATAACCAGATCGGCATCTTCCAGATCCTTGATATCCAGTTTGCGGCAACATAAAGTCTGCTGTAAGAAACGAATGATCTCTTCCAGCTGCGCATGTGTATATTTACCGCCATCCAGTAATTCCAAATATTCAAATACCTGCTTCTGCAGAGTAACCAGTACCCCCGCAATCAGCTTTTTATACGTAACAGTATCCTCTTTCAAGCGATCGGGAACCACATTATCTATATTCTTGATAAAGATAACATCGGCATCCAAATCATTCAGGTTCTCAATCAGCGCACCGTGCCCCCCGGACGGAACAACAGCTTGCCTTTATCGCGGAAAGGTTTGTTCTCCATATCGGCAGCAACCGTATCCGTACTCGGCTTCTGTTCAGAAAACGACACATCATATTCCACCCCGTATTTCTTTGCATAAACGGCAACCTTCTCTTCCACCAGCTTTGTGAACAACTCACGATGTTCCGTAGAAACGGTGAAATGCACATTCACTTTTCCGGTCTTGCCTGCCGCATACAACGCACCCTCCACCAAATGTTCTTCCAGCGGTGTACGCACACCATCCGCATACCGATGGAATTTCAACAACCCCTTCGGTAATGCCCCATAGTTCAAGCCGGCAGCTTCCAGCAGATTGGCTACTATAGGTTTATACTCCTTCCCGGCCATCAAAGCATCAATATCCTTTCCTGTATTATCCATACAAGCCGCATTCAAGTCATTGTAGAATGCGAAGCTATGAATATGGTCGAAAATTTCTTTTCGAAATCAGTCTTCGGAATATTGTAATCAGCCCCAGGAATTCGAACAAATTCTTGAACATGCGGCTGGCAGCACCAGAGGCGGGTACAAACTTCACGATGGTTTTCTCCCCTTCCTTATATGTATCCCATGCTTCCAAATAATTTTTCATTTCATTTTCGGCGGGAGCCATGATTCCCTTTTCAACAGAAGCGGCTGCATCCAACTTCAAAAATGGGAAACCCTTTTCAAAGCAAGCCAGTTGTTCTGCAATCTGCTGCTCGGAAATTCCTTTTTTCACTAATAAGTCTTTGTCTTCAGGTGTTAACATAAGTACATGATTTTATATGGTTTAAATAAATTGTTACCTTATTCTTTCACTATTAATTGCCCAAAATACAAAAATGCAGAGAAACACTACCTAATAAATAAAGAAAAAACTACCTTTACCCTCGAAAAAGATTTCACGTGTTACTCGGAAGAAAAGCATTTTTCACAGCCAAAGAGCGTGAGCAACTGTTCGCCCTCTATAAACGATTGCTGCAATTATCCGGCGACACCTTGCAGAAGGGTGATTGCCATAAGTTAAAAATACACCTCATAAAAGCAGTTGCCGAAGGTAACCTGCCACGAAATTGTTTCGGAATGAATCCTATCATCAAAGATATGCAGACCGCTGTCATCGTGGCCGAGGAAATTGGGATGAAACGGGCTTCCATCCTGGGGATCATGCTGCACGAATCGGTAAAGAACCATTTATGCACCTTAGCATCTGTACAACAGGAATATGGAGAGGATGTAGCGGGGATCATACGCGGTCTTGTGAAAATCAATGAGCTATACTCCAAAAGCCCTACCATAGAATCGGAAAATTTCCGCAACCTGCTGCTCTCCTTTGCCGAAGACATGCGTGTTATTCTGATCATCATTGCAGACCGCGTGAACCTGATGAGACAGATAAAGGAGACTCCCAATATAGAAGCACGCACCCAAGTACCAACGAAGCTGCCTATCTGTACGCACCGCTGGCACACAAGCTGGGGCTATACAAACTGAAATCGGAGCTGGAAGACCTTTCCTTGAAATATACTGAACACGACGTATATTATCATATAAAGGACAAACTGAACGAAACGAAAGCCTCCCGTGACAAATACATAGCCGCCTTTATCGAACCGATACAGCATAAGCTGGAAGAAGCAGGATTGAAGTTCCACATGAAAGGCGTACCAAGTCCATCCATTCCATCTATCAGAAAATGAAGAAACAGAAATGTCCCTTCGAAGGAGTGTATGACTTGTTTGCCATCCGAATCATTCTGGACTCTCCCGTCGACAAGGAAAAACAAGAATGCTGGCAGGTATATTCCATTGTGACCGATATGTATATGCCAATCCCAAACGTCTGCGCGACTGGCTCTCCGTACCCAAAAGTAACGGATACGAATCCTTGCATACCACTGTAATGGGGCCTGAAGGCAAATGGGTGGAAGTACAGATACGCACCGAACGCATGGACGAGATAGCGGAACGTGGTCTGGCAGCCCACTGGCGTTACAAAGGCGTAAAAGGAGAAAGCGGTCTGGATGAATGGCTGACCTCCATCCGGGAAACACTGGAGAACGCCGACAGTGACCTGGAAGTGATGGACCAGTTCAAACTGGAATTATACGAAGACGAAGTATTCGTATTCACCCCCAAAGGTGACTTGTACAAGATGCCGAAAGGAGCGACCGTACTGGACTTTGCTTTCGCCATCACAGCAAACTGGGGTCCAAGTGTATCGGAGCAAAGGTGAACGGAAAGAACGCACAATTAAAGCAAACGCTGAACAGCGGTGACCAGGTAGAAGTCATGACTTCAAACACCCAGACACCCAAACGCGACTGGCTGAACATCGTCACCACTTCGAAGGCAAGAACCAAAATACGCCAGGCCATCAAAGAGATAGAAGCCCGCCAGACAGAGTTCGCCAAAGAAACCATAGAACGTAAATTCAAGAACCGCAAACTGGAATACGATGAAGCAGTGATGATGCGCCTGATAAAAAAGCTGGGATACAAAACCGTAACCGAGTTCTACCAGGACATAGCCAACGAGACAAGAGATGCGAACGACATCATCGAAAAATACCTGGAACTGAAGAAAAAGGAAACGGAAAACCGGGAAGATATTGTCTATCGCAGCGCCGAGAATTTCAGCATGCAGACAGCACAGGACGACAAGACCTTCAAAGAGGACGTACTGGTCATTGATCAGAATTTGAAAGGACTGGACTTCAAATTAGCCAAATGCTGTAACCCTATCTATGGCGATGATGTATTCGGATTTGTAACCATCAGCGGAGGAATCAAAATACACCGTACCGACTGTCCTAATGCACGGGAGTTGCAATCACGTTTCGCCTACCGTATCGTAAAGGCGCGTTGGGCTGGGAAAAGCCACGGCAAACAATACCCCATCACGCTGCGCATCGTTGGCCATGATGATATAGGAATTGTGACAAATATCACCTCCATTATCAATAAGGAAAACGATATCCTGCTCCGTTCCATCAGCATCGACTCGCACGACGGGCTGTTCAGCGGCATGATGACCGTAATGGTAGATGATACTTCAAAGCTGGAATCATTAGTAAAAAAGATAAAGACAGTAAAAGGAGTAAAACAGGTAAACAGAGGATAAACTCACCCCAAACTTAAAAAAATGAATGAACTGCATAAACGACTAAAAAGCTTTACATACGCCTGGAAAGGCGTATGTAGTTTTTTAAGCAAGGAACACAATGCCTGGATACATTGCGCAGCCATCATCGCCGTAACCATTGCAGGCATCCGGTTTGAAATAACACGCACCGAATGGCTTGTCATCCTCCTGTGCTTTGCAATGGTACTGGCTGCCGAAGCATTCAACACAGCCATAGAACGCCTGGTAAACCTGGTATCACCAGACTACCATCCCATAGCCGGAGACGTAAAGGACATAGCGCAGGAGCCGTACTGATTTGCGCCATCTTTGCCGCCCTCATAGGTTGATTATCTTTGTCCCTTATTTTTAAAGGTGTTAATTTACCATTTATTTCACTAACAGTTAAAGACCTTTTATAAAAAAAACAGTAATTTAGCCCCGATAATTTTTAAAAAGTGGAACTAATGAAGAAAATTTTGCTTTCAACATTATTGTTGATTATAGGGTTAACCACATACGCAGCCGTATGGCAATCTCAAGGAGAAGCAGAAATAACCTTTGAGAAAACAACACATAACTTCGGTTCATTCCCCGAGTCTAGCCCGAAAGTTACTTGCGTTTTCAAATTCAAAAATTCGGGAGACGGTCCCTTGGTCATCCATCAAGCGATCGCATCTTGCGGATGTACTGTTCCCCAATATCCTAAAGAGCCCATCAAACCGGGTGAAGTGGACAGATAACAGTGACTTATAATGGAGCCGGCAAATTTCCGGGACATTTCAAGAAATCAATCACTATCCGCACAAACGGGAAAAATGAAATGACACGTCTTTATATAGAAGGTGATATGACCCCGAAAGGCACAGTTGCAGAATAGAATTCTCACATCATAAGAGAGAGGATGTATCAAAACAAAAGAAGATTCGAGTTTGATACATCCTCTTTTTATATCCGGAAAACACTGCCCCGCCTGCCTGTATCCAAGTAAAGACAAAAAAATAAGAAAAAAAGAACATTTTTCCCCAATAATAAGCCACTCTTATTCTGATTAAAATAACGTACTTTGCAGCAAATTTAAGAGAACAATGACAAACAAGCTATTATTCTTTGTCCTGCTGGCCCTCTGTTTCAGTGGCTGTGACATGCTGGAAACCCATCCATACGATGTACATATTACAGGAGAAAGAGAACTGACCAACAAAAACATCCAGTTGATAGAAAACAAAATGCAAGGCAAAAAAACAATCCGCTTTGCCATGATCAGTGATACCCAACGATGGTACAACTCTACCGAAGATGTTGTAAAAGCCCTCAATGCCCGTGGTGACATAGACTTTGTCATTCACGGAGGAGACCAGTCCGATTTCGGCGTCACAAAAGAATTCATATGGATGCGGGACATATTTAACAAATTCCAGATGCCTACGTATGCCTTTTAGGCAACCACGACTGCCTGGGTACAGGTGAAGACGCATACAGAGCCATTTATGGAGATCCCAACTTCGCCTTCACAGCCGGAAATGTACGCTTTATCTGCCTCAATACCAATGCGATGGAATATGATTATTCGGAACCGGTTCCCGATTTCAATTTTATAGAAAATGAACTGAACAACCTGTCGCCTGAAATAGAAAAAACGGTATTCGCAATGCACGTAAAACCTTTTGAATTTGTATTCAACAACAATGTAGCAAAAATCTTCCAACTATACGTCAACCAGTTCCCCAAAGTCCAGTTCTGTCTTTACGGCCATGAACACAAATTCGCAGTAGATGATCTATTCAACGACGGAGTTCTGTATTTCCAATGCCCCTGCATAGACAAACGCATCTACTTATTATTCACCATTAAAGAAGATGGAACCTACGATTATGAAACAGTTGAATTTTAAAAAGATATTTCTGAACCTATTGTGGCCACTATTGCCTTTTACGGCACAAGCCCAAGAAAATAATACACTTTACTCCATCTTATCCAAAGACAGCATACTTGTCTCCTCTCCTTCCGTTCAAAACCAAGAGGAAGATATTGTAACCCAAATGCCAAACCGGCACCATAAATACGACAAGCGCGTACACCGTTACAGGCGTGCGTGGGAAGCTTTGATCCCCACCCACACCAAATTACAGTACGCCGGTGGAATGGGCCTGTTATCCTGGGGCATAGGCTGGGATTATGGAAAAAGAGGCCAATGGGAAACCGATCTTCTTTTGGGCTTCATCCCCCGCTACTCATCCAAACATTTCAAGATGACCATGACCTTGAAACAGAATTATATCCCGTGGAGTATCTGGCTGGGCAAAGACTTCTCGCTGGAACCGCTGACTACCGGAATCTATTTCAACACCGTATTCAGCGATGATTCTGGACAAGCGAACCTGAGCGCTATCCCCGTGGATACTACGGATTTTCCACCCGTATCCGCACCCATATCTTTCTGGGACAACGCGTCCGTTTCGATGTGCCCGAAAAGTACCGGAAGTTCTCTAAAAGCATCACCGCATTCTACGAAATCAGCACATGCGATTTATACGTTGTCAGTGCGTTCAACAACAGTTATTTGAAACCCGATGACTATCTGAGACTATCATTTGGATTGAAATTTCAGATATTCTAATCAAATCATGAGGATGTTTCTCTATTTTTTCACTATTTTGGGCATTTATTATGATAAATTTCAAAAATAACAACATAGAGAAACATGAAACAAGAAGAAGAAAAATCGGTTGGATTGCCCGATAACGCGTTCCGACCTCTGAAACCAGGGGAACAATATCACCCCATCATGTCACCAAACAAAAAATATCCCGAAGTAAACCTATGGTCTGTGCTATGGGGTATCGCCATGGCGGTATTATTCTCGGCGGCCGCAGCTTACCTGGGATTAAAAGTGGGACAGGTTTTGAAGCCGCCATCCCTATCGCCATCATCGCCGTAGGTGTATCGGGAGCCGCCAAGCGTAAAAACGCGTTAGGTGAGAATGTCATCATCCAATCCATCGGTGCCTGTTCGGGAGTCATAGTGGCAGGAGCCATCTTCACATTGCCCGCCCTTTATATATTGCAGGACAAATACCCCGAAATGACAGTCAACTTCTTTCAGATGTTTGTCAGCTCACTGCTGGGAGGTATTTTGGGGATCCTGTTCCTCATCCCCTTCCGTAAATATTTCGTCAGCGACAAACATGGCGAATATCCCTTCCCCGAAGCCACTGCCAGTACGCAAGTGCTTGTTTCCGGCGAGAAAGGCGGAAGCCAGGCAAAGCCATTGCTTTTTGCAGGACTAATAGGAGGTCTGTACGATTTCATTGTAGCCACATTCGGCTGGTGGAATGAAAACTTCACCACCCGCGTATGCGGCTGGGGTGAGATGGTTGCCGAAAAAGCCAAACTGGTGATGAAAATAAACACCGGTGCAGCAGTATTAGGCCTAGGCTATATTGTCGGCTTGAAATACGCGGCTATCATTTGTGCCGGTTCATTGGTGGTATGGCTGGTTATTGTTCCAGGTATGGCCCTGTTGTTCGGCGACCAAGTGCTGAATGCATGGAATCCGGCCTTGACACAAACCATCAGCGAAATGTCACCCGAAGTTATATTCAAGGAATATGCCAAAAGTATCGGTATTGGTGGTATCGCCATGGCCGGTGTGATCGGTATCGTGCGCTCATGGGGCATTATAAAGAGTGCTGTGGGACTGGCCGCCAAAGAGATGGGCGGCAAGAAGGTGGAAGCAAACGTCATCCGCACGCAGAAAGACCTTTCCATGAAAATAATCGCCTTCGGGTCCATCTTCACCATCCTGCTGATCTTACTGTTCTTCTTTTTTGATGTGATGCATGGAAATGTATTACACAGCATTGTAGCCATCCTGCTCGTAGCCGGCATTGCATTCCTGTTCACCACCGTAGCAGCCAACGCTATCGCCATAGTCGGCACTAACCTGTATCGGGAATGACACTGATGACACTGATACTTGCCTCAGTAGTAATGGTTGCCGTTGGACTGAAAGGTGCTACCGGCATGGTTGCTGCACTGGTTATGGGTGGTGTGGTTTGTACGGCACTCTCTATGGCAGGCGGATTCATCACAGACTTGAAAATAGGTTACTGGCTGGGCAGTACTCCTGCCAAACAGGAAACATGGAAATTCCTCGGCACACTAGTATCGGCAGCAACTGTGGGCGGCGTCATCATGATCCTGAACAAGACCTACGGCTTCTCCACCGGCGCATTGGCAGCTCCGCAGGCCAACGCGATGGCAGCCGTAATAGACCCGCTGATGAACGGTGTAGGCGCTCCCTGGCTGCTTTACGGAATAGGCGCTGTGCTGGCATTGGTGCTGACCTACTTCAAAGTACCCGCACTGGCTTTTGCGCTGGGTATGTTCATTCCACTGGAATTGAACCTGCCGTTGCTGGTAGGTGGAGCGGTGAACTGGTATGTCACTACCCGCAGCAAAGACGAGGCAGTGAATGCCGAACGTGGCGAGAAGGGAACTTTGCTGGCATCCGGATTCATAGCCGGAGGCGCATTGATGGGGGTTGTCAGTGCCGCCATGCGCTTTGGCGGTATCAATCTGATCAACGAAGAATGGCTGAGCAACCCGTTGAGCGAAGTGCTGTCAATGGCCGCCTATATCCTCCTGATCATATGGCTGGTTAAAGCCAGTATGCATATAAAGAAAAAATAACCCTTTTTCAAATACCGTGAAAATAAAAGCTATATGAAACGAATCTTACTAATGAGTTTACTTGCAATCTCTACCGCATTATCTGCCCAGAAACCTGTAGAGTTGGAATTATGGCCCGATGGCGCCCCCAACTCCAACGGCATCACCACTCCCGAGCAGAAATTAGAGAACAACCGGATTTCCAATGTCAGTGAGCCTACCCTTACCATTTATCCGGCAGCCAAACCGAACGGACTGGCTGTCGTGCTTGTCCCGGAGGGGGATACATACGCCTGGCAATGAATCACGAAGGGCACGATATGGCAGACTGGTTCAACGCACAAGGCATCACATACGCCGTATTGAAATACCGTATGCCAAACGGACACCATGATGTACCGTTGAGCGACGCCCATCAGGCTATCCGGCTGATGAGAGAACACGCCAACGAATGGCATATTCAAAAAGTGGGTATCATGGGGGCCTCTGCGGGCGGACATCTGGCCAGTACGGCAGCCACCCACTATACAGCCGGAACGCGTCCGGATTTTCAGATCCTGTTTTATCCCGTCATAAGCATGGATCTGTCCAACTGCCATAAGGGCTCACGTGACAATCTTTTAGGGAAAAGCCCGTCAGAAGAGCTAGTGAGACTTTACTCCAATGAACTGCAAGTAACAGGCGACACTCCTCCCGCCTTCATCATGCATAGCAGCGATGACGGAGCTGTACCCGTCAGCAACAGCGTGAGCTATTACCTGGCGCTGGTAAAGAATAAGTCCCTGCTTCCCTCCACACCTATCCTATCGGCGGCCACGGCTGGGGTTTCCGCGACAGCTTTACCTATAAGCGCCAATGGACGGGAGAATTAGAAAAATGGCTGAGAGAAATACTGTAAAAAAGCAAGGAGATCTGGCAAAACAAAAATGACTGCTCCGAAAAGTTACAGATAGTAATTATAACACTTATTCATTGGCCATTACCTGTCACAGGTGTGGTATAAACGTATTTGAATACCTATGCGACATTATAGACCGTTGTGCCGCATGGTTTCCCAATACCTCTATAGAAAAATATCGTGATTTACTTCCGGGCAAATGGAAGCAGACACAAAAATAGCCGCCCCAAAATCTGGACGGCTATCTTTTTATAGCTTATACGCTATCGCCGGGAAATGGTTGTAACCAATACAGAGTTTGATGCGACCCTTTCTTTAGTCTTTTAGGATGCTCAAATTATAAATTCATATTTCCAAAAACTGGATTTTGACACACCCACTTTCTATTTCCGATAAACACCTGCATCTTTATCTGCAGAAGACAAAAAACAGGCATTCGTTTCTCTTTCGCTTATTTTCTTGCGCCAAGTTGAATATCCAAATGATACAAAGCCACATCACCACCCAGCTTGATCTTGTCCAAAATACCCTGAACGGTAGCTTCCTCTTCTACCTGCTCGCGTACAAATCCCCACAAGAAATCCTGAGAAGCCTTGTCCTTTTCAGCAGAAGCAACATCTACCAGTTTGTCAATCAATTCGGAAACATGGCATTCATGCTTGTATACATGCTCGAACACATCCAGCGGAGAAGCCCATTCCTGAGGAACAGCATCCACAGCCCCCACCTTGCTTGTCCGCCACGTTTCATCACATATTGCGCCAACACATCAGCATGATCACTCTCCTCATGAGCCTGCGCTTCATCCATGAAGCAAAACCTTCATAGCCTTCGCAGCGAAGAAATAAGACATGGAAAGATAAAGATTGGCCGACCACATTTCGGCTACAATCTGAGCATTAATTGCTTCTTGTAATTTTTGTGAAATCATAATTTTTATTTTTAGTTAAATTGTAACTGTTGCAAATATATAATTTTTCTAGCGATTAACACTATGTCCGTTTCACCTTTTTATAAAAATTATATTTTATCTCATCCAAGTCTTTGCGATTCAAAAGAAAAGTCTTACCTTTGCACCCGCTAATACGGGTTATTAGCATTAATTCAAATCATTAATTATAAAAACATTATTTAGAAATGGCAACTAAAATCAGATTGCAAAGAAACGGACGCAAAAGCTATGCGTTTTATTCAATCGTTATCGCAGACGTAAGAGCTCCACGTGATGGTAAATTTACTGAAAAATTGGTACTTACAACCCTAATACCAATCCTGCCACAGTAGATTTGAATTTTGAACGCGCACTTCATTGGGTAATGTGCGGTGCACAGCCTACTGACACAGTACGTAACATCTTGTCAAAAGAAGGTGTTTACATGAAAAGCACTTGCTGGGCGGTGTTGCCAAAGGCGCATTCACAGAAGCAGAAGCTGAAGCTAAATTCGAAGCTTGGAAGAACAACAAACAATCTGGTCTGGCTACTTTGAAGGCTAAACTGGATGAAGCAAAGAAAGCTGAAGCAAAAGCTCGTTTGGAAGCTGAAAAGAAAGTAAATGAAGAAATTGCCAAGAAAGTAGCTGAGAAGAAAGCTGCTGAAGCCGCTGCCAAAGCTGAAGCAGAAGCCGCTAACGCTCCTGCTGAAGAAGCACCTGCTGCTGAAGCTACTGAAGCTCCTGCTGAAGCATAATTCAATTTTACTTCAAAAAGAACAGCTCCTCTGATCTATATCGGAGGAGTTTTTTTATGCTCTTATCCGAGGAATCAAAGGGAGTTTATCTCATCTTCCGAAAGTCCGGTAACTTTTGCGATTTCAGCTATGGAAAGCCCGGCATTCTTCAAATTTCCTGCAATAGCTTTGGCTTCATCCATTCACCTTCTGCAATGCCTTTCTGAATAGCTGTATTAATCACATTGTTCCAATCTCTATATACTTTCAAACTCTCCTCATAGGCATAAAGGTTCTCTTTTGAGAACTGAGCAATTTCGGCAGCCTCAAACAGCCGGTTGAACACACGTTCTTGAAGGGAAGTAGGACGTTCCATCAAACGGGCCAGATTCTTGAGCACAAACATCCATTTATCAAACAACGTATCCAACTCCTGCTCGGTTTTATGGAATTTAGGCATTTCCAGATACACAAAAGTCAGTTTGTCAAAAAACACTTCATGAGTAGTTGTATCCATCAGCTTCACTTCATGGCGGAAGCCGGAAGACGAAACATCATCCAAGGCAAAATTCAAGATACCGATCACATACACTGCTTTCAGTTCATAGTTCCAGATTTCCCCTTTAATAGCCTGTTCCCTGATAGGATAGGTAGCATAATAAATACTCCGGTCCTTGAAAAACTGTTGCTCCCCTCTCTGCATTTCTATCAGAATCTTTTCTCCTTTTTCATTTTCACAATAGACATCAAAGACAGCCCGGCGGTCAGTCTCTTTGCTGCCCAGATGCTCTGTATTCAAGTAGATGACATCCTCAATGACCTGCTTGCCATCGAACAAGGCATTCAAGAAGCCAATAAGAATCTCTTTGTTCAAGTCGGTTCCAAACAATAATTTGAATGCAAAGTCCGTATAGGGATTTACATATCTTTCACGCAATCCTTCACTACACATAAGCGTTTGATATTTAAAAGTTATTTTAATTCTGTTGAAAGCAGTTCAATACAAAGGAACGAAAAAAAGCGGATTTCAAGAAAGTTATCTGCTAATAAATTGTTAATGTTCCAATATGTCACTCACCTCTATAGGGAGAAAGCATTTATACAAAGACGGGAATAACTGTATAAAGAGTTTCGTAATAAAAAGAAAAAAGGACTGTCCTGCCGGTTAACTCCTTATGTTTTTAACTTACAGCCTGTAAATATTCAAAGAAATATCATGCAACAGGCTTTGAGGTCGCTACTTTTCTACCCTCTAACGATGAGTCACATCCTTTACTTATAAACTGTAAGCAACAATAAAGGGGCTGTCATTCACGACCAGCCCCTTTATTTATCTTCAAATTTAAAACCTTATTTTGTTACTTCAGGCTCACCTTGCAGTTCAAATTTAGCATTTCCTAAACCTTTAAAAGTATAAGTATAAGTAAATGTTTCAAGCCCATTATACACTTTTGCAGAAATGACATAGAAACAATCAACCCACTTACTTGCGCGCCGGCTGTAGGATACTCTGTTGCCAAGATCAATTCAATACCCTCCTGAACCATAGACAACAAATAAGCCTCAGCCTCTTTATCATCTGCCGGCACCACCCATCGGGGTCATTCGAACGGCGTTTAGCCAACTGGATATTGAAGTTTACATAATAAGAGCTGCCACCGAACCAGTATTCCGAGTTTCCATATTTGGCATCCATATACCCAGCATCTTTATTCGCTTTCACCCAATTTTCCAAAATCAAATAATCTTCGGAAGCCAATGATTTCGTTACCGTCGGATCAAACAACCACTCGGTTCCATTATGTACAAAATTCACTTTTTCTTTCAGTTCAATATTGTTATTCAGAACCCATGTACTCCTTGAACAAATACTCGTCCACCTCAATCGTCGTTACCTTATTATAATATTTGTACATGACGGCTTTTGAATCCCCTTCCTGGCATATGGAAATTTCTGAGCCAGGAACTGGGGCAGATAATTCTCCGGAGCATCCGAAGTGCTGAAGTTATCATGACTGCCCGGGCTTCCCATAGCGTCATAATCGGCAGGAGCCACTACAACCAATCTGCTATCTTCTTTAACCTTCCAATCCGTTCCGTCAACTGATACAATGCATTATAAGGCTTTTCATTCGTCGGAGCCAATACAGCCGATGAAATACTTACATTATCGAGCTGAACAGTAGTGGTTTTCGCCTTGGGCCCCTCGCTACATAGCGGAACGCAACATAAACGCTTTTACCATTGTATGCCTCCAGACCGGCTTTCCCTACATTCACAAAATTATCGTTGTAGCCGTTGGCAGGCCCTTCAGGGAAAGTGAACTGGTCTTTCACGCTAGTCCACTGTGCCATATCAATCGAACCATTTCCCGCATATGTATCGGAAACCAATACATCCAGACAATCTGCATTATAGTATCCGAACTTTATGTCGAAAGACAGTCCGGCATCTTTGCTCGTCACTGCTACTGCCGGAGAAATGAACCAAGTATCCACTTCACCCTCAAAATTGTTGGCCGAGAATTGTGCATAACCATTATTGCTATAGATCTTTCCCTGCCATTTTTTATCACCTTTCAATGTCACCTGCTCCCAGCCTTCCAATACGATATCTTTGTCTTTTTCAACCGTTTCAAAGTCCTGAGAGTACAAATCCTCACCTGTAAATTCAGGGTCAACATCGTCATATTTGTAATCCACCAGCACAAGATCACCTTTTGCCGCATCCTTATACTGACCGGCCAGCCACCCGGGCAATACGGTAGCTGGAGCATGTGCCGGAGCCAGGAACTTCACGGGAGAGCCTTCACCCCACAAAGCCTCATAATCCTTATCACCCAAAGAAGTATTAGTCACTGTCCTATACTCCAGTACGTAATCGGAAGGAGTATTCTGATAGTTATAGGTCACTCCTACCGAAGAACCTTTCCCCCATGAAGGCAGCATCTTCGCGATGATGGAAGGAACATACTTCTCAGCCGATGCAAACTCGTTCAGAGCCTTATCCGTCTTGACGGCATTCGCCAAGCTTTTCAGCATCCGAAGTGGCAGCCTTCGCCGCTGCAGAGCTGATCGTTTCGTAATCGGCATCAGTCAGTACATATTCCGCCATCGTCTGGGTGTTCGTTGTACCTTCCGCATCGATTTCATTATAAATATCGTCCATGGGATCACATGCCGCAGCAAAGAATCCCAACAAAGACCATGCAATTAAATTATATTTTAACTTCATATTTATTGACTATTTTAGAGATTAAAAGATTACTTTAAAACCGGCAGACCATGTAGTACCGAAGCCATAATATACCAATGCAGTTTTCCAGTCATGGTTCGTACCGTCCTTAGCATCGGCTATATATTCCGTATTAGTCAAATTATATACATTACTGTATACGATGGCACGGATATCTTTGGTAATATTGAAACGATAGTTCATGCCCAAATCAATCGTACCATAATCTGGCAACTTCCAGGAGTCAATACCGGCATCCGCTTCATTCACCCGGTTCTGAGGATCGAAGTCTGCATAGTTCTTGCCGAAGAAGTTGTAGTCGGCCGAGATTTTAAACCTTTGAACGGTTCCCAAGAAGCGCTCAATGCGGAAGTGAGCTGTGCGGAGTTACCCACATGGACATCTTTCAGATAAGCGTCGTATGTTCCGATAGGATTATTCGCTTCATCATACATAGTGAAGTGAATATCATCTTTCCATTTCCAATCGCCTAAAGAGAACATACCTTTCAATTCAAAGGACTTGACAGGACGGTAAGTCGCTTCCAGCTCCACACCCATGTGAACAGCGTCCAAGCCTGTAAGGTTGGCATATTCCTGACCGATCTTACGGCGCAAGGACTTATCCATCCATTGAGTGTAATAACCATTCAATGCAATATTGACCTGTTCCGTGCTAATCCATAACCCAATTCAAACGTAGTAATTTTTTCGTAGGTACATCCTTTTCGGGAGCTGCCGTATTGCTTGCAAAGACAGAGTTGAAGAAAGGCGCGCGGGTAAAATATCCTGCATTGACAAATACATTGTGGTTGTCATTGAACTTATAGTTAAAACCACCCTCACGCTCCAAGGCAGGAAATTCTGAAGGCTGGACACTCTGTCCAGTTTATCCGCACCCGTGGCAGAGTATCTTGAATCCGTACCACCACGGTCATCATATCTATAAGCCTCTTCAGTCAATGATGCCGACAGGAATCCCGACCACTTGTCGGTATTATATTCAGCCTGTGCAAAAACACCACCCCAGAATATCTCCCCAATGCTATAGTAATTGAACTTGTCACCCACTTTCAGCAACTGGTTCTTGGTTTGGAATGCCAGCGGCGAGGTCTGCAGATAGAACTCACCACCCAGCAAATCATCAATTTCCTCTGTATGATACCCTTTATAGTAACGTAAGTCAACACCTCCCGTAAGAGTCAGGTTCTCAGTCAGATGATTCTTATAGGAACTCAGCATGCCATACCAGTCATGGTCATTGACAGCATTGGTAAAAATCACCTGCGACCCGTTTTGAGAAGCCGCATTGGCAGCCATAGCACGTTCGTAGTCGAACAAACCGTCCGGAGTCATCATGCACCATCCTTGGGACGGCCGGTATTGTTATCAATAGTCAGCCAATTACTCATCGCGCCACGTGCACGGCGTCCGCCGCCTGTAGCCATTGAGCCGTATAGAGAAGTGGTCAGTGTCGATTTATCGTCGATAGTCCAGTAATGATTCAAAGAAACCTGAGGCTTATGATAATAATTATAGCCATAACCGCTACCTACCGCTTCACCGTTGATATAACCATATCCGTTATTGAAACGTCCGCCATCGGGACTATTCTTGTAATCCTCGATATAGTGCATGGTCGAGCGCTGGTTGTGCCACTGAGGAGCTCCAAAAGCTGTCAATGACAATTTATGATGATCGTTGATTACCTTCGAGATATTTCCAAAGTAAGTCCATCCTTCATAATTGGTACCTTTCACGTAACCATCTCCCGTATTCAGCGCCCCCATGAATGTAATAGCCCATCCGTTGTCCATCAGTCCGGTAGAGAAAGAAACCGAATACTTGCGGAAACCATCGTTACCAATACCGAAATAAGCTTGATCCACCTTTTTGGGCTTCGGTACTTTTAGTAACCATATTCATGTTCCTCCCACAGAAGAAATACCTAATGCTGACGCACCCAAACCACGCTGTACCTGAATAAACTGGCTTACATCAGACAAACCAGACCAGTTTGACCAATAAACCTTACCATTTTCCATACCATTAATAGGTACACCATTAATCAGAATACCCAAATTAGAAGAGTCGAAACCACGCATGTTAATACGTGAATCTCCATAACCTCCACTTTCACGGGTAACATATACAGAAGGAGTGGATTTCAACAACTCCGGAAACTCCAGGTTACCTACTTTCTCCTCAATCTGTGCCAACTTGACATTTGAATCAGGAATCGGAGTCTGACGGTCGCTCTTAATAATTG
>ENA-OQHP01000240-OQHP01000240.1-human-gut-metagenome-genome-assembly--contig:-NODE-240-length-18280-cov-1.518151_pt1 | contig 18280 bp, 20 predicted proteins | sample MGYA00242563_ERZ504717 | MGnify/ENA primary metagenome ERZ504717 (study PRJEB26092, sample SAMD00036212) | human gut metagenome | host: Homo sapiens | study: EMG produced TPA metagenomics assembly of... | reverse complement strand
TGCTGCCCGCATTCCTGTTTATTTTCTGCAAGCTTCTTAAGTTCTACGCACAATTCATGCTCTTTCTTCTCTAATTTTTCTTGATAGCTGCCACGAACCTGTTCCATCTTTTGAGTATATTCCTGATACATCCGAACGCTATCTGCAAATTCCTGCCTTTTTGTTCGAATCGCTTTTACTTCCTCATAATGACTCAGAAATTGTTTATATATACCTTGATTCGGCAGATAATCTTCTTCCAAATATTTGTGGATATGCTTCATGTTCGTGAGGATATTGCTCATATTATTCGCTTTTCCACCTTCAAGTGAAAATACTCCCCAAAACTTTCTTCTCCCGGAACAGATTCTTTTACCAGTTCCTCTCTTTTCTTCCCGTTCTCATCTTCCAGCCACTCTACCGACACCTTCGCATTCGATATCTCACAAAAATAGTCCGCTTCTTTCAGTTCATTGATTAGAAAATTGTCAATCTCCTTACTCAACGGAAGTTCGTTCACAATATTTTGAACCGCACCATTATTCGAACTTGCAACCACGATATTATTTTCGATAATATGTTCCGGGATCTCTCCAATCGATGCATGATTAAAATAAATTGTTTTCTCTGTTCCTTTGATAAAATGGTCCGAAAGTTTCGCAATACTATACGCCTGCTGTACCACTAACTGCGCAAATATGTCCTTCAAAAGCGTCGTTTTTCCGGTTCCAGGCGGACCGTTGACACTTCTCATCTGATTGTTGTCAAAGCCGATGGATAAGTTTACCGCAACTTGCTGCATCAGAGAAAGCGCATATGTCGTATTGCTTGGAAACCTTCCCAGGGGATAATTCTTCGGCTGCAGAATTTGTTCAAACAGATGCGGATGAAAATTCACTGAATCTTTTTTGCTGTCAAGGTTCATGCGCTCCTTTTTATTTCCATACAAATAAGCATTCAAATTAACCGTTTCGATTTTTTTTGCTTTTTCCAGATCATCGATGAAAAAAGAATGCAGATTCGTCGCTTCAGTCTCGATATTTCCCAAAATCTTCATCCGGCAATTTATTATATTAACCTCATGTCGCAGGAGTTCCTTTTGCATCGCAGCATTAAACTTCGCCGAATCCCCTGCTGTCTCATCAAAATCCTGAGCAAGCTGATTTTTAAAATCTTTCTCAATTCCCGAAACTCTTTCTCATAGGGAACTTTTTTGAATTTCCGTATGTAAGCACTTTCTGTAAAGAATGTCATATCCTCCAGAAAATTAAGATTCTTATCGAAATACAGCGCAAAACTGAACTTGTCTCCGAAACGAATATCCTCATCCGTCGCTTCCAAACCATACTCTGCATGAAGTATGTCCACAACTTCCTGAAATTTAAAAATATCAAAATAGACAACGACTCCTCCTTTTTGCCGTCGATTCCATTTCTTTTTCTCAATTTTATGCAGAAACAGAGAATAGAAATCCTGTTCCTGCAAATCATTCAGAGTGAGAATAGCCTTATCATTCAAACCGATGTCTCCCTCCGATAAATGTTCCACCATTATCCATGATTCTAAAACTTATTTTTTTCTATCATTTATGAACAAAACTCCTTCGTATCTGTTTGAACTCTCTATCTATCTTCCGATACGTATTCACGTTTCTTCAAATGTAAAATTATGTCCCACTAACCAAAACTAACAAAGGGACTTAAAGAACCAAGTCAAAGAAAAAGGATTCTCCTATTTCTACGATATCGTCATATCATCCGAAAATGTTCCAGTGCCTCCCTTATAGCCGCTTCTTTCCCTGGCGGACACTTCGGCTGTCTAGAGTTTTCCAATTTTGACAGGTTATAATTTGCCCTCTCAATAATGCCGCATTTCTGCTTCACCTGTGCGATATACAAGTTGCTAACTTTCAATCCGCTTTGCTTTAGAAACATAATCCTTGACTTCCTCATAGGTCGCTTTACTCTCCGCCGCCATCAAATCAAGCTCATCCATCTCTAATTCCACATTGATATGCTTCAACTTATTTGATTTAAGTTTGGAAAGCAACACGATACTTTCCACATGCACACTCTGTGGGAACTGATCCACCCTCTGCACACCGTAATCTCATACCCATTCGCACACAGATACTTCAGATCTCTCGCCAATGTCGCACTGTCACAGCTTACATACACAACCTTCTCCGGCTGCATCTTCACGATCGTCTCCAGCAGTGTCTCGTCACAACCCTTTCTCGGTGGATCCACTACGATCACGTCTGCATGAGCTGTCTCACCATTATGCTCTCGCTCATACTCTGCATAATATTCCGGCAGAACTTCTTCTGCCTTCCCAACGAAAAATTCTGCGTTATCAATCGCATTGATCTTTGCATTTTCTTTGGCATCATCGATTGCCTGTGGCACGATCTCAACTCCGTAAACCTGTTTTGCCTTCTGAGCAAGGAAGAGGGAAATCGTTCCGATTCCGCAGTACAGATCCCACACGGTTTCATCACCTTTGAGGTCTGCATACTCAAGTGCAAGTCCGTATAGTTTCTCTGTCTGTACCGGATTCACCTGATAGAATGATAATGGAGAAATCTGATATTTTACATTTCCGATATAATCTGTAATATATCCCTGTCCCCAGAGAATTTCATAGGAATCTCCCATGATCACATTATCTCTTCGTGTATTCGGGCTGATCGTGATACTTGTCATGCCTTCAATCTGAATAAGCTTTTCAATCAGCCGATCTGCTTTCGGAAGTTTCTTTCCGTTGACCACAAGGCAGACCATAATCTCTTTTGTCTTGAAGCCATAGCGGATCAATGCATGCCGGATCAGACCTTTTCCAGTCTTCTCGTCATACGATTTGATCTTGTTTTCACGCATATATTGTAAAATAATCTCGAGTATTTCTCGGTTCTGATCTACGCCAAGAGCGCAATCTGTGTTTGCAATAATATCATGTGTTCTTCCGGCATAGAACCCCGTGATCGGATTACCTTCTTTGTCTGTTCCAAATGGAAACTGTGCTTTATTACGATAACTAAACGGATGCTCCATTCCAACAACCGACTGCATCACAGCTTCAATCTGCTCTTTTGTAAAGCCACCAATTCGTTCCAGATTTCCGCGGATCTTCTGATCTTTAAACACAAGCTGACGATCATAAGACATTTCCTGAATCTGGCAGCCTCCGCATCTTCTGGCAAATGCACACTTTGGTTCTACGCGATATTCTGACGGTGTGATGACTTTCATTAATCTGGCATAGCCATAATTCTTCTTTGCCTTCATGACTTTCGCTTCAACCACATCACCGATCACTGCGTCTTTGATAAAGAGCGTGTAACCATCCACATGGCCAATTCCTTCCCCGCTCACTCCGATATCTGTTATTTCAACTGTTACAATATCATTCTTATTCATACTTTTCTCTCTTCTATTTACTCTTAATTATACAAATAGCCACTGCTCACATAGAATCTGCAAACAGTGACACTTGTTGTTCTCATTGTTAAATTTAATCCTCAGATGCTCTTCTTAAGTTAGACTCGAACAGACGGTTATATCCCAGCCAGTCTGTTCCTGTTTTTCCTTTGAACAGTTCTGTCAATGTCTGAAGCTTTGCATCTGTTGAATCTGCCATGTTCAGTGCAACTGCCTCTGCCAGTGCCGGTTTCTTTGGAGAACCGTATTCCAATTCCCCATGATGTGCAACGATACAATGCTTTAGCTCATGTGCAAGCTTCTCCGGAAATCCTGGAATGGAACGGATTGCATCATTGATCATCTCAACACCGATCACGATATGTCCGATCAGCTGTCCCTCATCTGTATAATCATTATCCGGAAAATCAGAAAGTTCTTTCACTTTTCCAATATCATGGAGAATTGCAGAACTAAGGAGCAGATCTCTATTCAAAATAGAGTAGCTTGTTGCAAAATAATCACACATACGAGTTACACTGAGTGTATGTTCAAGCAATCCCCCGGAAAATCCGTGATGTACTGTCTTCGCTGCGGAATGTGCCTTGAATTTTTTGATAAATGCTTCATCTTTTATATAGTAGAATTCCAACACCTGTCTTAAATATTTGTTAGAGATCTGACGAATATAAGCTGTCAGCTCCTCGTACATTCCATCAACACTTTTCTCTGTTGTCGGCATATAATCTGCCGGATTGTATTCTCCCTCTTCCGCCTTTCTGATCTGACGGATGTTCAACTGAAGATTTCCGTTATAATTGATCACATCTCCAAAAACTTCAATAAAGTCCTTCTCATCATAATCTGCGATTCCCTGGGAGTTCGGATCCCATACTTTTCCATCTAATGTTCCTGTCTTATCCTGAAGGATCAGATTATCATACGGCTTTCCATTTCTTGTCTCTGCGGAACGTTTTCCTTTACAAAGATATACATTCCTGATTGTTTCTCCCTCGCATAATCCATCTATAAATCTCATTTTCTGCCTCTTTCACTTGTTATTCTTTACTTTCAATCGTAACATCAATTTAATATCTACATATCCTTCAGATCCTCGGCGTTTCCCTTCCACTTTGATCTGATCTCCTACTTTCAGTGTCAACATCAGTTTACGGTAAGCACTCATGCTTACAATTTTCTCTCCATTCACAGAACAGATCACATCTCCACTCTGTATACCCGCTGCCATTGCAGGTGAATCTGCTGCCACGTCAATCACATAGATTCCTGACGGCATGCCTCTTCTTTCTGAATTCCACTTGTCACTGCTGTTCCTGACACACCGATATATGGTACACTTGCACCGTTCGCTAACAGCTGGATAACCAACTTCAGATCTGAAATCGCATAAGCATTCGCAGTACGTACTCCCCGGTCTTTCCAAATATCAGAAGAAATCATTCCGATCACTTCTCCATCCAGATTGAATAAAATACCCGTTCCTTCGGATGCACTGCTCATATCGGTCGCAATCACACTATACTCTCCGTCGCGTCCGATTTCTTTATAGTTTGACGAACTGACAATTCCGTAACCGCTTCCTCCAGCATAGCCGAAAATATTTCCCAGTGCGAATATAACATCACCCTGTTCTGTCAGATTTGAATTGCCAAGTGATGCTACACTTGAAGCACTCCATGTGGCATCTGAAAGGCTCTTTTTATCTACCGCAAATATTGCAAATCCACTATTTTTATCCTTTTTTTTCAGGCTTGCCTTATATTCTGATTTATCTGAAAATGTAACGCACCACTCTTTTGCATCTTCGCAGATCGAAGCATAGGACAAAATCAGTATCTCCTGTCCGTTATCTGCAACGATCACACCAGATACGCTCTCATCAATTCCGGTCGCTTCTGCATTCCAGTTCTCCTGTTCTGCCCCCTTCGCAACAGATACCACACTCTTCTTCGCTGTCAGTGCTTTCTCATATGCTTTGGACATCATCTGTACATAACTGATCTCCTGCTGATCCTGCACGTCATTCTGCTCTGTCGTGTCGTCACCTTCTGCTGAATCTTCCTCTGATTGATCGTCCTCCTGGATTGTCACAACTTGTGTCTTTTCAGGAAATAAATGCTGTGCAAGTGGACGCAATGCAAAGAATCCCAAGCATGCAAAGCCTCCTAAAACCAGTCCGCATATTGCAATCCAGATGAGCTGTTTCATTCCTTGCTGTCTGCTGATCTTCTTTGGTTTTATCGTCTCTTCGAGAAATGCAAAAGATTCCTTTTTCTCTGACTGATCTAAATTTTTCCCGTCAGGACCCTCTTCCGGAACCTGACCATTACTTTTCTTTTCTGACATTGACATGAACCTCATTCGTGACTGTTCACTTCCGTGTCAATTACAAAATCAACCGACACGGACATTTCCATTACTTAGTATAACTGATTCATATAGATTGTTCAATATCTATAAAAGCCTTCTATTTAGTGAAATAATAAGGTACAATAAGACTCGGAAATAGTTATCGTTCACATGTATTGTGAACAGCTACATGATTAAAAAATTAGTATTAAGTTGAAATGACAGAGGAACATAAATGAATCAAAAAACATTATTTAAACTGGAATATGATAAGATCATTGCTCTTCTTGAAAAGGAAGCGACATCTTTCCGCGGAGGACAGCTCTGCCGTCGTTTGAAGCCAATGACCGACCTGCATAAGATCAACACTTATCAGGAACAGACTGCTGCCGCTTATACACGAATCGTGCAAAAGGGACGTATTTCGTTTGGTGACGCTGCACCGGTTGAAGAGTCCATGAAACGTCTGGAGATTGGCGGCTCACTCAGCAGCACAGAACTTCTCCGTATTTCCCGCCTGCTTGTAAATGCAGCCAGGGTAAAAGGCCTACGGAAGACATGATACACAAGAGGACGCTTGCGACTGCCTGGATGAATATTTTAACCTGCTTGAACCACTGACACCACTCTCAAATGAAATCGACCGCTGTATTATCGGCGAAGATGAATACAGTGATGATGCCAGTTCCACACTGAAGCAGATTCGTCGAAGCATTAATAACATCAATGACAAAGTACACGCCACTTAACTACACTGGTCAACGGTTCCCTTCGCACTTATCTGCAGGATGCAATCATTACCATGCGTGGAGACCGCTATTGTGTACCTGTCAAAGCGGAATATCGTGGACAGGTACAAGGACTCATTCACGATCAGTCTTCAACAGGTTCTACTCTTTTTATTGAACCTATGGCAATCGTAAAACTGAACAATGACTTAAAAGAACTTTATGCAAAGGAACAGGAAGAGATTCAGGTGATTCTTGCAAATCTAAGTGAAGAAGCCGCACAATATATCGAGGAAATCCGTGTGGATTACCGTTCTCTGACGGATCTTGACTTCATTTTTGCACGAGGTGCTCTGGCAATATCCATGCGCGCCAGCCGGCCGCTTCTGAATGAAGAGGGACGCATCCGTATCCGTGAGGGACGTCACCCACTGCTCGATCCGAAAAAGTTGTTCCGATCACCGTGACACTTGGGGAAGACTTCACACTGCTGATCATCACAGGACCAAATACCGGCGGTAAAACTGTTTCTTTGAAAACGGTCGGCTTATTCTGTCTGATGGGACAGTCCGGACTTCACATTCCTGCCGGAGACCGCAGTGAACTGGCTGTATTCCATCAGATTTATGCAGATATCGGAGATGAGCAGAGTATTGAGCAGAGCCTTAGTACATTCTCTTCTCATATGACCAATATTGTCTCTTTCCTTAAGAAAGTAGATGAACGTTCGCTAGTTCTCTTTGATGAACTTGGAGCCGGTACAGATCCGACGGAAGGTGCCGCACTTGCAATTTCTATTCTGTCCCATCTTCACCAGAGAGGAATCCGTACAATGGCTACCACACACTACAGCGAGTTAAAAGTCTATGCACTTTCCACTCCGGGTGTGGAGAATGCCTGTTGTGAATTCGATGTAGAAAGTCTTCGTCCGACTTACCGTCTGCTGATCGGTATTCCTGGTAAAAGTAATGCATTTGCGATCTCCGGGAAGTTAGGTCTGCCGGATTATATTATTGAAGATGCAAAGAAACGGCTCAGTGAACAGGACGTTTCCTTTGAAGATCTTCTCACTGATCTTGAGACAAGCAAACGGACGATTGAAAAGGAACAGGAAGAAATCGCACGATTGAAGAAAGAAGCGGAAGACCTGAAAGCCCAGGCGAAACAGCGCCAGGAGAAATTAGATGATCAGCGCGACCGCATTTTACGCGAGGCAAATGAAAAAGCAAACGCCATTCTGCGTGAAGCAAAAGAAGTTGCCGACAAGACGATCAAGGATTTCCGTAAATTCGGCAAGGAAAACATTTCTGCTGCAGAGATGGAAAAGGAACGTGAGAAGCTGCGTAAGAAGATCAAAGATACAGCATCTGCGTCTGCAATGAAAGCACAGAAACCAAAGAAAGAGCATAAAGCATCTGACTTCAAGCTCGGAGAATCCGTTAAAGTTCTCAGCATGAACCTGACAGGAACCGTAAGCTCTCTACCTGATGCCAAAGGGAATCTTACCGTACGTATGGGAATCCTCAGCTCCCAGGTCAACATCTCTGATCTGGAGATTATCGAGGAAGTCTCTCCGTATGCACCGAAGAAAATGAACCGTACTTCAAAAGGCAAAATTAAAATGGGAAAATCTCTTTCTGTCCGACCTGAGATCAATCTGCTCGGACGTACTGTTGATGAAGCCGTTGCTGAGCTGGATAAATACCTGGATGACGCAATCCTCGCTCACCTGAATACTGTCCGTGTAGTTCACGGAAAGGGAACCGGAGCACTCAGAAAGGGAATTCATGAATATCTGCGTCGTCAGAAACATGTAAAATCCTATCACCTTGCCGAATTCGGTGAAGGTGACGCTGGTGTAACAATTGTAGAACTTGGCTAATTATTTTAAACAGTTATCAACTACCTTATCATGGTTAATGGGGGGAAAAAAGAATGTTTGGAAAACAGAAAATCCTAATCGTAGATGATGATGAGAATATCGCTGAACTGATTTCTCTTTATCTCACAAAAGAATGTTTTGATACAAAATTAGTATATGATGGAGAAGATGCGCTTGCAGCTTTTGACAGCTATCAGCCAAATCTGATCCTTCTTGATCTGATGCTTCCAGGAATTGACGGGTATCAGGTTTGTCGTGAGATTCGTTCCAAAGCTGCCACACCGATTATCATGCTTTCGGCAAAAAGTGAAGTATTTGACAAAGTTCTCGGACTGGAACTCGGAGCAGATGATTATATCATGAAGCCATTGACCCTAAGGAAATGGTGGCCCGCGTAAGAGCTGTCTTGAGAAGATATCAGGTTGGACAACAGAATGATACTTCTGTTGAAAAAACAAAATGTGCAGAGTTTGACGGATTGACAATCAACCTTACAAACTACTCTGTTGTTTGTGACGGACATCCTGTTGATATGCCGCCAAAAGAATTAGAACTCCTTTACTGTCTTGCTGCATCACCGAATCAGGTATTCACAAGAGAGCAGCTCTTAGACCGTATCTGGGGCTATGAATATATCGGAGACACTCGTACCGTTGATGTTCATATTAAACGTCTGCGTGAAAAAATTAAAAGACCACCCTCACTGGAATATCAGTACTGTATGGGGAATTGTTACAAATTTGAGACAAAATAGATTTAAATCATCGATCCTGGATACTGTAAACAGCATCTGGTGACCGATGAGTACTTAGGGAGAAATTATGAAAGCAGTTCTGCATTTAAAATTTATTGTACTTTATATTATTTTCGGGTTTCTGTGTGTTTTCACAACGGCAACATTGACCACAGAACTGATCACCGAACGTCTGGAAAAAGATACTTCACAGACATTATACAGAGAAGCAACCATGATTGCAGATAATTATCTGCCTTCCTATTTTTCAAACGAATCTTCCAGCTGGGCTGTTCATTCTCAGTTGTCTGCTATGAAGACGTATCTTAATTCTTCTCTGTGGTTTGTTGAAAAAGATGGTACAATGATCACCTCTGCCAACCTGAAGGATACTACTGCACCACAATCAGTCAATAATTTTGATCCGGCCGAAATCGGGAGCAACCAGTACATGATCGGAACCTATCATAATTATTTTCAGGAAGATATGATTACTGTAATGGCTCCTGTCACACAGGGATTTTATACAAAGGGATATCTGATCATTCACAGCCCTGTCTCTCTGATCAACGAAAGATGCCGCACGCTGATGGTTCCGGTTTATATTTCTCTTGGAGTTATTTTCCTGTTGTCCTTCATCTTCCTGCTCGGGTTCCATTTCTTCGTCCATCGTCCATTGTTGCTGATCACAGAAGCTGCGAAGCAATATGCCATGGGCAATCTGGATTACGAGATTCCGGTAAACAGGCATGATGAGATCGGATATTTATCCGCATCACTGAATTTTATGGCTGCACAACTGAAGGATTCTGAATGATTATCAGAAAAAGATCGTAGCAAATGTTTCCCACGATTTCCGTTCTCCGTTGACTTCAATCAGGGGTTATGTAGAAGCAATGGCAGACGGAACAATCCCACCAGAGCTTCATGAGAATACTTAAATTATCATTCTCTTCGAAACGGAACGACTGACTGACCTGACAACGGATCTTCTTACTTTGAACGAATTTGATACAAAAGAGCTCCTGCTCAATAAAACTTCCTTTGATATTCAGGAGATGATCAAACATACTGCCCAGTCTTTCGAGGGTGTCTGTACTCAGAAGCATATATCCATTAAGCTCTTTCTACTGTCTGAACAGATTGATGTAATGGCTGACCGACGCAAAATCCAACAGGTTCTTTATAATCTTCTGGATAATGCGATCAAATTCAGTGAGAATGACTCTTCTATTACAGTAGAAGTAACAACAAAAAATGACAAAGTCTTTGTTTCTGTAAAGGATCATGGAATCGGAATCTCAAGAAAGGAAATCAATAAGATTTGGGAGCGTTTCTACAAATCAGATCTTTCCCGTGGAAAGATAAGAAAGGAACCGGACTTGGACTTTCGATCGTAAAAGAAATCATACAGGCTCACGATGAACATATCAATGTAATCAGTACGGAAGGGGTTGGCACCGAATTTATTTTTTCTTTAAGCAAAGCTTAAAGGACAACGTGAATAAAACAAAGAAAACATCAGGTTTTATACTTCATTCTGAAATTCAGAAATATAGAAGTAATAAAATCCTGATGTTTTTCTTTTGCCTGACAAGCTCTTTTCTTTTATGAAATTGTTCGATTTATTTTCAACTTATTCGTAAAGGAACGGTGTTATCGTATCGTCATTCATATTGTCTGCTGTCACCCACACATATCCTGTGTTGACCTCAGCTTCATTTCCAATCTCAAGAACTGTACGTGCCGCTGCAACTACTGTCGCATATCCCATTCCAAAAGGATTCTGCACAATAAGTCCATCCACCTTTCCATCTTTCAATGCATTGACCCTGCTCTTTTCCTGCATCAAACCCTACTAATGTAATATGTTTTTCTGAATCAAACTTGATCCAGCGTCCTAATTGCAAGCTGGGTTACTGTCTCGTTCGTAGCAATACATCCCTTTAAATCAGGATGTTTCTCCATATAATATTGAATTGCATCTTCATCACTCATCTTTGCCGCGCCATCGTTGACCTGCTGCATCTTCTCGGACAATTCATTGTCCGCTTCCTGTGCTGTCTCATTCGCACTTTCGTCTGCTGATGAAGAAGCCGCATTCGATGCTGCATCTGCAATTGTCTCGGAAGCATCACCTGTTCCTGTTGTCTCTTCCTTCTTTTCTCCTGCTTCTGCGGCTGCCAGTTCTTCTGGTGTTACCCCTACCTGTTCAGCCACAATCTGTTTCTTCAACATTTCCAGCTGATCCAGATAAATTGTCTCTGTAACAGTCACATTCGGATGATTTGCTGCAAGTTCATTTTTGATTTCTGCCTCACGCTCTTTCGCCGTATCTGATACTGTATCATGCACAAGCAGCAGAATTTCTCCACTGTCACCGATCTTCTCACAGAAATTCTTTGTTCCTGTTGTTACCGCTTCTATATTATTCGTTTTGCAAGTACTTTGGATATTCTGATAGCTGTTTCCCGAATCAAATGCTACGATCGGAATTCCATTCTCAATCGCAAGATCAAACTGGACGGAGCATGCGCTTGCATCTACACTGGAAATTGCGATCACATCCGGATAACGTGCAAGCTCTTCATCCAGAATATTCACCTGCTGATCGATATTATCATTCTCATCCGGTGCACTGTATAATACTTTTACCTTATCATTTCCTGAATAGCCCAGTGCTGTATTCAAGTCCGTTGCTGCCTGCTCTACCCCTGCCTTTACCTGATTCCAATATGGTGTTGAAGATGCCCTTCCGATTACAGAAATATAAGTTCCAGGTTCCAGATCTAGATTGTCTACCGATGCATATGCAGAAGATTGATTGCATCCAGATTCGCCTGATATACCGGTGTTTCTGTCTTATCTCCTGTAAAACCGGATCATCTGCTTTCTTTCCGCAGCCGGCTGCAAGTACCGTCATACAAAGTGCTGCCGCAATCGCTGCTCTTACATTTTCGTTTCCGCATAACCTTCTCCTTCTTTTCATTTACACAATTTTATCTCTATGTTTTCTACTTTTTAACTCTCAATCCATTATGATACACGAATCCTTGAAAAATGGAAGAGATAATTCTTAAAATCTCGTGAATTTTTGTTTTTTACTAATTTAGGATAGAAATCTTCTATTTTCCACGTTTACAAGTTCTATAAGACTAACTTATAAATTACTCAAATAAATACATCAGGAACTCTTGTATATTTCCCCATCTTGTATTAAATGAGGATAACGAAAAGGGAAAAACCTATCGTAATCCAAAAAAGGAGGGTACATACAATGGCACACGTAATTAGTGATGAATGTGTAGCTGTGGTACTTGCGAAGGCGAATGTCCAGTAGGCGCTATTTCTGAAGGAGATGGCAAATATGAGATCGATGCTGATGCTTGTGTAGATTGCGGAGCTTGTGAGGCTGCTTGTCCTACAGGCGCTATCTCTGAGACATAATTTATAAGCGCTAAGTGATCACAAAACGCAGAAATCCTGCTCATCCGATTGATTCGATTGTAGCAGGATTTCTTTTTTTGCCACAATTGACGAACGATTAGCACTCCTTTCATAATTTCTCTATGCTATAATGAATGTAGCGAAATCAGAACAGTAATCGCAATGATTCTAACAGGAGGATAGAAAATCAATGGGTGAAGTCAGATTTATGATCTCTGAAGCTGCCAAGAAGGTTCAAGTAGAATCCCATGTCTTAAGATACTGGGAAGATGAACTTCATATTCCTATCGGCCGCACAGAGATGGGACATCGATATTATACCCAGGATGATATCCAGCTCTTTTGCTGTATTAAAAAACTTAAGAATGAAGGGGTTCTGCTTCGCGATCTGAAGCCATTGATCCCAGAGTTGAAATCTACACGCCAGATAATGAGACACGCTGAAAACAAGGAAAAGAATGCCATTGCCAAAACACCCGCACCTGACCTGACATCTGAGTGCAAACCGGCCACCACCACTACTCCGGTCGAAGTCATCACAAATACCCAGCTGGAACATGTACGTTCACTCATCGGAGAGGTACTTACGGAAGTCGTTACTGAAAATAACAAAACATTAAAAAAAAGAAATCAGACTCAGGTCACCGCAGATGCAATACGTGAGATGGATTTTCGTTTTTCCAGGCCAAAAGGAAACGGCAGGAAGAAGAACATTTCCGTAAACTGGACAGCCTGATTCGCCAGCAGCAGGCGACCCGAAGAGAAACTGTGAAGAATAGTCCGGTACTGAGATTCAAAAAAGATTTACATAGCATTTCTTCGATTTCTAATTGCACACTGCACATACCGGTAGATTTATTGGATTTGTATACCGAAAAAGGACAGGCTCTCCAACAAGTGCCTGTCCTTTTCTTTTTTACATCTCCTGATCCTGCTGACGCAGCTCGTTTCCAAAACGAGTGTACTGTGGCATCCACGCAAGACGCACGGTACCGATCGGGCCGTTTCTCTGTTTTGCGATAATAATTTCTGCAATATTCTTATCTTCCGTGTCAGGATTATAATAGTCATCACGATAGATAAACATACAGACATCGGCATCCTGCTCGATTGCTCCGGACTCTCGGAGGTCTGAAAGCATCGGACGCTTATCTGTTCTCTGCTCGACCGCACGGCTCAACTGTGACAGTGCAAGCACCGGCACATTCAATTCTCTGGCAAGACCTTTCAAAGAACGGGAGATCTCGGAAATCTCCTGCTGACGGCTCTCATTCTTTCTTGAATTGCTTCCGCTCATCAACTGTAAGTAGTCGATAATGATCAGGTCAAGTCCCATCTCCAACTTGTATTTTCTACACTTTGAGCGCATCTCTGAAATCGTAATACCTGACGTATCATCAATGATCATTCTTGATGATCCTATTGTTCCGGCTCCTTCGATTAACTTCTCCCAATCCGTATCTGACAGATTACCGGTTCTTAGTATCTGTGCATCCACATGAGACTCCAATGAGAACAAACGGTTTACCAACTGCTCTTTGGACATCTCGAGACTGAAGATTGCTACTGCTTTATTCTGACGAAATGCCACATGCTGTGCGATATTCAATACGAACGCTGTCTTACCCATAGAAGGACGGGCTGCGATCAGTACAAGGTCTGAGCGCTGCAGACCGGACAACTTATAATCAAGATCAATGAATCCTGTCGGAATTCCTGTTACTGTTCCTTTTGTCTTGGACGCACGCTCAATTACATCCAATGCATTGAGTACAACCTGCTTGATCGGTACATACTCTTCTGAATTCCCTGTCTCTGCAAGTGCAAAAACCTGCTTCTGTGCATCTTCCAAAATCTCCTCTAATGGCTGATTCTGCAGATAACAGGCATTTGCTGTCTCTTCATTTACTTTGATCAGGCGACGCATGATTGATTTTTCACGTACAATTTCAGCATAGCTCTTGATATTCGCAGAAGTCTGTGTTCCCATCAGCAAATCTCTTGCAAACTCCATACTGCTGATCTCTGGCGGGACATCCTTTTCTTTCAAATATTCCTGCAAGGTGATCAGATCGACCGGTTTTCCCGCATGAAACAGTTCCACCATAGAATTAAACAAGATTCCATATGCTGTCTGATAAAATCATCCCCTGATAATATCTCGGAGGCCACCGTAATGGCCTCCTTGTTCATCAGCATCGCACCGAGCACTGCCTGCTCAGCCTCCGCACTGTGCGGAGGAATTCGTTTCATTGCTGCTTCCATATCCATAAAGATTTCGTCTCCTTATGCTTCTTCCTGTACAACTACTTTCAGCTCTGCTGTAACCTGTGGATGAAGCTTTACAGACACGTTGTGTGTTCCGAGTGTCTTGATCGCTTCTTTTAACTGGATCTTCTTTTTATCAACATTAAGATTCAACTGTGCTTTTACTTCCTCTGCAATCTCTTTGCTTGATACAGAACCGAAGTTCTTCCGCCTTCTCCAACTTTGATGTGTGTTACAATTTTAGCTTCTGCGATCTTAGCTGCAAGCTCTTTCGCTGCCTCCAGGTTCTCCTCCGCAACTTTTTTCTCGTTATTCTTCTGAAGCTTCAGATCATTCAGATTCTTTCCTGTTGCTTCCAGTCCAAGCTTCTTTGGAATGATAAAGTTTCTAGCATATCCATCATTTACGTTTACGATCTCTCCTTTTTTCCAAGAGATTTTACATCCTGTAATAAAATAACTTCATTATCAAATATCTCCTTCTTCTATCATTTATCAATAGTCTCTTTCAATGCACTGACTGCTTCATGCATATTCGTGTGGTCAAACTGTGCTCCCGCGGAATTAATATGACCGCCTCCACCGAGCTTCTCCGCGATAATCTGAACATTCACTTCATCGATAGAACGCGCACTCATATAAATCTTATTTTCATATTCTGTCAATACAAAAGAAGCCTTTATTCCGCTAATATCCAACAATTCATTCGCCGCTTGTGCTGCAAGCACTGTAGGACTGTCAATATCGCTTGGGCATACTGCAATCGCATACTCCTTACGATAAACTTCTGCATTGCGGACTGCCTCAGCCTTTGCCTGATAAGATGCCATATCATCACGGAACATCTTACGTACCCGTGTAATATCTGCACCACATCTTCTCAAAATGCTGCTGCTTCAAAGGTTCTCACACCTGTGCGGTTCATAAGTTTCTCGTATCGATCATAATTCCGGCATACATGCACTCTGCTTCAAGTGCCGGGAATTTGATGTCATCTACCATATACTGTAGAACTTCTGCGATCATCTCGCAAGTGGAAGAGGAATACGGCTCCACATAAGAAAGTACCGCGTTCTCAATAATATTACTGCTCTGCCTGTGATGATCCAGCACTGCAATCATCTTTGATCTCTTCAAGAGTTCCGGACACTCTGTCATCTGTGGCTTGTTTGTATCTACCACAATGACCATTGCATTGTCATCCACATAATCCAATGCCTGTTCTGACGTAATAAAAATATCATCCTCATATGCAGGGCTCTCCAGAATCTCATCATACAACGGGCGAACAGATCCGGTAACTTCATTGATCACGATATGTGCCTTTTTCTCCAGACTTACTGCAGCACGGTAAATACCCATACATGCACCGAAAGAATCCGGGTCAGCAATCTTATGGCCCATAACAATAACTTTGTCTCTGGTCACAATAAACTCTCGAAGTGCCTCAGCCTTAACACGCGCCTTCACTCGTGTATTCTTCGCTGTCTGCTCCTTCTTACCACCAAAATACGTAATTCCGTTGCAGTCCTTAATAACTGCCTGATCCCCGCCTCTGGCAAGTGCAAGGTCGATTGCCACACGTGCATACTGGTAACTCAACGCATACGTTGCCGTATTCAATCCCAAACCAATACTCAGCGTTGCTGATCTTGAATTACCGATATTAACCTGTTTTACCTCTTCCAGAAGGGAAAACTTGTCTTCTTTCAGCTTTTTGTAAGCATCCTTTCGAAGTACGATAAAATACTTATCCTTCTCCAGTTTCTTTACGATACCATCTACGTCTCCGATATACTTATTGATCTTACGGTCGATCAATGCCACAAGAAGGGATTGTCTGACTTCCTCAACACTTTCCATGACCTCGTCATAGTTATCGATATAAATCAATCCGGCAATCATTCTCTGGTCTTCGTTCTCTCGGATGTAGGCATTCAGTTCTGTCACATCTCTTAAAGAAACTGCAACAAAATATTCCTGCTCTTCCGGAATCTGAAGCAACTCTTCTTTCCTCACTGAATCCCTCCAATGATACTTTTCGAAGCTCTGCCTGATAACTTCTTTCACGATAAGTTACTTCCAATTCTACATGATCCACATCATTTTTTGGAAACACACCCGGATGTAATTCTGGAATCATACGGTTCAGATAACGTTCTTTTCTCTGACCCTCTGTCAGATTTAAAAAACAATCATTCTTCCACAGAATCCTCCGTCTTCAAGCGCAATCGCATAGGGAATTGCCAGTTCTTTGAGCAGTCGGTTTTCAATACCTTTGTACTGTACTGAAAACTGGATCAGATCTGCCAGGATCAAAGATCTGTTATAGAAATATAGCGAAAAAGCGATTCCTACATATATAATTATGATCACTGACATCAAAAGTCCGGCTTTCTTGTCTACCATGTACACCCATACATCCATGCCAATCAAGAGAAGTGTCATGATCAGCGGCCATCGCATGTACATTCTGAGCTGTCCCTTCAGCTGCATTTTATTCTTTTTCATAACTAATACCTCACCTGGGACTACTATCAATCACCACCATATGTGACTAATTACAATATAGCTAATCTATTATAGCATCTTTTCCCCTAAGATGCTATAGGTTGTATTATGCAAAAATGAGTTAGAAAAAAGCAAAAAGATCGAATTTCTGAATTTCTCCAAAAATTCGATCTTGTTATTAGCTAATTATCTCAATTAGTCCTGAACGTAAGGCATAAGAGAAATGTGTCTAGCTCTCTTGATTGCTACTGTAAGAGCTCTCTGGTGCTTAGCACAGTTTCCTGTAATTCTTCTAGGAAGAATTTTTCCTCTTTCAGAAACATATTTCTTTAATTTTGCAACGTCCTTGTAATCGATTTCGTTGTTTTCTTTACCACAGAACACGCAAACTTTTTTTTTCTTCTACGAGCTGGGCCTCTTCTTTTGAATCCACTCTGGTCTGCTTCCTTTTTCGTAAGCCATGATGGTTATCTCCTTTCCGACTTAGTTAAACGGTAACTCCTCATCGATACCATCCGGGATATTCATAAAGCCATCACCTGCATCTGCGCTAGGTGCCGGACTCGGTGCAGACTGACGCTGGAAACTTGCTCTGTTAGCTTCGGCCTCGGCTCTGCTCTCTGCAAACTCCTGTTCTTCCACGATCACTTCTGTTGTGTATACTTTCACACCATCTTTGTTCGTGTAGCTTCCTGTCTGGATACGTCCGGAAATTGAGACACGCATTCCCTGATGGAAATACTTCTCAGCAAACTCTGCGGAACGTCCGAATATAACACACGGAATAAAATCCGCTGTCGGCTCACCGTCTCTTCTGAATCTGCGATCTACAGCAAGTGTATATCTTGCAACCGCTGTAGCACTGTCTCCCTGTGAATATCTCACCTCTGGGTCTCTTGTTAACCGTCCTACTAAACTACTTATTCATATATACCTCTTTCCGC
>ENA-OQHP01000239-OQHP01000239.1-human-gut-metagenome-genome-assembly--contig:-NODE-239-length-18325-cov-2.748819_pt1 | contig 18325 bp, 24 predicted proteins | sample MGYA00242563_ERZ504717 | MGnify/ENA primary metagenome ERZ504717 (study PRJEB26092, sample SAMD00036212) | human gut metagenome | host: Homo sapiens | study: EMG produced TPA metagenomics assembly of... | reverse complement strand
AAACGGAATTCCTTGTCCTTATGCCTCCAATGAACTCAGTTTCCACGTAAGTGGACCACTCCGGCTATTAGGGGTAGACAACGGAAACCCTACAGATATGTTTCCCATACCAACAGCCCCACTGCCGTTGCTTTCGGGGAAAATGTGTAGTATTATTACAATCTGACGAAGAAAAAGGAAAAGGAACCCTGACTGTACAAGGAACAAAATTAGTAGAAAAAAATTAATCATCGAAGTGATATGAAAAAAATTCTTTTATTACTCTGTTTATGCTTATTCATAGAAGAGATTGCTTCTCGAGAATTAGACAAGACATTCCAGTTGCTTCCACAACCACAATCCATAGAACTGACTTCTGGAAAAGGAATCAATTATTGGGAGTTATCCTATATTCTGTCATCAGACACAACTTCCATCCCCATATTGGGAGATATGCTCAACAAACTTCCCCGTTGCCCACGAAAGGAAACCCATCCGGCTCCAACTCACCAGCCAGCATGTTCCTGCTTCTCCAGAAGGATACATGATGGAAATTAATGAAAAAGGAGTCTGTATATCAGCCAGAACCATGACAGGTATCTTCTACGGTTGCCAAACTTTAGAACAATTAATGGAAGACAGCCGGGATTTCAACATACTTATTCCAGCCATGCTAATCATCGATTATCCGGCCATTTCCTATCGGGCCGTGCACTTTGATGTAAAACATCATTTAGACCGCATGGAGTATTATTATCAGGAAATAGACAAACTGGCCCGATACAAAATAAACGCAGTTATTTGGGAGCTGGAAGATAAACTGCGTTATACCCGACGCCCCGAAATAGGTGCCCCCAATGCCATCAGCAAGCAGGAAATGCAAGCCTTATGCCGCTATGCCAAAGAACGGAATATTGAAATAACCCCCTTGGTCCAAGGTTTGGGACATGCCGGTTTTATTTTAAAACATCATTGGGAACTACGTGAAAACCCCGACAGCGACTGGGAGTTTGCCATTCTGACCCTCGTACCTATGATTTGCAATTCGACCTTTACCGGGATGCTATCGAAGCCATGCCTTACAGCAAATACTTACATATAGGAGGAGATGAAATTACCGCCATAGGCATAGACCAACGCTGTAAAGCCACCGGAAAAACTCCATTTGAACTACAAATGATCTGGTTGAAAAAAGTATGCGATTTCGCAACAGCTCACAACCGCATTCCTATTTTCTGGGATGATATGCCATTAAAATACGGCGGTGTATGGGATTTGGTCAACAGTAATGAAACCCAGGATGAAATAGCAGCAAAATGGAACGATAAAAAATTGAATGAAAGCATCAAATTATTCCCCAAAGAATGTGTGTATATGCGATGGAACTACAAAGATGCCACCCAGCCGGGGCATCAACGCATTTTACAATGGTATCATGACAAAGGACTGAAAGTAATGGGAGCTACCGCTGCTTCGTGTGGCAGTTCTCCATTTATACCGCGTGAAAATTCACTGGCCGGCTATATCAAAGGATTCAGCAAATTAGTTGCTCAAAATCAACTGGAAGGAATTTTGGCCACAGCATGGGATGATGGTTCCCCACACTCTGAAACGGTGTGGCGTGGATACATCGCACAGGGAGAATATGGCTGGAACCCAACAGCACGGACAGTCGAAGCCTTCAAAGCCGCACATGCCCAACGAGAATTTGGCTTTCATCCAAATGACAACCATATGGCTTTTCTGGATGAACTGGAACAAGAAGCATTTTTCTTTGATGATGCCCTGGTCAATTCGGGAAGGCGCAATCCGGCATGGGGAACTACTGATTTTACTTTAATCAGCCTACCGGATCCAGACGCACCGGGAGCATGGAGCCGTACCTACCAACAAAAAATAGCCCAAGCAAAGGTGGAACAAAAACGATATGAAAAAATATGCCAAGGCATAAAAGAGGCTAAACAACATGCTTTACGCAACCGCTATACATTAGAGGTATACGAACAGACAAACCACTTGTTCAACTTCCCTGTCCGTCTGATTCTAGCCTTGCACAACTATGATATCACTATACATGAACAAGACAAACAGACAGCATTGCAACAAATAAATGAAGTGTGCAATGACTTTCAGACCATGAGAAAACAATTGGAAGAGACCTATTCACAGACCCGTTTTATGGAACAACCTGACGGTTACATTGCTGACCAAAACCACCACAACCATCTTGCCGCCAAAACCAACAACAGCGACTGGTGGTATTATTATGAAATTCCAATGATAAGGAAGACAAGAACATGGATGAACTCTCAGACCGCCCGACAGAAAAACATTCCATAAAAAACAACGAATAGAAACTTTAATATAAAAAATAATATGAACCTTATAATACAACACTACTTTATGAAACAACATTTTTTATCTTATCTCATCGCCCTGCTGCTATTTCCTCTCTATGAGATGCAAGCAGCCTACCAGCCTGAGTTTTCTACTGCCGGTTTCTATGAACTGGCAAACTCCGGACGTGAAGTATATTCCATGAATCCGGCATGGCGATTCCACAAAGGAACCGCTACAGGTGCGGAAACCACCGACTTTAATGACCAGGACTGGAAAGTGGTTTCCCTGCCCGACGGCATTGAATATGTACCGACTGAGGCCAGTGGATGTATCAACTATCAAGGTGAGGTATGGTACCGCAAACATTTCACTCCGGCAAATGAATTGAAAGGCAAAAAACTTTTCCTGCATTTCGAAGCTATCATGGGAAAAAGCAAAGTTTTTGTAAACGGCAATTTATTGACCGAACACTTTGGCGGCTACCTGCCTGTAGTCATTGATGTCACCGATGCACTGAATTGGGGGACAGACAATGTGATAGCTGTATGGGCAGACAACAGCAATGACCCCAGTTATCCTCCCGGCAAAGCACAGGATGTACTGGATTATACTTATTTTGGCGGCATCTATCGTGACTGCTGGCTAATAGCCCATCGTCCGGTTTTCATCACCGATCCCAATTTCGAAAACGAAATGGCAGGCGGCGGGCTTTTCGTAGCATACGACAAAGTTTCCGACACTTCCGCAGAAATAATCCTGAAAGCCCATATACGTAATGACAGTAAAAAGAACTTCAAAGGAGTAGTAGAATATGAACTTCAGCAACCCGACGGCACACAAGCCGCATTTCTGAACGATGTCATTCAAGTACGTCCGGGCAAGGCAATCACTTCAAAAGATAAAATAACGTTGAAGTTTCCTCTGCTTTGGAGCCCTGAAACGCCTACGTTATATAACCTGATTGTCCGTATCCGCGACAATGAAGGAAATGTAGTGGACGCTACCGCCGCCGTATCGGTATCCGCAGCATAGAATTCAAAGGAAAGGACGGATTCTGGCTGAACGGCAAACCTTATCCAAGCCCGCTGATTGGCGCCAACCGCCATCAGGATTTTGCCGTAGTAGGCAATGCCGTTGCCAACAGCATTCATTGGCGCGACGCTAAAAAGCTACGCGACACAGGTATGAAAGTCATCCGGAATGCTCACTGCCCTCAAGACCCCGCCTTTATGGATGCATGTGACGAACTGGGGCTGTTCGTCATTGTAAACACACCGGGATGGCAATTCTGGAATGACGCTCCTGAATTTGCACAACGGGTTTATAGCGATATCCGCAACCTGGTACGGCGTGACCGCAATCACCCTTGTGTATGGTTATGGGAACTATCCTGAATGAAACCTGGTATCCGGCAGACTTCGCCAAAAATACCCTCGATATTGTCAATCAAGAATACCCTTATCCGTATTGCTATTCCGGTTGCGACAGCGAAGCACGGGGACATGAGGTATATCCGGTACTCTTCACTCATCCGGCCAATGCGGACAAGGATTGGGCCATCAAAAGCCTCGACCCTAAAATAACCTATTTCACCCGCGAGTGGGAGATAATGTAGACGACTGGAATTCGCACAACTCCCCCAGCCGTGTGGCACGCAACTGGGGGGAACAGGCTATGCTCATCCAGGCACAGCATTATGCCGCCCCCCGTTATCCTTTCACCTGTTACGATGTACTCTGCCGTACTCCGCGCCAACACGTCGGCGGCTGTTTGTGGCACTCGTTCGACCACCAGCGCGGCTATCATCCCGATCCCTTCTATGGTGGTGTGATGGACGTATTCCGCCAACCCAAATATGCTTATTATATGTTCAAAGCCCAGCGCTCGCCCGAAAAACAAGACCGTCTTTTCGAAACAGGACCGATGGTGTACATCGCCCATGAAATGACTCCCTTCTCACCCAAAGACGTTACTGTGTACTCCAATTGTGACGAGGTGCGGCTTACTTATAATAAAGGTGGCAAGACATGGACTTACACCAAGCCAGCAACAAAAGAAGGAATGCCCTCACCCGTTATTACATTCAAAGATATATACGACTTCATGATAGACAAAAACATGTCTATGAGAAAGAAGAAACAGGACGAGGTGTTCCTACTGGCCGAAGGCATCATAGATGGAAAAGTAGTTGCCACGCACGAAGTACGACCGGCCCGGCGTCCCGAGAAAGTGCTACTTTGGGTTGACAATGAAAACACCGACTTAAAAGCTGATGGCTCCGACTTTGTAACCGTAGTAGCCGCCATAGCCGATAAAAACGGGAACATCAAACGTCTGAACAACTATTATGTGAAATTCCATGTAGAAGGCGAAGGACGTATTTTGGGCGGAGCGAATATACTGGCCAATCCGGCTCCGGTAAAATGGGGAACAGCCCCCGTGCTGATACAATCCACCTTGAAGCCGGGTAAAATCAAAATCACTGCCAGCGTATTGTTCGAAGGCTCGCAAATGCCTGCCAGCGCAGTGTTGGAATTAGAAAGCAAGCCGCGGCTCATCCTCTCATCTACACCGAAAGTGAAGCTGCGCTGATTTCCATGAACAGCGACTCACCTTTCGGGCAATCAGCCGCCAAATCGGCTTCCGAACTGGAACAGGAACGTTTGCTGAAAGAACGGAATGCACAAAAGCTGAAAGAAGTGGAAAAACAGCAAGCTGATTTCGGTGAAAAGAAGTAAACCTTTCCATCCGGTGTGGGGAAGAGGCAGAAAGAGAAAAGCAATTCAAAGCCTCTTCTACTCCATCCCCACAAGGGATGGAACAAAATGAAAAAACTAAAATACAAATCACCCATGACATATAAGTTAACCGTTACAACCCTAGCACTAACTGCCATAACCTCCACTGTAGCAGCCACTCACGCCAAACCAGACACGGAACATCCCCATATCGTATTGATTTTATGCGATGATATGGGATTCTCTGATTTATCCTGCTACGGAGGAGAAATACATACTCCTAATATAGATTATCTGGCCGAACAAGGCATACGTTTCAGCCAATTTAAAACACAGGACGAAGCTGCCCCAGTCGTGCCGCCTTACTCACCGGACATTATCAGCACGAAGCGGAAATGGGATGGATGACCGCGGTAGACGAACATCGTCCGGGGTATCGGGGACAGATTTCGGATCACCTGCCCACCCTTGCCGAAGTACTGCGCGACCAAGGCTATGCCACTTACATGAGTGGCAAATGGCATGTTACCTTAGATGCGGCCTTTGAAACCCCCAATGGAAGTTATCCAGTTCAACGGGGATTCGACAAATACTACGGCTGCCTGCATGGAGGGGGAAGCTATTACAAACCAGATCCCGTTTATCATAACCTGCAACGGATTACCGAGTTTCCGGATGATTATTACTATACCACTGCTATCACAGACTCTGCCGTTAGTTTTATCAAACAACATCCCACGCAGACTCCCATGTTCATGTACATAGCACATTACGCACCTCACTTGCCCCTACAAGCCCCCCAAGACAAGATAGATGCTTGCCGTGAGCGCTATAAAGCCGGCTACGATGTTCTACGCCAACAACGTTTCGAACGTCAAAAAGCCTTAGGCTGATAACGCCGGAAATGGTTCTTCCAGTCTTCCAAAAAGAATTTCCGGACGGTAAACGACCCGCCTGGACCGAACTTACTCCACAGCAGCAAGAAAAATGGATAACCGATATGGCTACCTATGCCGCCATGATCGAAATCATGGACAGCGGCATAGGAAAGGTAATACAGACCTTAAAAGACAAAGGAATGTATGAACATACCCTGTTTCTGTTTATGAGCGACAACGGCTCTACCAGTGAAGGGGGATTCATCAAACAGCTGATGGCTGATTTAAGCAATACCCCCTATCGCAGTTACAAACAATGGGTATTCCAAGGAGGAACCAGTTCCCCTCTCATCCTTACAGACGGAAGAAGCAAAAGCCAGACAGAAAAAGGCAGTATCTGTCGGGAACCCAGTCATATCATTGATATTTTTCCCACCTGCCTGGATATTGCTTCCGCACATTACCCCGACACGTTTCACAATCAAAAAGTGAAATTGGCCGGAACCAGTCTCCTGCCGGCTATACGAAAACAGAAAATACAGCCGCGCGATCTTTTCTTTGAACATCAGACCTCATGCGCCATCCTGTCTGACGGTTGGAAACTAGTACGTGCCAACGGCAGACAGCCTTGGGAATTGATTCACCTCACCACCGATCCTTTTGAGACACAAGATCTTTCCGAACAATTTCCTTTAAAAGCAAAAGAATTAGAAAACAAATGGACACGATGGGCAGAGCAACAACACGTTTATCCTTTTGAATACCGTCCATGGACAGAACGAATCAATTATTACCAGTCACTATATCCCGATCAAAAAGGCAAAGAAAACTAAAAAGTTTCCATAAAATCCCTGTTTAAATTTTCATTCATACAATTCCCTTCATTCAAAACAACAAAAAACTATGATTTTCAATGAGAATTTAAACAGGGAGACAATGAACACCCCTGCCATCTCCTCAAATTTCCCCTTATTCCCCTAATTTATCGAAAAAAATCAGCTTTCGCCGAATAGATTAGAAAAATCGGCCGAGAACATTTACCTTTGCTGTCTAAAATTAAATAATAAATACCATTCAAGTTTTAATCATAAAACAGCAAAACGAAAACGATGATGAAAAAGACAACAACTATTCTCTGTTTGGGCATCGCTCTATGCATGTTGGGGTGTAGCGATGACGACGATCAAGTTACGACAACCTCCACCGTTCCTTTTTCTCTCACAGCATCTCTGTCTCCCCGTTCTTCAGATGCAGAGGATACAGGCATCCTGCAAGGCAACTGGGACGCCAACAGCCAACTGGCCGTAATAAAAACCGGTTCCAGCGGCGTTCCCAAAAGCATTCTCACAAGAAAAACCGACTCTTCTGACACCTTTACGGGCAATCTTTCGACACTGGTAAAGAATGAGAATGAAATTGCCGTATTTTACCCGGCGGCAGCCATCACCGCGAACAGCAGTGACACCCTGACCCAAACCCTCAACCTGAGCGGACAGGACGGAACACTGGCAGGTATAACAAATTATGATTACTTATGGGCACAATGTAAAGCCGGCATGAACGAAACCACAGGCTCTTCCGCCTGCGAAATGACCAGTTTGGTCACTATCGGTAAATTCCAGTTCACCGTCAACGGTGGCAGTCCTTTGAACAACATCACAAGAATTACCATAACCGCCACTGCCGGAACCCTCTACTCCAGTGCCGTTATGAAACTAAAAAACGGAGAGTTCAGCAGTACCCAAACAGGAAATATCACTATTAAAAACAAAGCCGGTATTTCCGGAACCACCTACATCTCCTTCTTCCCTTCCGAAGCACAGTTGCATTTCACTCTTGTTACCACCACCGGTGAAGTGTATGAGGCAGCTACTTCGACAACCATCAAATTGGAGAAAGGCAAAGTATACGAAGCTCCGGCACTCACTTGCACTCTTTTACCTTCTGCCAAGGTAGGCGATTATTACTATAGCGACGCTACTTTCTCCAGCGAGAAGAATGAGAATAAAACCTGCATCGGTATTGTCTATGCCCTGGATGATGCGGACGGCAATCTCTCGCCCACCCTGTCCACTTCTCCATTCGGACGCATCGTGGCATTAGGCGACAACCAGTCCAGTACCAAATGGATCAGCAAAGCAGAAGATATAGAAGGCATCGAAAACTATACCACCGCCGACGGCACATTGACAAGCGGTGTCCTCCCTTATTATAACGGAACCGCCGATTCTTTCTTCTCCGATAAGGACGAGGAACGTATCAAGGGGGCAACCATTCATGTTGAAACCGGACAACCTGCACCTGGGTGTCAGAAGGAGCCATCAGCGACTTCAATGGAAAGGCTCACACCGCCTACCTCGGTAAAAGTTCTTCCAGCTACCCGGCAGGAGGCTACTGCTACCAATACAGTACCAGCGGCAAATCGGCAGGTGAATGGTATTTACCGTCGGCAGGCGAGTTGACTTTGTTGTGGGAACTTCAAAAAGCCGGAATCATTTGCAAAGACAAACAAGATTGTTTCAATGATTTCGCACGCAAAGCGTACTGGTCTTCTTCCGAACACTCGGCAGAATCCGCCTGGCATCTGAATTTTGTAAGTGGTGCGATAGTTGCCAACAGTAAAGCCAGCAACTACGCCACACGCCCTGTCGCACAATTCTAAAGGTCCGATGGAGCACAGCAGTTCCCATTGGCTATAAATGGTTGACAAATTGATTGTAAAGCCCGGTCCGTTCACCACCAAACGGACCGGGCTTCTTTTTTTCATATTTTCCACTCTTCCTTTATCAACCCGGACATTTTCCGATCTTTGCAACACACTAATTCTTATGCCCATGAAAATACGCCCCACCTGTAAATTACAAGCAATCATGAAGAAAACGGAAAGATTGGCAACAAGCATGGGAACCAGCCTGAAGAGATGTAACGTATCATCGCCCGCAAACTGAACATGCCCGTATAGAAAGTGTATGGCATGGTTACTTTCTATACGTTCTTTGCCATGATCCCCAAAGGAAAACATCCCATCTCCGTATGCATGGGAACGGTCTGCCGTGTACGCGGCTCCGAAAAACTACCGGAAGAATTTAAACGGATATTGGGAATAGAAGCAGGAGAAACAACTCCCGATGGTAAGTTCTTTCCGGACTGTCTGTGGTGTGTAGGCGCCTATGGATTGCCCCCTGTAATAATGATAGAAAGTCTATGACCGACTGCAACCTGTGGATGTGGAGAAGATTATTGAAGACTTGGAATGAAATGCAATCTTTTTTTCTTATTATTAAAATCTTTCTTTTTAATCATTAAGCGTTTTCTTCCTTTTATGTTCTATCTCCAAGCTTGCGGAGTTAACTCCATAGCCTTTGGAGTTATCTCCATAAGCTTGGGAGTTAACTCCAAAGGCTTGGGAGATAGAACACATCCTTTCAAAAAGGCTTACTCTTACGGTCAAAAAGAATTAGCTATTCCTATACTATCACTAAACCCTACAATAAAGTTAAATGAGGAAAAGCCGCATAAACAACGAATAATGCAAAAGTTTGATAAACCGGTGAAAGAATACCACAAGATATCAGAAGAGTTCCCCGTTTTCCAAACAGATGGAAAGCGGGGAACTCTTCTGCATTAATAAATGCATTCAGTTTAAACAGGTTATAAAAACAAATATAAACTATTTTATAATGAAACGCAGACAAGTTATTCTTTATCCTGGTCTGCCGGAAGCCTTTCTATCCGAACTCTGCCTGCCTTGCCCTTGTTTGCTTTGAGCCTGTTTCTTCCTGCGCCAATAATCACCATTGCTTTTGCTGCCCCGGTACACCTTATTGGCTTTTGCTTTTTCTTTCAGTTCTTCGGTCTTGCCGGCCTGCGCTTTTTCCCCTTCCACGGTCACCCAAGGATGGTCTTTCACAACAGGAATCTGTAGTCCTATCAGTTTGGATATCCTTTAAATAAGGCAATTCTTCCGATTCACAAAAAGAGATGGCTATTCCGTCGTGTCCGGCACGCCCGGTACGACCGATGCGGTGCACATAAGTTTCCGATATATTGGGCAGCTCATAGTTGATAACGTGAGAAAGCTGGTTCACATCAATGCCTCTGGCTGCAATATCTGTGGCTATCAGCACTCTTGTGGTATGATCCTTGAAGTTTGTCAACGCCCTTTGGCGTGCGTTCTGCGATTTGTTTCCATGAATAGCTTCCGCCCCGATCTCACTCTTGTTCAAAATCCTCGCCAATTTATCCGCACCATGCTTGGTACGGGGTAAAAATCAACACTGACTCTATCTCAGGATTCTTCAGCAAATGCAGCAACAAGTCCTTCTTTTCCTTCTTCTCTACAAAATAAACACTCTGCCGGATAGTATCAACAGTAGATGAAACTGGAGTCACCTCTATCTTCTCCGGATTAGTCAACATGGAATCTGCCAGCTTCTCTATTTCAGAAGCATGGTAGCCGAGAAAAACAAAGTCTGTCGCCGGGCAGGAATCAGTTTCAATACTTCTTGATATCGTGTATGAAGCCCATATCAAGCATACGGTCTGCCTCATCCAATACAAAATACTCCAACCCCTTCAATGAAATACAGCCTTGCGACTGCAAATCAAGCAACGTCCGGGAGTGGCAATCAATACCTGCACACCTCGTTTCAAAGCATCAACTTGCGCCTTTTGGGGCACTCCACCGAAAATGACGGCATGCTTCACTCCGGTATATCCGGCATATTGGTCAAAGTTCTCGCCTATCTGTATAGCAAGCTCACGCGTCGGGGTGAGTATCAATGCTTTGATACCTTTTTTATGGTCTGATTGATAAAGTCGTTGTATAAGGGGGATAGCAAACGCTGCTGTTTTTCCTGTTCCTGTCTGGGCGCATCCCAGCAAATCTTTACCTTTTAATAATACAGGAATTGCTTGTTCCTGAATGGGGGTCGGCGTTGTATAGCCGGTTTGTTGTAAAGCCTTCAAAATAGGCTCTATAAGATCTAATTCTTTAAATGTCATGTGAAATAATTAAATTGGGCCTCACGGCTGTATCTATTTTATGGGAACAAAGGTACAGTAATGATTCTGCCCGGAAGTATTTCCGGGCAGACTTTATGGTTATTTAACTACACCGAATGATATTCTTTACAACTACCTGAATGATACCTATAGATGCGATTATCAAGTTCTGTTTATCTATGATTTCCTCTTTAAGCGTAAATTCCATTCTGCTCTATTCTTTTAAGCAGTAAATCACGAAGATTGTCACGCAAATGAAACACATCAATCTTAGACTCACAACTCTTCTCCAAAATGTCCCGAATATCAAACATGATAAACAGGTCTGCTTCTTCCAGTTCGACAAAGACATCCAGGTGTCACTGCCAAAGGTAGCAATCGCAAGATTTGGAATCGGAAATGTTAACGAATACATAAGATTTTCTTATTGCTTCAACCGCGACTTTACTTCCTCCACTATCTTTTCGGCATGCGACAACTCATTACATATTTTTCCCTATTATTTATTTTAATCAAAAAGGCTTGACTATAATCTCCTACATATGCTGTATAAAACCCTATTTTACTATTATAGAATTTTCCTATATACCCACCTAATCCACCTATGCCGAAAATACGAATTTCTGCTACATTTTCCCTATGGTATAAGGAAATATCAGTTATATCGGAATAGAGATATACACCTGCCCCAATATACGTTCCATAATTATATGCGTTTCTGACAAGATAAGTTTCCGTGGTTGATAGGCAACAGTAAAAATCAAAGTAAAAAAGATAAGACATAAAACGGAGGCACCAATAACCTTTGACATCATATCCTGATTTACCCAAAGTATTAGGACAGGAAATACTATTCCGGCCATAAGAATAATAAAAGAAACTATCCAAGTTATCAACTTGACATATTGACTACGTTCTACTCTTTCTTCTATAATCATACTATTTTAATCGAATCTTCTACTTACAGAACAAATAAACATTTCCACCAAAGTCCGAAACCACCAATGCATTACCCGACAGGGCTACCGACCCGAACATAGGAGCTCCTGTAGCATGTTTCCATACCACCTTGCCATCCTCTTTATTAATTCCGTATACCGTACCGTCCGAAGCGGCTACATAAACAATATCTCCCGCCCATACCGCACTGGTTTCAATCGTAGCGGAAGGCTGACGGCTATAAGGACAGGTATAAACCAAAGCATCCCCCACAGGACAAGTCCATTTTTCTTCCAATGTCTCACTATCCAAGGCTATCAGCCCTTTCTGTGCAGAACCAAAGATAATCTCCTTGTCAGTGAGTAAAGGAGTAGAAGTAACGTCCACATTATAAGGTAATGGTTTACGGACTATCACTTTTCCGGTAGCAGCCTCTAATATAAAGAAAGACTTATCTGAGATCAGATACAACAAGGCACCATGCATGGCAGGAGATGCTCCCCGATTACGCAAACCGTTATCGCTGACCGCCCAAAGTTTCTCACCTGTTTTGGCATCATTGCCGTAAAGGGCATTCCATTGTGCACCGGCAACCAGCAGGTTGTTACCCAAAGTCAGCGTGCTCGTAGTCCCTTCTCCTTGTCCCCAGCCTTCATTTTTCCAAAGTTGTTTGCCCGTTCGGGCTTCAAAAGCACAAAGCCCCTTTCCGGTTCCCGCATAGACCACTCCTTCACCGGCCACCAGTCCGTCAATAAGGCCGGCAAGCCATTTACGGGCAATTGCTTTTCCCAACACAATTTACCGGTTTCGGTATCAATGGCATACAAAAAGCTTGGGCATCCTGGGCAAACACGATGTCACTATCAACCGCAATGGAGTTTTTAATAGAATTACGAACAGGACAACTCCAAAGAATTGTACCGTCCTTCCCATTCAAAGCATACACATGGCCTGCACCTTTCAGATCCTCATCCACAGAGGCAACAATTACTTTTCCCTTGTGTATCAGTGGAGAAGTCATATAAAGATTAGCTCCGACATTGTTAGTCCATGCCAGCTGCAAAGGCAAATTCAATGGAGCGGAAACGGGGGCGGAATGTTTCGCATTGCCTGACAGATTATCCCAGTCAGCAGAAAACAAAGGAACGGTCTTTTCAGTCCGGCAGATAAAATTACTTTCTGCTTCAGCTATCTCTCCGTTATTAAAACGGGCTGTTACCCGCAAAGTAAGTTCCTTACCCACATATTTATGAGACAAGGGAAGCTCCCCGTTCCATGACCAGTCAGTACTTTGCAGCAATCGCTTGTTTTTCAGCACAGGTTTCCCGTCGGCCAGACAAGTATAGAGCACTTCTCTCACCGGCGACACGGAAGAATACACATTGACAGCCACCGGAAGGACACCCGAAGCCATTACTCCGGCAGGCGAAGCGATACAGATATTCTTGTCCAAATAGGTATAACGGAGCTCGGAAGTGAAATCTCCTTTACTATCTACGTGCATCACACGAAAAGCAGTAGTGGAATGATCTATGCCTCCTTTATCCAATGAAGAGGTACAAACACTGTAAACATCTCCCTGTTTCTTCATATAGTTAATATGCCAATGACCATATACCCATGCTTTCAAGTTGTACTCATTCAGATTAATGCTTCCGGCATTCTTGCTCTTAAAAATAAAGGTATCTTCGTATGTCAGCAAATCATGATTGAAAACAACAACAGGAGTTCCGGGGCGGATATGAGCCAGGTCGTTCTTCAACCAACGACAGACGTCATCGGAAGTATAGCCTGGAGCATGGTCTCCTCCGGGCATCGGCGTAACAACATAGTGCACATTACCTGCATCAAAAGAATAATATACCGGCCCATAAATGCTTTCAAAAAGTTCTTCGCCATACTTCCCCTTTACCAATCATGATTTCCGATACAATAAAAGACAGGACAGTCCATATTTTCCGTATTCATCAGTTTGATATGAGCCTTCAAGCCTTTTTCATAGCAGAGATCCCCGGTATGAATGATAAAAGCCGCCTGTTCATTCCTGGCATAGTCATGCACATTATTCACCCAGTCTGCATGATTTTCCGTATTAAATATCTCTGTATCAGTAATATGAATATACCTGTGGGAGCCGTCTTTACGAATCCGTCCACTGTAAGGGATCAAACCGAAATCATAACCGGACTGTTTCTTTTCTATTTTATGATAATGACGGTTAAATGTTTTATACCCCGAAGGAGTGGTAATGAAAATAAAACGTTCACGCTCATGACCGGGTAAAGTAAAACTACCGTCGCAGCCGTTTCAACCACATTCAAGCCATCGGATACTTTGATGCCCGCCAGCGGTTTTTCACTTTGGTCAAATACGCCATTCTTGTTTTTATCTACATATACATGGCCCGTGTAAGCAGCCATCACCGGCATTGCGGCCAACATCAGGCACGATAATAAAAAGGTCTTTTTCATGAATATCTATTTTTATCAACTCTTATTTTAATCAAGTTCGAATTTCGAAAGGACAAAACCATGATCTGAAGGATAGAAAAAATCTTCTCCTTTAAAAGTAAAAGTTTTACCCAAACTATTGTCATAACACTCAGATGCTATCGCCTGAATGGTTTTTCCCTGATAATAAATAAAATCAATGCGGTCCATACGACACTCGGTTTCCAACGAATCCGCATCTGTCAGCCACGTTACTCCCAGATTGGCCACCGGATTGGGGTTCATCTCACGGAAACTATCTTTAAATCCCGCCTCTTCCATAGCAATGGAAACAGGCCAATCCACACTGCACCACCATGAAGATACAGGTTACGGGTAGCTTCCGTCCAATCCAGATGAGAATGCACGTTAAAATCACCGCCCATTATAATTGGAATACTGTCGGCCTCTGCCAACAAGGGTTGAAGAACAGACAAAATCTTATGTATTTCCTCATCACGTGTTCCCTCCATCTCCCAAGCCAATATTTCTTCCTTGGATTTATCCGTCGGGACCAAACGCATATCAGGAAGATAATGCAACCAAGTATTAAAAACACGGACAGGTTTCCCATCCACATCTATCATCACTCCGCCAAAATTAAAGGTACTTATGCTGTCGGCAAAAGCATATTTCCGAATAATGGGATAACGGCTATAAATAGAAAGATTATCAGAAATGAGATTGTACGAATATCCCAATGAGTCGGCTACCATCGGGGCAGCTCCATAAGTTTCAATCATCAAGACCACATCAGCCTCACTTTTTTTCAGAATATCAATAGTTCCCTCACACCCTTTTCCGGAATAAGTTTTTGAATGACCGCCATGCCATACATTCCATGAAAGGACAGTCAGCGTCTTTTTCGACTCTTTTGAAGATGTGCAAGCTGCCAATGCACACAAGCAAAGGGCTAGTACCCCAATAAAATTTCTTGTTATCATCATAGATTAGACTTGTTAATTCCGGACAAAGATAGTGAATTATTCAGGAGACAACACTATAAAATATACCCTAAATAGGTATTTCCGCCATGAACATCTTCCCCTATCTTTGCATTATAAAATCAGAACCCACTAAATGAAAAGATTATGGCAAGAATAAAAAAAAGAAATTGACCGAACTCATCGGAGGAACTCCCTTGTTGGAACTGTCACGCCTTAGTAAAAAACACGATGCGAAAGCGCAAATAATTGCCAAACTGGAATACTTCAATCCCGGAGGAAGTGTAAAAGACCGTATAGCCCTGGCAATGATAGAGGATGCAGAAGCCAAAGGAATCTTGAAACCCGGAGCGGTTATCATTGAACCAACCAGCGGCAACACCGGCGTAGGGTTAGCATGGGTTGCCAGCGTGAAAGGTTACAAAGCCATACTGACCATGCCCGAAACCATGAGCGAGGAACGCCAGAACCTGTTAAAAGCCATGGGAGCACAATTGGTACTGACCGAAGGTGCAAAAGGAATGAAAGGAGCCATAGAAAAAGCGGAGGAATTGCGTGACCGGACTCCGGGAGCCGTCATTTTGGGACAATTCGAAAACCCGGCGAATCCCGCCGCCCATGCACGTACCACTGCACAGGAAATATGGAACGACACGGACGGAAAGGTAGACATCTTTGTTGCCGGAGTCGGTACAGGCGGCACTTTAAGCGGAGTAGCGGAAGGATTAAAAAAACAGAATCCCCATATACAGATTGTAGCTGTAGAGCCGGATAACTCCCCCGTCCTTTCGGGAGGAAATCCGGGACTGCACAAGATACAAGGTATCGGAGCCGGATTTATCCCTCATACCTACAATGAAAAATTAGTAGACAAGATAATCCGGGTGAAAGACGATGACGCCATCCGCACAGGACGCGAACTCTCTCTGACGGAAGGGTTATTGGTCGGAATATCTTCGGGAGCAGCCGCCTATGCCGCATTGGAACTGGCCAAACTCCCCGAAAATGAAGGAAAACAAATTGTAGTGATCTTGCCCGATACGGGGGAACGATATTTGTCTACCGTGCTTTATGCTTTTGAAGAATACCCATTATCATAAAATGAGATGAACATAGCTGCATTAATTTCAGGAGGAGTAGACAGCGCGGTTGTCGTACATCTCCTCTGCGAACAAGGATACAAACCGGATCTTTTCTATATTAAAATCGGAATGGACGGTGACGAAGATCTCACCTGCACGGCAGAAGAGGACATTGAACTATGTACCGCCACCGCCCGCAAATACGGTCTGAGCCTGAATATCATTGACCTGCACCGACAGTACTGGGATAATGTAGTGGCATACGCCATCGATAAAGTGAAACGCGGTCTTACTCCCAACCCGGATGTAATGTGCAACAAGCTCATCAAATTCGGATGTTTTGAGCAGGAAGCAGGGCATTTATATGACAAGACAGCTACCGGACATTACGCCAGTATTCTTGAAAAAGACGGGAAAATATGGCTGGGAACCGCACAAGACCCCGTCAAGGACCAAACAGATTTCCTGGCACAAATAGATTATCTGCAAATTTCAAAACTGATGTTCCCTTTGGGAGGTCTGATGAAGAATGAGGTCAGGGATATCGCCCGCATTGCCAAACTGCCCAGTGCACAACGCAAGGACAGTCAAGGTATCTGCTTTCTAGGAAAAATCAACTATAATGAGTTCCTCCGCCGTTTCTTGGGTGAAAAAGAAGGGGATATCATTGAAATGGAAACAGGAAAACGGATTGGCACTCACAAAGGATATTGGTTTCACACCATCGGACAGCGCAAAGGATTGGGATTAGGTGGAGGACCATGGTTTGTTATCCGCAAAGATATAGACGAGAATATCATTTATGTCTCACACGGTTATGATACAGACAAACAATATGGGACAGACTTTGCCTTGCATGATTTTCATTTCATCACAGAGGACTTATGGAAGGGAGCACCTTCCGCAGATGTTTCTTTCAAGATCCGGCATACAGACACTTTCATGAAAGGAATATTGACACGGGAAGATAACTTGTTCCGAATCCACAGCCACGTCCCCTTACAGTATAGCCCCCGGACAGTTCGGTGTGCTGTATGACAAGAATGCGGAAATCTGTGTGGGAAGCGGTGAAATCACTTTATCCTAAATATAATATTCCACCACATCCACAATCCCTGCACGAAGGGCATATTTTGTTGCTTCGTGCACATTGTTCACTTCCAGCTTGCGAAAGATATTTTTGCGGTGAGTCATTACCGTATATACACTTAGGAAACGCTCAGCCGCAATCTCTTTCGTAGTCTTGCCCAATGCCATCAGTTTCAGAATTTCACGCTCCGTGACCGTAAGCGGTGAAACTAACTTATCTTTTTTGTCTTCTTTATGCTGCAACAGCCAGACTGCACGCGTACACATGTATTGTAAATGCTGTTTTGCCTTCCGCAGCCCTTCCTCTATCTCTATCATCGGCGCATCTTTCATCACCACGCTGAATGAAGTTCCGCTAAAAACCATACGCCGGATGAAATCCTCACTCAGATTATCGCTGAACAGAACAAAATGTGCCTCCTTAAACCGTTCCTGCAATATAAGCAAATATTCAGCCGAAGTATCAAACAATGTATAGTCCAACACTGCAACGGCATTGGGATTATCGACAAGAAGCCCGGTTAATTCACTCTGACTGCCGGCTTCCTTTATTGCGGCGAACCCTCCTATCCGACCGGCCACCGTTTTCATACCTTCACGGGTAATATCCTGATTATCGATAAGTAGCAATGTTTTCATGCCCATACATTTTAACTAGGGAAACTTACTGAAACAAAAAAGCCTTGCATCATTGTGTGCAAGGCTTCATTCTTCGGTGGGCGTTGACGGATTCGAACCGCCGACCCTCTGCTTGTAAGGCAGATGCTCTGAACCAGCTGAGCTAAACGCCCGATAGTGCTTTCTCGTGCAATATTTAATTTCTTTCTTCGGTGGGCGTTGACG